>JAEEGL013651665.1_pt1 | contig 20144 bp, 12 predicted proteins | sample 9134231 | NCBI WGS metagenome assembly JAEEGL01 (sample SAMN16246548, study PRJNA631951) | gut metagenome | biome: gut microbiome; feature: rumen; material: fiber-attached | host: Bos | place: Iran: Karaj | collected 2018-10
CGCGGAAGATCTCATTGAGTCTCTCGATCTGCCTGTCGTGCTCAGCCTCATCGCTGGAGGCACGGACCAGCTTTCCTGTCAGCTCGCTCCTGCGGATATCGTACTGCTCGCGCTTTTCCTGCAGCGAAGTCTGGCAAACATTATAAAACAAAATTCTTAGCCATTCACTCGGCTTCGCTGAAGAGAAAAAAAGGGAGATAAAGTAAATCATCGCCTCTGGTGATACATTAATTTTCTTTGTTGTACTTTGAATCAGATACGGCCACAATTGATCAAAAGCAGTTTTGTGGCCGTACTTTATATCTCATCGATACGGCCACAATTGGCCAAAGGCCGTTTTGCGGCCGTACTTTCTACCTCATCAATACGGCCACAAATGACCAAAAGCGGAATTGAGGCCGTACTTTTTACCTCATCAATACGGCCACAATTGGCCAAAAGCTGATTTGAGGCCGTGCTTTCCACCTCGCTGATACGGCCACAAATGGCCAAAAGTGGAATTGAGGCCGTACTTTCTTCCTCATCGATACGGCCACAATTGACCAAAGGCGGGTTTGAGGCCGTACTTTTTACCTTATCGATACGGCCTCAATTGACCAAAAGCGGGTTTGAGGCCGTACTTTTTACCTCATCAATACGGCCACAATTGACCAAAAGCAGAATTGCGGCCGTACTTTTCTACCTCATCAATACGGCCACAATTAGCCAAAGGCGGATTTGAGGCCGTACTTTCCACCTCATCAATACGGCACAATTGACCAGAGGCGGACTTGAGGCCGTACTTTCTACCTTATCGATACGGCCACAATTGGCCAAAAGTGGAATTGAGGCCGTACTTTCCACCTCATCAATACGGCCACAATTGGCCAAAAGCAGAATTGCGGCCGTACTTTCCACCTCATCAATACGGCCACAAATGACCAAAAGCAGATTTGAGGCCGTACTTTCTACCTCATCAATACGGCCACAATTGACCAAAAGCGCATTTGCGGCCGTACTTTCTGAACCTTTACCTTTTTAATTGACAACTTCAGGCCGTTGGTGTATCATTTTCTTGTTATCAGAGCAGATGTGCCTGATGGCATGAAAACCGGAGAATGGGAGTAGAGTCTCCGGACAGCGAAACGTAAACGCTGGGGCACATCACATCCGCTGCAAACGGCATACAAAACGCATTTGCGGAAAAGGCTCTCCTGACAAATCAGAAAGCGGAGAGATGAGAACAAGTTGTTACCACTGATCGTATTTGTAATTGATTCACTTTTGCTTTGCGTACTGATCAATATGATCATGCAGCTAAGGCTATTGCGAAAAGATCCCGAAGCATACAGATCCGAAGGAAGAAAAGACGTAAAAAAGCGCACGGAGAAAATGATCATCACTGCAATGATGCTCGCTTTTGCGCTCGTGCTGAAGTACTTCTCGATATCGCTCCCGCTTATGGGATCGAACGGACTGCGTATGGGATTCGCCGGTATCTTCACGGCCTTCCCCGCCATACTGTTCGGGCCTCTGTACGGCGGAATCACATCGGCACTTACGGACCTCCTCGGCTTTTTTATGAAGCCTTCCGGAGACTACAATTTCCTGTTCACGCTGATGGGCTTCGTAGGAGGCTTTCTAAAGGGCCTTATTTGGCTTCTTGTCAGGAAGGCAGGAAAGAATGCGGCACGAGCGGGAAAATCGATTCTAGGGGCCGTTATGTGCGTTTTTCTGGCATTTGGACTGTCGGTAACGATATCGCTTAACAGAGACGGGCTGGTCCACGGTCTTATCGCGCATGCAGACGATATTCCGGAGAAAGCCGTAATGACCGAAATGCTCGAAAAAGAAGAGACCGGACTGCCGACGCGCTTCGTCGGAATGCTCACGTCGACTAAGGGCGAAAAATCGTACCGGTCAAGTTTCGCTTCAAATGCGAACCTCTCCGGCACAGGAATGATGATAGCCGGAACACTCGGGATCATCGCATTGGCCGCCGGAATCATAATTGCCGCCATTAATAAAAAGAAAGGCAAAGATCCTAAGGGGATCAGCGACGTCTTCACGAAAATACTGCTGTGCATGCTTATATCCGGGATCATTGTCACCACCGTTAATTCAAAGATACTTATCGAACTATACGGAATTAAAGCTCCGTTCCTAGTATACTGGCTGCCGAGGCTCGCCGAAGAGATCATCATCTGCACGCTACATGCGTACGTTACAGCGTTGATCTACAAATCGATGGAAAAACTTTTCAGAGCGCGGGGGTATATCTGATCCGCGGACATATCCGGTTCGCGGTTATATCTGACGGGGAGCCGCCATTACGGAAAGGTGTGATAGCATGAAAAAAGCACTTATCGAACTATACGACAGCGACGCGCTGGAAAACATCATTTCTCTGCAGCTGGCTAGATACGACGTGCTTGTTTTCATGTGCTTCAAAGACTCTGACCCCGACCCGAAAAAACGTGCTTTGATAAGCCAGATAATATCGTCAAGGGCAGGCATCGAGGTTTGTTTCGAAGAAACAGAAGAGAAATGCATCGAAGCGGCTTTGACGGCGTTCGAAGATATAAGCGCAAAATTCAGCGACTATTTTTGCGTTGTCGATCTGACCGGAGGAGATGAAATATTGATCGCCGCTCTGGGGCGGTTCCTCTCCGGATACAAACGCGATAATTTCTCTGCTCACAGATCAGACGTAATTAAAGGGACTCTCACTTATATGGCAGGTGTCCCTGAACCGTTCGCGGATGAAGGCGCCTCCCCCGTCCCGTTCCGCTTTTCCGACATAATCAGACTTTACGGAGGCGCAGTGATCGGCAGCTGGCCGGATGAATTCAGTTCGATCATGGACGAAAAGCGCTACGAAATATTGAGAGTCTGGAACGCCATTAAAGACATCAGCGCAGACTGGAACAAATTCTGCTCGATTTCGTACGTTAACGGCGTCGAACCCGATGAAAACGGCATAATTAGCAGAAAATTTTCAAAAGAGAGCGAAATAATCACTTCAGAGCGGGTCATGCAGAAACTGCAGAAACGCGGCATCGTGAAAACGTATGCGATCGACGCGAACTATCTGAGATACTCGCTCCACCCGTCAGCGAAAACAGACGACCTTTATATTTCCGCCGGTACCGCGCTCGAGATGTACACCGCGCTTGCCGCATCGGGAACAGGCATGTTCCACGAATGCTATACAAAGGTTCTGCTTGACTGCGACGGCATTATCGCGAAAAGCGGCTCGGATCCCACGAACGAACTTGACGTAACACTTATGTACGGCTACGTTCCCGTATTTATCAGCTGCAAAAATACCGAAGCAACAAAGGAGTTTCTGTACGAGATAAAAACGATGGCAGATCACTTCGGAGGTAAATACGGGATGCCGATGCTCGTATCTTCCAAACCCGCGTTCCAGCCGGTTAAAGAGCGCGCAAAAGAAATGCACATCATGCTTATCGATGACGTGCAGTCCCTTTCTCTGAAAGAATTCAGAGCGGCAATATCTAAAACGATAAGCTCAGCCAGCCGCTGACGCCTGTCATTTACGGTTTTTTATTTCGTCGCAAACTTTAGCCACGAACTCATCTACATCCATTGTGACCGTCTCGGTATTGTCCCTCAGGCGGATCGAGATATTGCCCTCGTCAACTTCCCTCTGTCCGATTATGACCATATAAGGAACGCGGTCAACGACCTGAGCTTCTCTTATCATATAACCGATCTTTTCATTGCGGTCGTCAAGTTCGGCACGGATACCGGCGGCAATAAGCGCTTCGTACACTTTTTCGCTGTATTCGGCAAAACGCTCGGAGACGCGAAGGACTTTCACCTGAGTAGGAGCGAGCCATACCGGGAATTTGCCCTTCGTCTCTTCGATGATGTAAGCCATGAAACGGTCGATAGAACCGAGAATAGCTCTGTGCAGAACGACAGGCGTTTTCTTCTCTCCGTCAGAATCGGTGTATTTCAGGTCGAATTTTGCAGGCAGGCAGAAGTCTAACTGGCAGGTGGATAACGTGATCTCCGCACCGATCGCCGGCTTAACGTTAACGTCAAGTTTAGGTCCGTAGAATGCAGCTTCGCCTATCTCTTCTGTGAAATCTATCCCGAGCTGTGTGAGCACTTCGCGAAGCGCGCTCTCCGCCTTGTTCCACATCTCATCATCCTGGTGATATTTTACTTTATCTTCAGGATCGCGCAGAGAAAGAACGCAGCGGTAGTTCGTGATACCGAAATCTTTATAAACGTCGAATATAAGGTCAACGACACGGCTTACTTCGTCTTTGATCTGTCCGGGAGTCACAAACAGGTGCGCGTCGTTCTGGCAGAAATGTCTGCCGCGCTCGATCCCTTTCAGCGTACCGCTCGCTTCAAATCTGAAATCGTGTGCGACCTCACCGATACGTATCGGCAGGTCTCTGTATGAATGAGCCCTGTTAGCGTAGATCATCATATGATGCGGGCAGTTCATCGGTCTTAACACGAACGACTCGCCTTCGACCTCCATTGCCGGGAACATATTATTCTTATAATGCTCCCAGTGGCCGCTCGTTTTGTAAAGGTCAACGGTACCTACGCACGGCGTCAATACGTGCTGATATCCCAGCGCGCGTTCTTTTTCTTTGATATAATTCTCAAGTTCCTGCCATACGATGTAGCCCTTCGGAAGGAACATCGGCAGTCCCTTTCCTACGAGGTCGTCAGACATGAACAGGCTCATCTCTCTGCCTATCCTTCTGTGGTCGCGCAGTTCAGCCTCTTTCAATTCGGCAAGATACGCTTCAAGTTCCTGAGCGGTCTTGAACGCAGTACCCTTTACGCGGGTAAGCATCTTGTTATTGCTGTCGTTCTTCCAGTACGCACCGGAAAGTCCTAACAGTTTGAACGCTTTAAGCGCTTTTGTATAAGTCAGGTGAGGCCCGACGCACATATCGACGTATTCGCCCTGCTGGTAGAAACTTATCACTGCGTCTTCGGGCAGGTCGCCGATATGTTCGACTTTATATTTCTCGCCGCGTTCCTGCATAAGCGCTATCGCTTCGGCACGAGGAAGTACGAACGGTTTAATAGGCAGATTTTCTTTTACTATGCGGCGCATCTCTTCTTCGATCCTGGGAAGATCATCTTCGGAAAGACTTACGTCGCCGAAATCGACGTCATAATAGAAGCCTTTCTCGTTTGCTGGTCCGTACGCGAAATCCGCGCCCGGATAAAGCCGCTTTATCGCCTGAGCCATGATATGGGCAGCGCTGTGGCGCAATATATGCAGTTCTTCTTCGGCGTTGTCAATATCTTCTACGCGTCCGTCGTTATAAATAACTTTCATTCAAAATATCCTCTTTTCAGCGAAATAAATGGGTGTATGAAGGCCGTACGCGCAGCGGCGTGATACCAGACCGTCATAGCGCCAGTATTGTACCATCGAATCGCGGCGGTGTCAATTAATTCGAAGGTTTTATAGCAGAATCGCCGGCATAATTGCCGCAAAGGCATGCGGCATCGATTCATGCAGGGACAGGCGGCAGGGACCGGAGGAAATCTGTTGCCCGCATCCACTGCTTGTGATATAATTATATTAGAATTATTACATTCTCTACCAGGGGTGACCTAAATGCTCAGCAAGAAGATTTTCGACTACACAAAAGAAGGCAGAACGGTAACTTGCTACCGCATCACTAATAAAACTGGCGCCAGCGTCGAGGTCCTTGATTACGGCGGAATAATCCGCTCCGTACTCGTTCCGGACAGAGAAGGAAAATTGACCGACGTGGTGATCGGATTTGACAGGTTGTCCCCGTACATCAAAAACCGTGACGCGTATTACGGCGCGTTCGTCGGAAGATTCGCGAACCGCATTGCCGGCGCAAGATTCAGCATTGACGGCGTTGAATATGAGGTGGAGAAAAATAACGGTGAGAACCATCTCCACGGCGGAAACGGCAGTTTCAGCGAGCGTATCGGAAAAGTCACGGATGAGTCCGATAATTCGGTGACACTGACCTGGGAATCACCCGATATGGATCAGGGTTACCCCGGAGCTCTGACCGTCAGCGTTAAGTATGAATTCGACGATAAAAACAATCTCACACTCAAATATACAGGCACAGCGGATAAACGTACGCTCTTCTCCCCTACGAACCATTCGTATTTCAATATGAACGGCCCGTCGCGCGGTTTTATCGGCGACAATGAAATAAAAATCCACGCTAATAAATTCGTTCCTGTTGACGGCGACTGCATTCCGACCGGTTCGTTTGCGACGGTTAAAGGTGCTCTTGATATGAGGCGCTGGACGCTGCTTTCCGACGTTTTTAAGAAGGAGGATTCCGACGTTAATCTTCAGGCCGGAAGCGGTATCGATCACTCTTTTGCAATAAAAGGATATACCGGTGACGGAGATATCGTGAGAGCGGCAGAACTTTACGGAGCAAATACAGGCATCCGGATGAGCGTCTGCACCAACCTCCCCGGTATCCAGGTCTATTCAGGTAACTTTATAAAAGACGGTCTTAAGGGGAAGCTGGGCCAGATATACGGACGCCGCTCAGCGATCTGTTTTGAGACACAGTATCATCCGGACTCCCCAAACCGCAGCGCGTTCCAGTCTCCGATCATCGAGCCTGGCGAAAAAGCAGTATACACCACCGTATATTCATTTGACACACCACCGAAAGCCGTTGTCCTCGACGGATACACTACAAACAGCGGCGATATTTCATGGGAACCGCTCTATAAAGTATGCAGAGCTGAGATTTACGACCGGACCGCTCCCAAGGACATTCTGAAGCGAGTAAAAGGCGCTGATGCGATAATTACCAACAAAGCTGTCCTTACTGCTGATATTATTAAAGAACTTGACGAAAAATGCAGATACGTCGGACTTTTATCGACCGGTGCGAACGCCGTCGATGTCGAAGCGCTGAGAGAAAAAGGGATCGCTTTAACGAACGTTCCCGGTTACAGTACCGAAGACGTCGCACAGCTGACGTTCGCATTTATCCTGGAGTTCTGCCAGAAAGTGGCGCTTCACGACGATGCTGTTAAAAGAGGCGAATGGATCGGTTCCGACGATTTTTCGTTTACAGTCTCCCCTATCACGGAACTGGCAGGTACGACGCTCGGTATTATCGGTTACGGCGCGATCGGAAGCAGAGTGTGCGAGATCGCCAGGGCGTTCCATATGAAAGTGCTCGTCCATTCCAGAAGCGAAAAGATACTGCCTGAAGGTGCGAGATTCGTTACGAAAAACGAGCTGCTGAAAAAGTCGGATATCATCACGCTTCATCTTCCTTTATCTGAAGAAACACAGCATCTTATCGATGCCGATGCTATCTCGATGATGAAGGACGGAGCGATCCTTATCAACACCGCACGCGGGCCGCTGCTTGACGAGCAGGCGGTCGCAGACGCGCTTAATTCCGGCAAATTAGGTGGCGCAGGTGTGGACGTTCTCGACAAGGAACCGCCGTCTGCGGATGATCCTCTGCTTAGCGCTAAAAACTGCCTAATTACTCCTCACATCGCGTGGGCAGCGCAGGCCGCAAGAATACGGCTGATCGAGGCAGTCGCGAAGAACCTGACAGCGTTTTTCGCCGGAAGAAAATTAAACAGACTTGACTGAAAAACAGTCGAAAGGGCTCATCTTTAATGGCTAAGATACTTTTTACCGGCGGAGGAACTGCCGGACACGTAACACCGAACGTGGCGCTTATAAACGAGCTGCACGCTTCACATCCTGATGACGAAATCAGTTATATCGGTTCATTTGAAGGCATCGAAAAGCAGATCATCGGTAAACTGCCGTTCGTGAAATATTACGGCATTCATTCCGGAAAACTCAGGCGTTATTTCTCCTGGGAAAACGTTAAGGATTTCTTCAGGGTCATTAAAGGAATGAGAGACGCAAAAAAATGTGTAAAAGAGCTCAAGCCTGACGTACTGTTCTCAAAAGGCGGATACGTATCCGTACCTGTTGTCCGCGCATGCGGTAAACGCAAGATACCTGTAATTTGCCACGAATCAGACATCACACCCGGTCTTGCCAACAAATTGTCCTCTAAATACGCATCGTGCGTGTGTACCACTTTCCCCGACACTGTTAAAGAGATCCCCGGCGGAAAAGGAGTTTTTACCGGAACGCCGATCAGAAAGGAATTGTTCAGAGGTGATCCGGAAAAAGCACGTTCGGAGCTCGGTTTCGATAATAAGCCCGTGATTCTTGTAATGGGCGGAAGTATCGGTTCTGCCGCGATCAACGGAGCCATACGTACAAATCTTTCCAAACTTACTTCAAAATATAACATAATTCATCTTTGCGGAAAAGGAAAACTCTCTGATGAGCCCGGTATCGCGGATGATCCGTCATACCGGCAGTTCGAGTTTGTTTCCGATCCGCTTCCGGATTATCTCGCCCTGTGCGACATCATCGTTTCAAGAGCAGGTGCGAATGCTATACATGAATTTTTAGCTCTTAAAAAGCCCATGCTTCTGATACCCCTCCCCTTAACTGCAAGCCGGGGCGATCAGATCCTCAACGCAAATTCGTTCAAAGAGCGCGGTTTCGCGGAAGTATTAGAAGAAGAAAAGATCACGCCGGATACGCTGCTCGATGCGATTTCGTCTTTGTATGATAACAGAAAAGAGTATTCGGATAATATGGAAAAAGCAGGAGATATTGACGGTACGATCAGGATCGCTACACTGATCAGGAATGCGATCAGATAAGATAGAAAGGAAGAATCAAAATGGCAGACAGACCTGAAGGAAGACAAAGAAATGTTTCGGGTACCGGAAAAGGTGTTTATAAGCGCGGTTCGGGGACCGGTTCCGGACCGGTAGGTAACTCAGGCGGTTACACAGGGCGTCCGGGACGATCCGGTTCAGGATCAGGCAATGGCGCAGGTTCAGGCGGAGGCGGTCAGGAGCGTTCTGGCGGGACCAGAGGCATTCTGAATCTGCTCGGAGGCGGAAGCAGCGGAGGATCCGGCAAGCTCTTCAACGGTAAAACGCTGATAATCATATTGGTTATCGTTGTCGCCATCGCAGCGATCGGCGGGTGCTCCGGTTTGTTTAAAAAGTTGGGAAATCTGTTTAACGGGAACAGTCTCGTTTCCTCCATTCTTCCGACTAACACGGACACTTCCTATATATCCAATATATCGAACGCTTCGACGTCCACCGGATGGACCCGTGAATCAAACTCCGGCAAAGCCCCTGATAAAAACGTTTCAAATAAGGCCAGAGGCAAATATACGACCATTCTCGGTGGCGGTAAAGACCAGGTCACTATTATGGTCTACCTTTGCGGAACAGACCTCGAGTCCAAGAACGGAATGGCTTCCGCAGATCTCGCCGAGATGGCGAAGGCAACGTTATCCGATAAGATCAATATTATCGTTTTAACGGGCGGATGCACAGGCTGGAAAACGAGCGCCATCAGCAATTCGACGAACCAGATATATAAGATCGAGGGCGGCGGGCTCAAACGTCTTGAAAGTGATTTCGGAAATAACTCCATGACGAATTCCGACACGCTTACAAAGTTTATTAAGTATTGCAAAAATAATTATCCTGCAAACAGAAACGAACTGATCTTCTGGGATCACGGCGGCGGTTCGATCTCCGGATACGGCTACGATCAGAGATTCCCGTCGAGCGGCGGAATGACGCTCGCTAAGATCAACACCGCGCTCAAAAACGCAGGAATGTATTTTGATTTCGTCGGCTTTGATACGTGCCTGATGGCCACGACCGAAAACGCACTTATGCTCTCATCATATGCAGACTATATGATCGCATCCGAAGAGACAGAACCCGGTGCGGGATGGTATTACACTAACTGGCTCACGAGATTTGCGAGCAACACCTCGATCAGCACGGTAGACCTCGGAAAGATCATAATTGACGACTTCACCGATTTCTGTGCGTCGAAATATCAGAGCGCGAAAACGACACTCTCCATCGTTGACCTCGCCGAACTGCAGAACACTGTTCCGTCCGTACTTACGGATTTTGCCAAAAACACGACGACTCTTATAAAATCCGATGATTACAGCAAAGTTTCGACTGCGAGGGGCAATACAAGAGAATATTCTTCGAACAAGATCGATCAGGTCGACCTGGTCAATCTCGCGGACAATATCGGTTCGAACGAGGGTAAGGCGCTTGCCTCCGCGATCTTAAGCGCAATCAAATACAACAGGACATCCCCTGCAATGACGAACTCGTACGGGTTGTCGATATACTTCCCTTACAGCAAGCTCGGGAACGTTGACAACGCCGTTGCAACTTATTCCCAGATCGGCATGAACAGTGAATACACCGCGTGCATCAAATCGTTTGCCAGCATGGAGACCGCAGGTCAGGTGGTATCCGGAGGCAGCACGTCGCCTATCAGCTCGATCTTTGAAAACTTCAGCAGCTCGTCCAACTCGGGTGCTTCATCCGATATGATTTCTTCTCTGCTCGGCAGCTTCCTCGGAGGCTCCTCCGGCATTTCTGTACCGGGACTTAGCAGCGGAAACCTCTCATTCCTTGACGCACTTAGCCCGAAGGAAGCTTCGGATATCCTGAGCGGCAATATCTTTGACGCTTCTAAAATTCAGAAGTGGACAAAGCATGATGGCAATGACGTCATCGGGCTTGAAGACGATCAGTGGAAACTTATCGAAAGGCTCGAGCTCAACGTCTTTTACGATGACGGCAGAGGATACATTGATCTCGGGCTTGACAACATATTTGCATTTACAAAAGAGGGGTATCTGATCGGCGAATATGACGGCGCATGGCTGGCGATCAACGACCAGATCGTCCCCTACTACTACATCGATACCGTTAAGAGCGGAAGTGATACGATCATCCGCGGACGCGTACCGGTACTGATCAATGACGAGCGTGCAGAACTGCTGATCGTCTTCAAGAACAATAAAGGCAGCGTCGACGGAGTGAGATTCCTGTATACGGATTCGGAAACGCTCACTGTCGCTAAAGACGTGGATATGACAGAACCTGATCCCGAGACAGGAGCTCTTCCCGCTCTTAAAGAAGGAGATGTGATCGAGTTCCTGTGTGACTATTATACTTACGAAGGATCCTTCATTGACAGCTACAAATTCGGCGATCCGATGACCTATAACGGTACTTTAAACGTGACCGATGCGCTGCTTCCCGACGCATCAAAAGCAAACGCACTGTACAGATTCGTCGACATCTACGGACAGCAGTATTTCAGCGCCGTTATCGAAAAAGTGGCACAGTGATGTTGCAGTAAAGATCTACAGAATAATAAAAGAGAGGTCCGTGCGCGGGCCTCTTTTTTAGTACGTAAAAAAATCATTTGCTCTTCAGCTTCGCTTTTTCTTCGGAAAGATCTTCCACATCGGAGGCGTCAACGTCTGCAACAATGTAAAATTTATAATCCGGATATAGTTGATCCATCTCGGAATGAAGTATCGAAAGGCCCTCTCGGTGAGGAATATCGAACGACATGACGACGTCGAAACGAACCGAACGGGTTTCGTTGTCAACGTAAAATCCGTGCATTTCCAGTGCCCAGTCGTGTTTCAATACTGTATCTCTGATCTGAGACTCCATTGCCCCCGCGCCAGAGCTTCCGGTATTGTACGAATAGATACCGACGGTGGTCAAAATAACGCCTGTTTTTTCCATCACGAGCATCTGTGCGCGTCTGGAAAGCGTATCGATCTCCGTAGCGTTCATACTGTCAGGTACTTCCAGATGTACGGATGCGAGCAGTTTTTCCGGGCCGTAGCTGTGGATCACGAGATCGTACGCACCGCGGACTTCCGGGATCGACCGCAGCACTGATTTGATCTTATCTGTAAGATCAGAATCGGCGCGTTCGCCAAGGATCTTATTGAGCGTTTCGATAAGCATCTCTATACCGGATTTGATGATAAACCCGGAGATCAGCAGACCGACGTAACTTTCAAGCGAAACGCCGGATAAAACAAAAATGAGTGCAGAGGCAAGTACCGAACCGGAAAGGATCGCGTCGAAAAGAGCGTCTTTTCCAGAGGCTATCAGAGATAACGAGTCCGTATCTCTACCCTTTTTACCCACGTATAATCCGAGCAGGATCTTCACCGCGACGGAGGCGGTAATGATGATAAGTGTTATAACAGAATAATCGGCGGTCTCGGGATGGATGATCTTTTTTACGGATTCGATCAGAGCTGTGATACCGGCGTAAAGAACGATGGCGGCAATTATAAGCGCCGAGAGATATTCAGCTCTTCCGTGACCCATCGGATGGTGCTTATCCGGCTTTTTATTGGCCACTTTCGCCCCGATTATTGTCACGACGGACGACAATGCGTCGGTGAGGTTATTGACCGCGTCGAGCATGACGGCGATCGACCTGGAGATCAGTCCGACGACGAATTTAAAGCCTGCAAGGAGGATATTGGCCGCGATGCCTACGAAGGAGGTGCGAACGATCACTTTTTCACGTTTCGCCGCCCTGCTTTTTATCTGTTCACTTTCCGTAACGTCATTATCTTTATTGGTATTATAATCGTCCGACATATCGGTTCGCCTCGCAGTAGTTAATGCCCGGAACAATATAAAAAATCGCCCGTTAAGGCGATTTAAAGGTGATTAATGGGACTCGAACCCATGACCCCCAGGGCCACAACCTGGTACTCTAACCAACTGAGCTACAACCACCGTGGCGTTCTCGTGTGAGAACGCTGTGTATTTTACAGTTCTTGGAATGTAATGTCAAGCATTATTTTTATCCGGTCCGGCCTTTACGGCGCGTATTTATACGCATGACAGTCTTCTTCCGACCTCCTCTAGAACATCTACCGAGGGCCCCGGAATACGGCCCAGAGGGTCAGGTCCGACGTTAAGCAGGTAGTTGATGCCGTTATTGTTTAGCCTTGACTTCAGTTCCATGATCTTATCGGCTGATTTCCAGTTATTGTCGAACGACTTATATCCCCACGTGTCATTTATCGTGCATGGAGATTCGCGAAGCATACCGGGCGCACTGTTCGACGGAATGGCATTATCGTCCGCCGATTCGTAATCGCCGTAGCCGTTACCGATGCGGGAGTTGACAAGGCAGTCAGGCTGATAGAATTTGACCATCTTGTAAAGCTCGTCTGTCTGTTCAGGTTTGAGCGTTACAGGGACGTCAAACCAGATCAGGCACAGATCGCCGTACGAAGTGAGTATTTCCTTGACCTGAGGCACGATCTTCTCTCTGAAGCAGATCGAATAATCTTTTTTATCATCGTCAGGATAATCCCAGTTGTTCGTAAGATATGCCAGATCGCCACACCATACTTTTCCGAGCGTATACCCGCCGCCGTGCGGATGAGCCCAGTCAAGGTCCTGTGAATAATACAGCCCGAGTTTTAATCCGTGCTTTTTACATGCGTACGCGAGTTCTTCTACAGGATCTCTTTTAAACGGCGTGGCATCGTAAACGTTGTATGTTGATGCTTTTGAATGATACATCGCAAATCCGTCGTGATGTTTCGAAGTGAATACAACGTATTTCATTCCGGCCCGTTTAGCGAGCAGCACCCATTCCTCTGCGTCAAAGAAGACCGGATCGAATGCCTCGGCCAATTTCCTGTATTCGGCACCGGGGATGCGGAAATATTCCTGCGCCCATTCACCGATCGCGTCCATTCGCCTTCCTTTCCATTCGCCGCCTAAAAGCGCGTACAGGCCCCAATGGATCATCATTCCGAATTTAGCTTCCTGAAACCATTTTTTATTATCCATCTAAACTTCCTCCAAAACAGTGATACGCCTGAGTGAACACAGGAGCGATCACTTAAAATAAAAAGCCCGAAGAACGATGTCCCCGGGCTATTTTATCGCAAAAACATAAGTGAAATTCAGTTAATACCTAATTCAACATATCGATTGCACAGCCTAAATAGCCGGCAGATCCGGACAAGCAACCGCCCGGAACGCAGGTATGTAGGGCTGAAATTATTCTGCAGTATCCTCTGCAACAGTCTCTACTGCTTCTTTAACGGCTTCTTCAGCTTTATCAGCTTCAACAGCAAGCGCATCGATCGCGCTTCCGCCAAGCTTGGAAGCTAAAATGTCGCCGATAGAGGTCCCCATGGAAGCGGGAGCGGTATCGCCGTGAATTTCTTCATCGTCTTTCTTGCCTTTTCTCTCGCCCTTAGGAGCTTTATTATCTTTGCGTCTGCGCTCTTTCTTTTCGCGGACGATCGGATTTCCGTTTTCATCAAGTTCTTCCGGCTTCGGCTCGGGATCGTATGCCTGAACTTCGCGGATGGAAAGGTTGATCTTCTTCTCCGGGATGTTGGTCTCGATGATCTTAGCCATTACCTTCTGACCGATCTTGAGGCAATCCTCAGCCTTGGTGATACGCTGGTTGGAGATCTGGGAAATGTGTACCAGACCGTCAACGCCTGTAGCGATATTTACGAATACGCCGAAGCTTACGAAGCGAACGACTGTAACTTCGAGAATGTCGCCTACCTGATAGAGGTCTTCAGCATCTGCCCACGGATCGTCCTCAGGCTTTCTGTAGCCGAGAGAAATGCGCTTCTTTTCAGGATCGCATTCGAGAACTCTGACCTCGACTTCGTCGCCAACGCTGACAACTTCAGACGGATGACGGATCTTATCCCAGGAAAGTTCGGTAAGGTGAATGAGGCCGTCGTATCCGCCGAGGTCAACGAACGCTCCGAAAGGAGTCAGGCTCTTGACTTTACCGGTGCAGACCTTACCCACGTACATATCGGACCAGAACGTCTCATCAAGTTTTGCTCTCTCAGCAAGAAGAAGCTGCTTTCTGGAGCCAAGGATCTTATTACGGCCCTTCGGTCCCTTTTCGAAAGCGATAATGACGACTTCGATGCTCTTTCCTACAAACTGACTGATATCGCTTACAAAGCGCTCGGACAGCTGGGAAGCGGGAATGAAGATTCTGATAGATCCGAGGAACGCAACGACGCCGCCCTTAACAGCCTCGGTAACCTTAACGGTCACAGGGGTCTTCTCGGCGAACGACTGCTCAAGCAGTTCCATGTTCTTCTTATTATCAAGACGTCTCTTGGAAAGGATGGTCTCGCAATCCTTGTCGTTAACTTTAACGACCTGCGCCTTAACTTCATCACCGATCTGGATCTCGGGAACGTCATGTCCCGGAACAGCGGCGAATTCGTCGATGGCAATGAATCCCTCGTACTTGAATCCGAAGTCAACGTAGACGCCTTTATCATCGATCTTATTGATACGACCGGTGACAACGTCTCCGTTCTTTACCGCGCTGAGGGAATCTTCAAGAAGAGATGCAAAGCTCTCATCTTCCGCGGCTTCTTCTACCTTTTCGGCTGCTGCTTCTGCCTGATCAACAGTCTCTTCGACTTTCTCGGCAGCTTCTTCTACTGCCCCACCAACGACTTCCTCAGCGGCTTCAACGACTTCTTCAGCCTGCTGAACAGTCTCTTCTACAGCGGCTGTTGCTTCGGTAACCGCTGCTTCTGTGTTTTCGGCGACGTTTTCGACTACGCCTTCAACTTTCTCGATTTCACTCATGTTGTTAACTACCTCCTCGATGATCCAGTCGGGCGTCGATGCCCCGGCTGTCACCCCAACAAAAGAAATGTTCCGCAACCTGTCCAAAGGAAGCTCTTTCGCATTCTCCACCCAAACAGTGTCCCGGCATAAACCCTTGCTGATATCATATAGCTTTCCGGTATTTGAGCTGCCGTGATCGCCTATGACAACCATGAGATCTGCCTGGGCCGCTATTTTGGCGGTTTCCTGCTGCCTCCTAAAGGTCGCACTGCATATTGTATCAAAAATTTCAACTTTGTCAAAGACTTTTTTAATATTTTCGACAAATTTATGAAATTTTATTTCTGAATAAGTGGTTTGTTCCAAAACGGCTATCGGAATTGAGGGATTTGATACATATTTGTTGGAAATATATGCGTAAATTTCGTTGATATCGTCCGATACAAACGGTTTTTTTATGCACCAGCCGCACGTTCCGGCCACTTCGGGATGCGAAGGATTGCCGATTATGACTATTTCCTTGCCTTCCTGGGAGCATGTGCGGGCGATCTTGTGTATTTTTCCAACGAACGGACAAGTGGCATCTATGACCTCGCAATTGACCGCGGACAATCTTTCGTACACTTCCGGGCTGGCGCCGTGAGCACGTATGATAACACACGGAGGCACCGGGTTATTGTTACCGGCGATCACGCGCTCGAGTTCGTCAATATTTTCGATCACACGAAGGCCCAGATCTTCAAGTCTGCTTATGACCGCTTTATTGTGGATCAGATTTCCGTAAGAGATAACTGTTCTGCCGGTTTCACGAGCGGCTTCAAGAGCGTCAGTGGCTAATTTTACACCGTGGGCAACGCCGAAGCAGAATCCGGCCGTTTCAGCCCTTATGATCCGCATCTGTTACCTCCATCATTGAATAAACGTATTCAAGATATCTCTTCGCGGCTTCGCTCACGGCTTCCTTGTCTGACGGACTGGCTCCTCCTAACAGATCTGCAGGATCGATAGGTTTACCGAATTTTACGTATACTTTTCCAAACAGGCGTATCTTTCCCCAGATCGCGATCGGTACGATCTTTGCGTCAGCATCAGCGGCGAGGCGGATAAAACCGGGCTTGGGAGTCAGTGCAAGGCCTCTCCCCTTTGATCTGGTCCCCTGCGGGAAGATTCCGACTGCATTTCCGTCTTTAAGAAGATTAATAGTGTGGTTAGCCCCGCCAACGTCGTGGTTATCGCGCTTCACGGGGTAAGCGCCGCATTTTTTGATGAGCCAGCCGAATGGTTTGAATTTAAACAGTTCCTGTTTCGCCATCCAGCAGATCTTTCTCTTGATCTTATATCCTATCATGAACATATCCATCATAGTTTCATGATTCGGAGCAACGATACACGCGCCGCTCTCGGGCATCAGTTCCCTGTTAAGTACTGTAACCGGGACAAAGATCTTGAATATTATCCTAAAGATGAATTTTAAAAAAACCATATACGCTCACCGGGTCATTTTTTATTTCAGGAACCGAGGCGGTTCTTTACTATCGTTCTTACGGCGTCGATCGACTCCTCAAGATTCAGATCTGTTGTGTCAAGCAGCGTGGCGTCGTCAGCTCTCGTAAGAGGCGCAAATGACCGGCTTGAGTCGTTCTTATCACGCTCGATCATATCGTTATACACCTGTTCGAAAGTATGTGATACGTCGCCCTTATCGATCAGTTCCTTATACCTGCGTCTGGCGCGCGCGATAGGCGAAGCTGTAACGAACACTTTTACAGTTGCGTTCGGAAGGACGTACGTACCGATATCGCGCCCGTCCATGACCACGTCGTTTCCGGATGCGATCTTACGCTGTAGTTCTACCATTTTAAGTCTGACGGCCGATACGACGGCAACGGCAGACGCTGCTTTTGAGACTTCATTTGTTCTGATGAAATCTGTATAATCTTCGCCGCATACGAAGACGCGCTGGACGCCGTCAACGTATCTTACGTCAAGGTCAAACGATCCAAGGAGCGAAATAAGTTTATCGTCATTCCCCTTATCTGACCAGCTCCCGGAAAAATCGACTCCGTTCCTTATCGCAAAAAGTCCGAATGCCCTGTACATGGCGCCCGTGTCAAGATACAGAAAATTCATCTCTTTAGCGATCGTTTTAGCGATAGTGCTTTTCCCCGCTCCGGACGGACCGTCAAGGGCGATGCTGCAGCCTATACTTCTGGCGGAATCTGAGCTGTTCATTTTAATTACCTTCTTTCAGAAAATAGCGGTGATCATATCACGCGGTGTCCCAGTCCTATCGACATCTCGTTAAGGTGGAGCATTCCTATTCCGAAGAACAGGCACACGCTCACATGCGAACCGGAACGCGCAATGCCGATCTTTCCACCTACGTTTAATCCGATAGCTTTGTTTATGATCTGGGAAACGGCCTCACGCGCGGCGCCTGCGACAGCACCTTCTTCGGTGTGTGACTCGCCGATCAGGCCTTCCCTTTTAGCGGCTACGATGGCGCGCTCGATGATCTTGGTGATCGATGTTATAAATTCTCCTCCGAAATCGACACCGGCGCAGAAAATATCGTACGCGCGGTATTGTGTGCAAAGCTGTTTTTCTTCTTCTCTATCCTTTGTCAGAGCTACTCTGATAGCTGCTTCTACCACATCTCTGCTAGTGTTCATGTCAGATCTCCTTAATAAAAAACAGGACAAAGTCACGGCCGGTAAAGACAGTACGTAATTTGCCTTGCTATAATTCTACCACATCATCGATATTAAAATCAAATATAAGAAAAAGCGCTCGAAGCAGCTTTTTCACGGCTGCAAAAGCAAGGTAAAAGTTCAGACAGACGAAGGTTTATCGATATTTGACGCTCCGCAGACGGAAACGAACGGGCAGTAGCCGCAGCTGACTGTATTAGCCGAGTCGGGCTTGGGGCACGGAGAAAAATTGCCGCTTCCGATACTCCTGGCGGTTTTAACGACCACGTTATCGACCAGAGCAGAATACTCATCATATTTTTCCGTTGTCAGCGGCCCGGAACGCGGTATTGATATCACACCGCCCTGGCCCGTACCGCCAAGAACGTCAGGGTCAAATCCGTCGCCGATCACGATCCCGCTCATTTTAAAAGCATCACTGATGTCGCCGCCGTCTTTCTTCGCAGCCGCAGCTCTGTCGGGGGCAACGGATATTCCGTCTCCGAACACAAAATAAAGACCAGCACCCGGAACAGTATCGATGCCGCTTTTCCCCGCCAGGCCCGCGATGCGTTCTTTCGCAGCATCGTTCTGAGTAGCAGCCTTCATATACGTGATAAGCTGGATACGAAGGCCCTCCGCGATATCCCTTTCCGTGATCTTTTTCGACGATGATTTGTAATCCACGACACTGACGTATACACGTTTTCCGTCGCTGAACGCGTCAAGCCGGTCGATCCTTCCGCTTATATTGATGGTTTTACCGGTCCCTTCAACATCTTTTACGGTTACCGGTGGCAATAACCCGCCCTTGCCGAACTCGCATTCAAACGCTATCGTACTGAAACTGCTCTTCTTGTATTGATTTCCGACGGCAGTCAATACGATCGAGCAGAATTCTTTTAATCTGGCGACGATCAGCTTGTTTTTCGGCGTGTAAACCTTCTCAAACTCCGGATAGAAAGTCGTGACCGTATCGTAAAAATATTTGTCGGCAAGCCCTTTCGCGAACGTTCTCACGTCGTCGTCATTCATTTTCGTCAGATCGGTACCTGAAAGCTCCATACCGCCTTTTTCTACGATGGAGTGCATTATGCTTCCGAAATCTGCGATCCTGAACTCACCGACGTCCCGCTCTGACAGCCTGAGGCCGCGCTCAAGCAGATAAGACAGAGGGCATCTGTTATATGATTCGATCTGTGATATACTCATTACTGGATCGTTTCCGCGCAAAAGAAGCGCTTTCGACAGATCGCCGGAAACGTTAAACGACGGTTGTGAAAACGTTTGAGCATCATCGCAGTCAATATTATCAAACGCTTCGCCGCCATCTATCCCGGTATCCGGGTTCGTACCCAGTGCGCCTGTTTTTTCGAGCCACGGCATGATCGCGGTCAATCTTTTTATAACTCTTGACGACGGAAGCATTTCTTCTCCGAAGCCGTTCTTCAGCGCATAGGATATATACAGATACTTTTTCGCGGCAAAAAGCGCCGTATAGATCATAAACTGTTCTTTATAAGCGCGGCTCAGGCTGCTGTCGGCAAGGCCTATACCGGCTTTTTCCAGCTCCTCCCTTTCCGTCTCGCGAAGGATACCGGCATCAGATACAGCGGCAGGCATAACACCTTCGTTCACGCCCAGGATGATCATTGCCTCCGGACTTCCCATTCTTGACCTCCCGGTCCCGGCGACGCGTACGCAATTCTGTTCCTGCGGCAGGAAGCCCATTTTATAGCCCGAAAAACCGATATTGAGATAGTCTTTTAGCAAAGATGCAAGCTCTGTTCCGGAAGGAGCCCCGTCATCTTTAAACCTTTCTTCCGACGGAGCCGAATAAAGGAAATCGCGTGCGATGTCGAGCGTATCTGCTATTACGGTCCATATCCGGTCAAATTCATCCGCGCCTTTCATATCGCC
>JAEEGL014012877.1_pt1 | contig 20144 bp, 17 predicted proteins | sample 9134231 | NCBI WGS metagenome assembly JAEEGL01 (sample SAMN16246548, study PRJNA631951) | gut metagenome | biome: gut microbiome; feature: rumen; material: fiber-attached | host: Bos | place: Iran: Karaj | collected 2018-10
CAAGGAAGTTAGGAATCTTTTTGAAGTGATCAGTAAAAGGCGTAAGCACTCATCTACGATCTTTTGCTCCCAGTTTCTGGAAGCCGGCTGGTATGATCAACTTGGTGGTGAAGGCACCCTTGCCGACGCCATCATGGACAGAATCGCATATGATTCATACAAGATCAACATCGTAAGCATAGATCCTGCCAAAGATATATCGATGCGTGAGCGGTATGGATTAAATCCTGCTGAGGCTCAGTAACTTAATAACAAGGTGGCTCCGTCAGTCCGGACACGTGGCTCACGCCACACCGGACAGGCGGCTCCGCCGCACCGGAATATTCATGCAGTCAGAAATTGAGGTTTATAATAGTTTTGAAGAAATGAAGACAAGACTTTCCAAAACTTGTGTCTGGGATGAAGGTGGTACAGTAGCAGTTTATGCTGTATCATGTCTTGGACACGACTATTATCCTTTGTGCTACAACACTCAGTGCAGTCATGACTGGGATTGGTGTCTCAGATGCTCAGAAGGTAAGGAAGAACTTGTTATATGGTTTGAAAAAGAAGCCATTGATGGAGTTCGTCCTATCTGGACAGCAGCAAAGGTTACTTTCGGAGCACTTGAAGAAGATGAGATTCCTATGTTCTTGAGAACTATTGACACATGTTGTTATGGTTATCACCTTGAAAAGGTTAGATAAGGTTAAGGCATTTCTTTCCACGTGTGATGATGAATGATACACTAAAAATGGAGGGTCATTCAACTCTGCTGTGAACAAAGCTTTTATTGCACTGTGTCCGAAAAGTCTGTAGCAGCTTTTACCACGATATTTGCGTTTTAACATAATACCGGGGTATTTTTATACCCCGAAGGTACGGAAAGCAAGATAAAATACCACGAGATTTACTTTTTCGCTCAATCCCGTGGTATTTTCGATGGAACTCGGAGGATCCTTCTTTTTCGGTGCTTTTTTCAGTAAAGGTTATTTACCTGCCTCTGTTATTGCTTTTACGTAGTCCTCTTCGTACCAGGTGTTGGTCTTTCTGTTGAGGAGCGCATAGTTTTCGCTGGCATTTCCGTAGCTTGCGTTGTCCCAGATTATGGTGGGTACATGCACCGCCTGTCCGGAGGCATCCTTCATTTTCGCCGCGGACGAAATGTAATAGTCAACGTATTTGAGCCTTGCATCGTGGTTCGTTTTTTCGGAATAAACGCCCCATTCGCCGATGTAGGCGGGTATGTTCTTCTTTATAAATGTGTTGGCAATGGTGTTCATAGCCCCGTCAACACTGCTCTTTACGGAAGAGTTGAAATCTGTGATCTTGGCGATTGCAAAATTATAAGGCGTATAAGCATGGACCGAGACCAGGATACGTCCTTCAAGTCCCGAAGGGTCGTTCGGGAGCTTGAGTCCCGAAAGAGAATCTACGGAAGCCGCATAGCCGGGACAGCCTATGTATCTCGAGCCGTTGTATGCTCCCTCGGTTGCTCGTATCGTATTGACCGCCGCCTGGTTGTAGCGGTCGATGTATCCCTGAGCCTTCTTTGCCTCCGCAGCCTTGGGATTCCACTCATTGCTTCCCGTGAGTCTGGGCTCGTTCAGCGTCTCAAATATCAGATGATAGTCGTAGTCACCGAATTCCTTTGCTATCTGCTCCCAAACCGAAACGACGTACGCGGTGGAAAGCGCTTCGTGCTCCGCATCGGGATAAACATAGTAGGTATCGGCATCGTCATGATGGATGTTTAAGATGACGTAAAGTCCGTCGTTAAAGCAGTAATCAACGATCTCATGCACTCTCTTCATCCACTGTTCGCTTATCTCATAATATACGGTCCCGTCGGCGCGGGTCACCTTCTTAACATGGTTATGCCATGAAACCGGGATTCGTATTGTCCCGAAGCCCGCTGCGGCAACGGTATCTATCATTTCCTGCGAAACCTTGGGGTAGCCCACCCATGCGGTCTCGAGGGACATTTCATTCGAAACCGCGGACTTGCTGTGCGCATCAAGGGTATTGCCCAGGTTCCAGCCTGTTCCCATGTCTGCAAAGAGTTCTCTCCATCCTGGTATGCTGTCGGGATCCGCCGTAGGCGCGGGAGTTGTAGTGGTCTTTGGTGCAGTCGTTGCACCGGGCTTTGATGTTGCCGTGGGGCGAGCCGTAGCGGCAGGTTTGGATGTGGCTGTGGGCCTTGCCGTCGCCGCAGGAACCGGTGTGTCAGTCGCTGTGGGCCTCGGTGTCGGTGTCGCGGTAATGATGATCGGTGCAGGCGTGGGTGATGCCTGACCTATACCGGCACAAGCCGCCAACATAAGCGCGGCCGTTGCTGACAGAATATAGAAAAATGAACGCTTCATTTGACCTCCTGTTAAGAGCTTTGTACTAAATGTGACTGTTCGTATGTGGCGTGAACAGTAACATTATTATCATACCACAACCTTATAAACAAAAAAATATCTTGACATCTGTTTATCAAAAGATTAGAATGCATGAGAAATTTATAGTGATTCTTCGGGGAGGGACGAAATTTCCCTACCGGCGGTAATAGTCCGCGAGCCCTTACAGGTGCATGATCCGGTGTGATCCCGGAACCGACAGTACAGTCTGGATGTGAGAAGAAAGAGTTTGCCTTTTTTACGAAGAATCGGTTAGACGTTTTTCGTCGGAAAGGATTTTTTTATGAAAAAGTTTTTCTCAAGCACACGTATGATGTGCACGGGAGCAATGCTTGCGGCAATCGCGGCTGTCCTCATGTTCCTTGATTTCCCCGTACCGTTCCTTCCTTCTTTTTATAAGATCGATTTCAGCGAACTTCCCGTCCTTATCGGCGCTTATGCCCTCGGACCCGTTGCGGGAGTGATCATCGAAGCCTTCAAGATCCTTGTAAAGTTCCTCATAAAGGGCTCAACGACCGCAGGTATCGGAGAGCTGGCAAACTTCCTCATGGGCATCGCGTTCATTCTTCCCGCATCGATCCCGTATCGTTACAAGAAGACCAAGAAGCGCGCCATCATCGGTCTTATCGCAGGAACGGTATGCTGCACGGTAGCCGGCTGTCTCCTTAACGCCTTCGTTCTTCTTCCCGTTTACGCAAAAGCATTCGGCGGAATGGAAAAGATCATCAGCCTCGGCACCAAGGTAAACAAGAACATAAGCGGTCTCGGAAGCTTCGTTCTCCTTGCCACCGCACCTTTGAACCTCATCAAATGCATCAGCGTTTCGGTCATCACGATGCTGATCTACAAGCCCTTAAGCCGTATCATAAAGGGCACTGCCATTGAGAACTGAATGAATTATACTTATATTCTGAAACTGAAAAACGGCAATTACTACACCGGCTGGACCAACGACATCGAAAAGCGTCTTGCGGCCCACAACGCGGGGACTGCGAGCAAATGCACACGTGCGCAGCGTCCGGTGGAGCTGGTGTGGCTGTGCGAATCGGACACCAAGGAAGAAGCCATGAGCCTCGAATGGCATATAAAGCAGCTCTCCCGTGCCGAAAAAGAAAAGCTGATAGAAGAATATAAAAAAAGCGGAGAACCCAAACAATGAGTTCTCCGTTTTTTTATTTAAGGTAAACTTCCGGCTCGTTCAGGAAAACATCCGTTATCCCCTGCTCTTCAAGAGCTTTAAAGTCAAGCCTTGTTCCTGTGGGCTTTTCGGGATAAAGGTGCTTTAAGAACCATGCACGGACGGTCATTCCGCGAAGCTCTTCTTTTGAAAGATCCATAGCCCGCGCGTAGGGATGGATCGCATTTGATCCCACTCCCGCCTTATGTATCCTCAAGCAGTCGGAAGCTCTCTCGGCAAGCATGCCTATATCCGCATCGGGAAGAAGCTCACGCACTATGGGAAGAGACAGTGCCGAAAACGAACTCCAAACTATTTGCTCCGTAAGTCCTCTTTCCTTAACAAGCTCCACCGTTTTCTTTTCTATGCCTATATAGGGATAAATGCTTGTTTTAAGCTCGATGTTCAGCTTAAGTCCCTTTCGCATGTAAGGCGCAAGAAGGTCCAGCACCTCGTTCAGCGTAGGTATCCTTTCCGTCTCCCCGTTTACAGACGCGATCTTCAGGCTCTGCAGCTCTTTAAGCGTATAATCCCGCACAAAGCCTTTGCCGTCCGTTGTTCTGTCCACTCTTTCGTCGTGGATCACAACGATATGTCCGTCCGAAGTAAACTGTACATCGAGCTCGATCCCCGTAAGCCCGGGTACCTCCGCCGCCTTTTTAAAGGAAGTGAGCGTGTTTTCGGGATACATCTGGCTGCATCCCCTGTGTGCCCATATTTTCATGATAACACCTCCGTGATCAAAGATCTACAATCTGTATTTGATACATATTCTCTCAAGTTTCCCGCCGATGGGCTTCTTTAAAACCATCAGGTAGAAAACATTGGATACCGCGTAAAGGACCGTATAGGGCAGTGCCGTGAGAAGAGCTGCCGCGTATACGCTCATGTCAAAGGACCTGTTGTACCAGAGTACCGTCCAGACATCCATAACGAAAGAAAAGAAAACACCCGTCAGCACTCCGTATATCACAAGGGCGATGCGGCTTCTTTTAAAGAGTTCCGACATAAAGCCCGCCACCAGTCCGATCATACCCCATGCCAGCATCTGAAAGGGGGTCCATGGTCCCTGTCCGAAATAGAAATTCGAGAGAACCGCTGCCATGGCACCCACCAGGAATCCGGCTTCGCCGCCTATATAGATCCCTGTGATGATCGTAAGTGCCGCTACAGGCTTAAAATAGGGTATGAAACGTCCCGTAACCGTCAGCGCCACCATGACCGCAACCACCGCAAGCCTTCCCGCCCCCGTCCTCCGCTTTTCAAAGCCCGCAATGAAGAGTAACACCGCAAGCATGGTCACCGCAAGGGAAACAAAAGCATAGGCTTTGTCGTCAAAAACAAGCACCCCCGCCACGACCACAGTCGGGACCAGAACGAAGGGCACCGCTATCCTTATTATGTTTCTGATCAATGGGTTTTTAATGACCGTCATTAAGCTTTATGATCTCCTCCGCCTCTCGGACACGCAGGATCCCGTCATAGAAGCCGCGCGTCATGCGGTTTATCGCAGTTGTATAGAAACCGTTCCCCGTAAAAAATTCTCTCGCCTCACCCTCCGACGTGATCTCACCGCAGAATAAAAGAGCACATCTGTCGGCTACCGCTGCGGCAAACTCCACATCATGTGTCACGAACAGCACTGTCACGCCTCGATTTTTAAGGGCTCTGAGGACTCCCGCAAATTCCTTCTTGGAATAGGCGTCCAGCCCCTTCGTGGGTTCATCCAGAAGGACAAGACGCGGCTTTGCCGCCATCACATGAGCAAGCCCCAAAAGCTGCTGCTCTCCTCCGGACAGATCGTAGGGATGCCTGTCGAGAAGAGGCGTAAAGTCTACCGGCAGCATATCACTCTCAAATCCCGCTTCATCCAGCTCCGCTCTCACCGTGTCTGCAACAAAAAGGGTCTGAACATCCTGGGGAAGCATGGAAACACAGTTTTTATACAGAGCTCCCGCCTTATATTCCTTTATCTTCTTTCCGAACACCCGGATCTCCCCGACGTAAGGCTTATGTAGCCCCGCTGCCAGGGAAAGCGTGGTGGATTTACCCGATCCGTTTCCTCCGAGCAGGCAGAATATCTCTCCCTCGTGTACTTCAAGATCCATCTCTCTTACGACATCCTCCGAATTTCTGTCATAAGAGAAGCAAACACCCTTGAAGCGAAGAGCGATTTCCCCGTTTCTCTCGCGCGCATTTGCAGGAAGGCTTCTTACCTCATTCCTGCAATTGTTTTCCACAAAGCGTCTGCCCTCTGCTATATCCAGCGGGATCTCACCCTCCCTGCCGAGCTTTGCAAAAAGCCTGACAGATGCCGGCATGCCGTAAAGGAGTTTCTCATGCTTCATGAGTTTGGACACGGTTTCCCTTGTTTTGCCAAAGGCGACGATCTTCCCCTTATCAAGGGCCATTATTTTATCCGATACAGAGATCAGGCTTTCCGTCCTGTGCTCGGTAATGATAACGGTAAGCGCCGTTTCACGGTTAAGCCTTGATATGGTCGCCATGAAATCCGCTGCTGCTATCGGGTCCAACTGAGCCGTAGGTTCGTCAAGGAGCAACACTTCCGGCTGCATCACCATCACTGCCGCAAGATTAAGAAGCTGCTTCTGACCGCCTGAGAGTTCCGACACGTTTCTCTCAAACAGGTCTTCAATACCGAAGTAGGCCGCGGTCTCAGACACTCTTCGTCTTATGGTCCCGTTGTCGGATCCGAGGTTCTCAAGCCCGAAAGCCAACTCATGCCACACCTTGTCGGTAACGATCTGTTGTTCGGGATTCTGCATCACAAAGCCTATCTTTGCGGCGCTCTCCCGCACCGTCATCTCTTCGGTATCACGCCCGCAAAAAGATATGCGCCCCGTCATCTCTCCCACCGGAGAAAGCTCCTTCTTAAGAAGCCTTAAAAGCGTGGATTTCCCCGATCCCGTCGCACCGCAGATCGTGACAAAATCTCCCCGCTCAACCGAAAAAGACAGATCTTTAAGGGCCTGCCCTTTTCCTAAAGCATATGTAAAATTCAGATCTTCGACCTTAAATATTTCCATTTTCTTCTTTCCGCGATCTCATTTGTCCAAAACAAAACAGTAAGCACAAAATAGCTGATATACGCCGATACGGCATGCAGCGACAAAGGAATCTCCTTCATTTCAGGATAAAAGGTGAAGGAGAGCACGTCTGTCGCCTTTCCAAGTACGACTACAGTCCCGAGGATGAGTATCAGGGTCAGTGCCGCAAAGTCTCTTTTGTCGAACACATACCTTGCAAACGAAGTCCTGTGACCGGATCCGTATCCCCTCGCCTCCATGCTGTCCGCCGTAACGATGCCGTTTTCAAGGCTCCAGCCCGCAAGGGATATAAATATCTTAATTCCGTTTTTGATCTCTGCCCACAGGTTATCTCCCTCATAGGCTCCCACGGCACGCCTTGCATCTTTTATCCGCTTTGCCTGCCTTGCGTACAGAGGGATAAGCCTCAGGGTCATGGAGAACATGAGGGACAGTTTGGGGGAGAACCTTCCGAAAACGTAGATGAGTTTATCCCCCGTCATCACAAGAGAAAAGCTTCTGAACCAGTAAATCACCGAGATCACCATTGTTGCCGCGGTAACACCGTATACAAAGGCTTCCATTGTGATGGGATTGTCATTTATAAGGAAGAGCACCGTTTTCCCGTTGTGGTGGAACAGAGGATTAAGAAGCGCCAGTACCACGAACATAAGTACGAACATGAGTCCCGAAGTGCTTTTCCTGCCGTCGGATGTCACAAGAAAGCATATAACAGCATTCAAAAGAGAGATGGCCAAAATAACGGGATTCATGATGAACATCGCAAGCCCCGTTACCGTCATGAAATAGACGAAAACCACTATGGGATTGTACTCCGAATAAGCTCTCATCCTGTCCGTCCCATTACCATGTATCAAAGTTCTCTCCGAGATCCCTGCCCAAATCTCTCGTATACAACCATTCTATAACATCTCCGTCGGAAAGCGTGTAATCTCCGCATCCGTAGGACGGTGATATTCCGTTCACATGATAGATCCAGCCCGACAATTCGCCGAACTGCTGTTCATAAAGATAATTTATCCCCGCAATATATATCATTCCGTGGGCGCCTGACGCGGAACCGCGGTTCTCGACACTGATGCCGTGCTCCTTCGCGGCTTCGATAAGGATATCGTATACGGTGTCGCCCTCCTCTATCGAGTACTCCGTTACGGGCAGGATGACTCCGTCCTTGGGAATATGATCCTCATTTGCAATATTGCTGATCGTATCGCATCTTATGGTGACAGTAACTTTGCCTACGGCGTTTTCCTTATAAGAAGCCTTCCCGGAATAGTAATCTTTCTCCGGGCTGAATTCGGTAAAATATGTAAGGATGCACAGAGCTACACACACGAGCCCCACGAAAATATAATTCTTCGGGTTCCTGCGTCCGCGAAGAAAGAGGACGAGACATACGGCAGCACTTAAGAACAGTATTCCGCATAAAACAAAAATTTTTAGCTGTCCGGAATTCCCACCGAGGAACGTATCCCCGTGCATTGCTTCTTTTTCCGGTGTTACTCTCAAAGTCGCTGCTTCCTGCGTCACGGTGGGTGTTGCGGTGGTCGTTGCAGTCGGTGTAGCGGTGGGAGTCACAGTGGGTGTCACGGTCGGCGCCGAAGTCACTGTGGGATCTGTCGCGCCCGCTGCGATTTCCGGAGTTGGGGCGGGTGTCTCAGTCGTATCTTCCGTATGGATCCCGCCATCAAATATATAGAGTGCGCTCCTGCCCTCATAAAACCTTTTAAGCGCCACAAGCGCAAGCAATGCCTGATATGTGGCCGACGTATTCTCTTCTCCTCCGTACACATGCGAGAAGCTCCCGTCAGCCCTTCTGTATTTTAAAAGTCCCGAAAGGACTGTATTTCCGTTTTTAATAAATCTTTCATCCGTGAGAGGGTCTGTACCGAGGGCGGTAAGGGCAATTATTACCTGCGCCGTGCTCTCGGGATTATCGCTCCCGAACCCCGTAAAATCCCCGTCCGGGCTTTGTTTTTCGGTGAGGAGACGTACTGCACCGTCCACCGCCTCTTTGACTTCTCCCTTCGTACCGACATAGGGAGCCAGCGCCTGAACAGCCATGGCCGTAACATCGGTATCGGAATAAGCTCCCATAACAGCCCAGCCACCGTCCGCCTTCCTCATGGAAAGGATCTGGGAGATCAGCTTTTCCGCGTCAAAATTTGCAGACTCTATGCCGTTGTTCAAAAGATGCAGGCCGAATATACGGCTCATTATGCCGAGCTGCTCCGGCGTTTCATCCGCTGCGGATCTTACAAAAGCATTGTCATTATCACCGCAGGCGATCATGGCGAGGGCTATCCTCTGCCTTTCCGTTGCCCCCATGAATTTTTTTTCGCTAACGTTCCTCGTGAGCTTTTCTGAATAACCCGCGTAATCCGCCTTACTTCCGTTGGCACTCAACGCGATCACAAACCACTCGGAGCCGTCGCCTGCGCTGTCTCCAAGCTTTTCCACCCATTCGGATGATACATCGTCCGAATGACCGTCGGTATTTCCGACACTCATACTTTCAAAAGCGCGATGTACAACAATACCGTCGATGAGTTCATTAAGCTCACCGACGGTCGCTGCATTTACCCTGATGGGTAAAATGGCAGACATGATGATTATGCCTGCCACTATACCCGATATGATCTTTAAAATCTTATTTGTCATATTCCTTCTTGCCGTAAACCATGCTCACTGCAATACCGCAAACTGCGATCAACGAAAGAACGAGGATGATCGAATGTGTGTTGTCACCTGTCTTGGGTGTCTTGTCCGATTCGCCTGTAGAGGAGGGTGTTCCCGTAACCGCAGGTGTTGTCTTTGCAGGTGTGGGAGTGGGATCCATGGTAAGAGGAGTTACTTCTCTGCTTCCCGATGTTACGATGCATGTGGGAGGAACAAGATTCTCTGTGTCGGAAACCGCACTTACAACATGGATGCCGTTAGCGGTAACCTTGAATGTAACCTTACCCTTGGAATCCGTCTTGTAGGATGTTCTCTCGCTGTCGATGGTGATGACTGCGCCGGAAACAGGCTTGGATACAGGCTGCCAGTTTGCATCAAATCCGATGCTTGTAAGAGTAAGAGTGATATTCTCGCCGCGGTTGTATGTAACGGTGTTTACATCAAAGTAGGAATATGCATCCGAGAAAGCTGTGGTATCGGTGTAAACATAAGCATAGATGTAATCGCCGTTCTTGACGGGATCGTCAAGGGAATTTGCTGCCTTGTTGTTTACATAGTAGCCGTAGCTTCCGCCGTTCTCTTCGCCCCAAAGCTTGGTGATGGAGAGGCCCCACTGGGTCTTTGCGGATCCGTAGCCCTCGGAAACACTGGCGAACTTGTTCTTATGTGCAATGTAGAGAGCATCGTTGATCGTAAGTTTACCGTCTTTATCAACGTCTGTAACCGTAACCTCTTCCTGCACCATCTTGATGTCTCCGTGTGAAACGGTAACATAAACCTTTGTCTCCGCTGCCTTTGCGGTAACGGGATTAACGCTTGCTAATACTAAAGCTGCCGCAAGCAGTGTTGCAAAAAACTTTTTCATAACAATACCTCCGTTAAATATTTAAAAGGTCGCTGTATGCCTTAAGTGCGCCTTCTGTCTCGTGTGCAAGTACTTTCTTGGCAAGAACCTTACCGAGCTGAACGCCCTCCTGATCGAAGCTGTTCACGTTCCAAAGGAAGCCCTGGAACATGACCTTGTTCTCAAAATGCGCAAGGATCGCGCCAAGCGCCTCGGGTGTCAGTCTGTCGCCGATGATGATGCTTGAAGGACGATTGCCTTCAAAATTCTTGTTAAGGTCATCGTTCTTCTTTCCGCAGGCGAAGGCCATGATCTGAGCCGCAACATTTGCGCAGAGCTTCTGCTGGCTTGTCGTACCCTGGATCACAACATCGGTCTCGGCCTGGTTGTTTCTGAATGCGATGAACTGCATGGGGATCGCATTCGTTCCCTGATGAAGAAGCTGATAGAAGGAGTGCTGTCCGTTGGTTCCGGGCTCACCGAAGATAACGGGGCCGGTCACGTAGTTTATCTTTTGGCCAAAACGGTTGACACTCTTACCGTTGGATTCCATGTCAAGCTGCTGAAGATGAGCAGGGAAACGGCTCATGGCCTGGGAATAAGGAAGAACCGCCGTCGAAGGATAGCCGAGGATGTTCCTCTCGTATACACCGATAAGGGCGTCCAGCATGGCAGGATTCTTCATAACATCTCTTTCTGCTGCTTTCTTGTCTTCTGCTGCCGCGCCGTTAAGGAAGCGCGCAAATACCTCGGGACCGAACGCAAGGGAAAGGACAGCACCGCCTACAGCCGATGTGGAGGAATAACGTCCGCCGATAAAATCATCCATGAAAAATGCAGCCAGATAATCGGCGCTCTTCGCAAGAGGCGATGTTTCGCTCGTTACCGCGATCATATGTTTGGAAGCATCAAGTCCCTTATTCTTTAATGCATCCTTTACGAAAGACTCGTTTGTAAGTGTTTCAAGTGTTGTTCCCGACTTGGAAACAAGGATAAAGATCGAACGCTCCACATCAATGCCCTTAAGCACTGCCGCAGCATCATCGGGATCTACGTTGGAGATGAATCTTGCTTCCATCTTGAAGCAGCCGTTCTTCTTTGCCCAGTTCTCAAGCGCAAGATACATGGCTCTGGGGCCGAGATCGCTGCCGCCGATACCGATCTGAACAGCAGTGGTGAACTTCTCGCCCTTTTCGTTTACGATCTTTCCTGCATGAACCGCATTTGCAAACTCGGCGATCTTCTTCTGCTGCTCTTTGTAAAATTCTCTCTTGTCAACGCTGCCGTCCATAACGGCTTTTCCCAGCTGTCCTCTCGTCATGTGATGAAGGACCATTCTCTTCTCGCCTGTGTTGATGACCTCTCCGTTGTAGAGAGCCTCAAATTTGTCAGCAAGCTGAGCCTCGCCCGCAAGTTCCTTTAAAGCTTCAAGTGTCTCGTCATTTACCTGCTTAGCCGCAAAGTTGTACTGTAAGCCTTCCGACATGGGAACGCTGTACTTCGCAACTCTCTGTGCTCCCGATTCTCCTGCGAGCACCTCTCTCAAGTCGGTTTTAGGAACCTGTTCAAGCTTCCCGACCGTCTTAAGCTCATCAAAATTCTTCCAAGATATCATTTCATCTTTCCTTTCCTGCTTTAAGACGGGGCAGATACAATCTACCCAAGCAGTGATTTTTTTGTTACCTTTTGCCATAAGTATACTCGCAAAATGCCGAAAAGTAAACACACAAAAACGGCGGTTCCGTTTCGGGAACCGCCGCCTGCTGTGAAAGGTTATCCGGCAATAGCCACGTACTTCTTCTCTTTGACCTCTTTCTTGGGATCCTTCTTGGGAACCGTAAGCTTAAGGATACCGTGTTTGAACTCGGCCTTAATGTCCTCCTCGGTGATGTCCTCGCCGACGTAGAAGCTCCTTGAGCAGGAGCCCACATAACGCTCACGTCTGATGTACTTGCCCGAATCCTTTTCCTTCTCGTCCTTGTCGAGTCCCTTGATCGCATTTACGGTCATATAACCGTCATCAAGGGAGATCTGGATCTCATCCTTTTCAAATCCGGGAAGATCCATCTCAAGTTCGTAGCAGTCATCCTTCTCCTTTACATCTGTTTTCATTATGTGGCCGGCATTCTTACCGTAAAGTTTCTTTTCAGTGTTCCTAAAATCCTTGTCATCCACATAAGGGAAAAGATCAAAGAAATCATCCAGATAGTTACCTCCAAAAATACTGGGCATCAACATAAGTCATTCCTCCTTTATATACGGTGCATGTTCTTTAAGCACCGAAACTATGTTAATAAGTATTTTGGAACAGGCGGGAGAATTTTTATTTATCTCCTTTGTTCTGACTATGTTATACCACAATTGTTAGCACTCGTCAATAGCGAGTGCTAACAATTTTTATAAAATAAGTATAAACATGGAAGAACGGCATCCGTCACTATGACAGACGCCGTTCTTCCAAGCGTAATAAAAGGATAATTCTTTATAAAGAATGGTCATTGGCTGTTATCAGATCGTAAACTTCGAGATCGCAAGGTTCAGCTTGTCTGCATCCTCATTGAGCTCGTTGGCCTTGGATGAAAGCTGAGCGATGATCTCTGCCTGCTGCATGAGGGTAGATGTAACCTCTTCGCCGGATGCCGCAACCTCCTGTGAAACCGTGGAGATGTTCTGCAGCGAATTCTGCACATCGCTCTTTTCGCTGTCAACCTTTTGAAGCATTTCAAGGGTCTCCCTGATGTCTTTTACAAGGTTGTTTACGCTGTCATTTATCTGTGCGAAGACTCTTACAGTCTCTTCAAGGGACTGGGCCTGCTCGAGGATCATCTTCTCCGTCTTTGAGGCGGATTCGGTGGTCTTCTTGGTGGTTTCCTCGATGATGGCCGCGAATCGGCTGATGTTGTTACCCGATTCCATGGACTGATCGGCAAGGGTTCTGATCTCATCCGCAACAACCGAGAAGCCTCTGCCCGCATCACCCGCACGCGCCGCCTCAATGGATGCGTTAAGGGAGAGGAGGTTGGTCTCTTCTGCGATGTCGCTGATCACATTTACAAAATTCTGTATCTCGAGGGAATTCTTCTCAACTTCTTTAATATCGTTCAAAAGCTCGCTTGTAAGCTTGACCGTTACCTCGGACTGCTTGCTGAGTGCCGTCATTATAGATCTTCCCTGTCCGACGGCATCTATAACATCATCGGCAGCATTACCCATCAGAGTCGTTCTGTTGGTAACCTCGGCAATGTTCTCGGAGAAGCTGATCATAAGGCGATTACTGTTCTCGGTATTCTCTGCCTGATCAAGTATGCCTCTCGCGACCTCTTCCATGACCTTGGTTGTGTTATGTGCCGCCTCGCTGATGCTGACCGAATCAACGGATACATCGTTCGAAAGTCCGGTAACCTTCTGACTGAAATCCTTCATATCGGAAAGGACGTTCCTTATGCTGGTAACCATGACGTTGAGACTGGACGTGAGATCGGCGAACTCGTCGCGTCTTCTCGTCTTAAATTCCCTTGTAAGATCTCCCTTTGCGGTCTTGTCGAGTCCGTGTGTCATATGCTTCATGGCGCCCGAGATACCGGTGGAAATGAAATATCCTATTGTGAGTGCGATAATTACAGCCGCGATCACCATGATAACGGTAATATGTCTTATGGACTTTACCTGGCCCACCGCATTTGCCTCGGGAATGAGGGCATAAAGTATCATCCCGGTGCTTCCGATGGGATCGACAACAAAGATGTACTTCTTCCCGTTATACTCGATATTTCCGGAATAGGTTTCCTCTATATTCTGTACCTCGTTATAGATCTCCTTACCCGAAACATAGGACTCTCCCTCTTCGAAAACGGTAAGCGTTCCGGTTCCGCAGGCCATGCCCGCTTCACGTTTATCCCTTGAAACGACTCCCACATAACTTCCTGCGCCGAAATCCATGTTGGAAAGCATGCTCTCCACAACATCGGGCTTCATATCAAAGACGAGGTAATTGTCGCCTCTTGCAAGCCTCTGTATATAGCAGAAGGAATACTTGTTCGTCTCAAGCTCCGTCGCAGTGTCTATGAAACTGTGATAGCCGAACCAGCTGTTCCTGTTCTTGTTATTCTCTACAAAATACTGACCTTCGGGGCTTTCCTTAAAGCCCTGATAAGGATCTCCGGCCTCCGTCTTGAATACGAGCGAAGAAATGGGTGCTCCTGTATCGGCTATGATCGTATAGGAATAAATATTATTGTTGGTCGCTATAAAATTCTGCAATTCCTTTCTCGTAGCCTGAAGCCTGGTAGCAAATCCATCCATGGTCTTATCCTTGTAATACATGGAAAAGAAAGTTGCCGTTTCGGAAGAAACCACAAGCTCAAGGGCTTTCTGTGAAACGGAATTGCATATAAGCTCAAAATAATCGCTTTCAGCGCATACCGTTGACTGTGCTGTTTCCTTATAGGTGGAGATTATGCTGTCGGAAGCGACGTTATAAGAGACTACGCCCAAAATGACCGTCAAAACGACAGGCACCATGAACGCGACCGAAAGAGTGCGCAGAATACTGGATCTTCTTCTGCTGCCAGAAATGTTCCGCTTTTCAGACTCAACCTTCCCAAAGTGAATCTTCTTCATAAGAGAACCCCCTTTTTCAGAATACATTATATATCCCAATTAATCTATAACATAATCTTGAAAAAAGCTCCACTCATTTTATATCTTTTTTTTATCAAAAAAAGAAACAGCCTTCACTGTTTCTTTTTTGACGCTGCAAACTCGGAATAACTCATTCCGGTATATTTTTTAAAGCATTTTCCGAAGTAAGCTGTATCAGGGATCCCGACCTCCGCCGATGTACAGAACATCTTATAATTTTCGCCCGCGAGGAGCATCGCTCTTTCCATCCTGCACTCGGTAAGATATTCTATGAAATTCTTACCCGTAGCCTGCTTGAAACGTCTGCTCAGGTAACTCGAACTGAAACCGAACTGAAGCGCCACGGACGTAAGATTGATCTTCGGGTCTTTGTAATTCTTTGCAATGTATTCTTTGATCCTGTCGATCATGCTGCGATCCATGTCGGGCTCAACCGTGATCTCGGGAGCCACCGTCACGTGTTCGGCACGCCTTTTGTCAAGCTTCTCCTTAAGCTTTCTCAAGGTCGCGTTCACTTCGGCTCTTACGATGGGCTTCAGCATATATTCGAACACGGGAAGGCTTACGCATCTTCTCGCATATTCAAAATCATCCATCGCAGTCATTATGATTATCGCAAGATCGGGATATCTCTTGGATGCAACTTCGGTAAACTCTATGCCGTTCATAAAAGGCATCGATATATCCACGATGGCTATATCCGGTTTTACATCGTCAATGATATTGATTGCCTCGATACCGCTTCCGGCTTCGCCTGCGATCTCCATTTCAAGAGATTCCCAGTCGATGGAAACCTTCATCAGGTTTCTGGCAGAAATCTCATCATCGATGATCATAACCCTGTACATATGTCCTCCTCATTTTACTGCTTCGTCTTTATCTTCAGAATGATATTTGTATATTCGCCTTCTTCGCTTTCGATACGTATTGCGTCTTCGTCCTGGCAATAATAGCGTATACGCTTTATCGTCCCCTTAAGGCCAAAGCCTGAAAGTGCCTCCTGCTCTTCGTTCCTGTCATCGGCACTGCCCTTAAGTATGTCATCGATCTGCTCGCGGGACATACCCACGCCCGTATCATACACGCCGACCGTCAGTATATCTCCGTCCGTATGCGCCGATATCCTGATCATTCCCGGTTCGCCTTTTATGCGCACTCCGTGATAGATACTGTTCTCAACAAGCGGCTGAAGGATGAGCTTCGGTATCATGCATCTCAATGCCGCTTCTTCAATATCATATTCGTCGTTTATCGTTTCTCCGTAGCGCAGCTTCTGTATCGAAAGATAATCTCTTATTATCTGTATCTCGCGCTTTAAGGGTATCTCCCTGTCTCCCTTGCTCAGGAAATTGCGATAAAAGCTTCCCAGCGTCTCAAGTGCCGAGTATACCTTGTCCGCTCCCGCTTCACAAGCCATATAACCGATCGTTTCAAGGGAATTGTAGAGGAAGTGCGGCTTAATCTGTTCCTGCAGCACTCTCATCTCCACTCTCTGGACTGTTTTTTCTTTTTCGATCAGTCTGTTAAGCACCTCGTTAAGGTACTCGTTCATGCTGTTATATGATGCCGCGAGCTGACCTATCTCGTTATCCGGCATCTTTACATCGATCTTTTTGAGCCAACCCGACTTCTTGGTATCCTCCATCGCCTCCGAAAGTTCAAAAATCGGGCGATTAATGTCTTTTGCGATAAACGATGCGAGCATGACGACCGCGATCACAAAGGTCACAAGCAAAAGAAGGATAACAAACATCATAAGATACGGAACACGCGATCTTGTAGGTGTCACCCTGCACAGGATAACGAGCGGAAGTCCTTCGGGTCTGCAGCCCGACACCATATGATGTTTACCGTCGCCGTTTTCCTTATGCACAATCGTGTCCGAAAGGAAAACCCTGTCAAAGCACTCCGCAAGCTCCTCGTCTCCCGCAAGATATCTTCCCTGCTCGGAAACCACGCACACGCTCGCACTTTCCGCTCCGCTGATCGCAGAATTCAACATGCTCGTGGAAATGTTCATCAAAAGGATTCCCGTGCGCTTCTGGGTGTAGATGTCATAGATCGCTCTCGCAATAGTCACGGTCTGCCGGCCGTTTGCCTTGAAAACGGCATAATTACCGTTGAGTCTTACTATAGCTCCGCCGCGCTTTTCGTATATCTCGTCCTTCCACAGGATATGATCCATTATCTCGGTGTCGATGATGTACTGTCCCTTGCCCGTGCTCATGTATTCGCCGTCATTCCGGAAAATAAAGAGCGAATCGACGCCGTTGCAGACATTAAGGATGTCCATGACGGCAAACTTAACATCGTTTGTGAGACCCGCATCGACCTTGTCGGCTCTCAGATACTTCATGACCATGTCGTTGATCATGACAAGTCTCGTAATATCCTTATATACGCCTATGTTGCCGTTGATACCGGCAGTTACGCCGTTGATGACGGTTTCGGATTCGGTCACGGCACTTTCTTTTCTGGAGTTTAAGAAGATCACTGCCATCGCTATCACGAAAGTGACCGTGAGCATCGCAAAGATCGCTACTATAATACTCCAAAGGCGCACAGCAAGTGATTGATGTGCGCCGTTTTTATAGTGTCTGTTAAAAAGATTCCGAACCCGTCTCATTGTTTTCTCCCCTGTAGCAAGCAAACTTCATAACGGATCTATTTTAACACATAACTTCCCTTTTTAAAACAATCATCCCTTAACGGCACCCGCCATAAAGCTCGACTGGATCTTCTTGCTCAGGAATATATAAACAAACAGAGTAGGGAACGTCGCAAGCACAAGTGCCGCGCCGATCGGTCCCCAGTCGGTCGTATGTGTACCGAACATTTCGTTGATACCTGCGGGGAGCGTCTTGTATTGGCTTCTCGAGTTGAATACGTTTGCGAACATGAGCTCGTTCCAGCACTGAAGGAAGGTATAGATACCGACGGTGGAAAGAGCCGGGCGCATGAGCGGTACAATGATCTTGAAGAATGTTCCCCAGACGCCGCAGCCGTCTATTCTTGCAGCCTCGTCGAGTTCGATCGGTATATCGTCCATAAAGCCCATGCAGATAAGGATCGCCATGGCAAGTGAAAAAGCGGCATAGGGGATAATGAGCGCCTGATAGCTGTTCAGCATATGTAACTTCTTGAGCGTTACATATACGGGAACTATGGATGCATGTATCGGGATCGTAAGTCCGAGCATGAAGAACTTATTCATGAGCTTTCTGCCCTTCCATACTATCCTGGACATGCCGTATGTTGCCATTACCGCTGCGATCAGTGTAAGTATTATCGTTGCGGTCGAAATGATGATACTGTTTGTGAAATACAGTGCCATCTTCCCGCCGGAAAGAGCCCTTGAGTAGTTCTCCCAGAGCCAATGATGAGGCAGTCCGGCTACGTTTTCACCGAAGATCTCCGCATTATCCTTAAGTGAAAATGTGAACATCCAGTATATGGGGAACACGTTAATGATCATCCATATGCTGAGCAAAGTGTAGATCAGAGGTCTGACGAACTTATTTGTCTTTTTTACGCTGTAAACCGTGGATTCGTTCATGTCAGTCCTCCTTTCTGAATGCGGCGCCTATAAGAAGCGCAAAAGCAAAGCACAATATGATCAGCATTACGGCTATCGTACTTCCCATGCCGTAACGGTTTCTCAAGAAGAGCATACTGATCATAAGCGTACTGGGCACTTCCGTTGAGTGAAGCGGTCCGCCGTTGGTGAGGACATAGATCAGGTCGAAGGATTTAAGTGAACCTGTAACCGCAAATATGACACTGATCTTGATGATCGGTTTGATATAAGGGATAACGATGTATCTGTTGACCTGTCCCTGAGAAGCGCCGTCAAGCATGGCTGCCTCTCTGAGATCGAGCGGTACACCCTTTACTCCCGCATACATAAGGAGCATGTGGTAGCCTACATACTGCCAAAGCGTCGGAACGAACACAGCTCCCAGCGCTATCTTGATATTTCCGAGCCAGAGAACGTCTTTTACGTCACCGCTCCATTTCATTATATTATCCTCAAGATCCACGGCTCTTAAGAACTGATTCAGAAGACCGTAATCGGGATTATATATCTTGAGCCACAACTGACCGATGACAACCGTCGATATCAGAACCGGTGCGAAAAAGACCGAAAGGAACAGTCTCTCACCCTTGATGCCTTTACCGAGCGCAAGCGCAAGCGCAAGAGACAAAGGCAACTGCAAAAATACCGACAAAAGCGCCAGAAGCAGCGAGTTTTTCAAAGCCAAAAGGAATTTAATATCTTCACTTGTGAACAATTCCTTATAGTTCGCAAGTCCCACGAATGTCTTTGTTCCGAATCCGTTCCAATCAAAGAAGCTGTAGTATGTCGAAAGGACGATCGGTGCGACCAGCACTCCTACAAAGAGTAAAAGTCCCGGTGCAAGAAAACCCACTATATTCAGTGTTTTTTTTAGTGTTTTTTTATCCATTTGAGCATTTCCTTTAAAAAACGGCCTTTTCCTATGTTTTATTATAGGGAAAGGCCGCCCCGTTAATTGGAGAAAAATTGAAGATGAAAATTACTTAATGTCTTTTGCAAGGCCGGCAATGAATCCCTTGCCGTCGATCTGGCAGCCGTAAACCTTATCTACATAAGAGAGATAGATGTTTGCGGAGTCAGCGTTCATAGCGGTATCTCCGAAGAGAACCATGAAATCGGACTTGGCAACGATATCAGCAACCGAACGTGTAAGAGCGTTTACGGAAGATGTATCATAGTAAGGTGTCCAAGCAGGAAGTCCGCATCCGTCAAGATAACCGTAGTGGCAGATCTCCTTACCGAGTTCGAATGTGAAAGCTGCAGCAACCTTAGCATTCTTGCTGCTCTTGGCAACAGCGAGTGTATCCGAAGGACCGCCGATGAGCTGGCCGAGCTTGGAGTTTGTGCTGTTGATAACAGGGAATTCAGCAACCTTTACCTTCGGGAAGAAATCGGCATTCTTAGCGAAGTCAGCGCAGTTCCATGTTCCGTTCATATAGAATGCGTACTTGCCGGCCATGAAGTTGTTCTTAACTTCGTCATTGGAAAGTGCGATTCCGTTAGGATCGAAATATCCCTTTGTTACCATGCCCTGGAATGTATCAACCGCCTTGGCAACGTCCTGATTGTTCCATGTAGCTCTTCCGAGGAAGATATCGTTGAGGGTCTTAGCGCCTGCGCTCTTCTCTATAACGGACTCAAGGTACTCTGTAACGCACCATGTCTCCTTACCTGCGCAGCCGAAAGGAATGTATCCCTTTGCAACGAGCTTATCGCAGCATGCGATGAACTCTTCATATGTTCCGGGAACTTCGGTGTAACCAACCTGCTTAAG
>JAEEGL015305058.1_pt1 | contig 20144 bp, 9 predicted proteins | sample 9134231 | NCBI WGS metagenome assembly JAEEGL01 (sample SAMN16246548, study PRJNA631951) | gut metagenome | biome: gut microbiome; feature: rumen; material: fiber-attached | host: Bos | place: Iran: Karaj | collected 2018-10
CAGCCCCAATAGCACGAAGCGATGAGGCGCAGACCAACCGGCAGATACCATACGCCGGTATAGAATGCCCACAACAGATACGCAACCGGAGGAAAGACGCTCCAGTACGGGTCATAGACGGAAACGTTCTCATAGAGTAAGCCGAATGCCCATACAACTACCGTCGCCAGCACGTCAGCACATAGAAGTGCGATGAGAGAGTCTGTGGTTAGTGGGTTAGAGGTTAACGCATTAAACAATAACCAGCCTGCCACACCTGCGAGAGTATATATGGCGGCTATCAGCGCCACGCTATACCATTTTGAATAATCCCGTTTCATAATAGTTTATGCCATGATCTTCTTTGTCAGATTCGAATTGTATTGAACTCATTTTCCTTACTTCAACCGTATTATATCACTCCACCTTGTGGTGGGGTTCTTACTCCTAAAGTCATGTTTGATGGCATTGGCAAAGACTTCGGCCTTGACCTTCTGTCGAGACTGCTTACGCTCGGCAGAGTTCTTGCTTTTAATTGAGGGGCAATGAGAAGGTCGAGCTTTTTATTGAACTCGCCTTTGAATAGTTTCATTCCTGACATACCATTTTCTTGTTTTCCGGGTACAAAATTAAGAATAAATGAGAGAATAAACAAAAAAAGGAAAGCTCTTTTTTCTGTCTTTTCGTTTCGAGCATTCCCGTCGTACCTTTGCATCGCTTTTCGAAAGGCAAAAGGTTCTTTGAAAACTATCTACAGATGTTTGACCGAATATCTTAAGGTATTTTGAGAAGGGCCTACGAGACTATATCCTAATTTTTAACTATTTATCCATCAAGGTTTCTTAGCTTCCTACTTAGGAAGCTAAGAACGGCTTTGGTAGGAAACGGTAGGAAGCTTTTGTCCAAACATGTCCAAATCAAGCAGTTACGTCAATTAAGTGACTAACCCACAGGTTAAACACTGAGAAAGGCCGAAATTACTGGTAAATTTAGGGCACTTACTACTTGCTTTTCAATTTGTTAGGTTTTGAGAGAAGAGGGCCAACTTTCAAATTGACCCTCTTTTTCTCATTTTACTTGGACCATTTTAGTGATCCCGTTGGGATTCGAACCCAAGACCCACAGCTTAGAAGGCTGTTGCTCTATCCAGCTGAGCTACGAGACCGACCCTCGCTTGCCAATAGGTTAATAAACAATTAGCATTTGGCAAAGCGACTGCAAAGGTAAGACTTTATTTCTTTCTGTGCAAGTTTTAGGTCTTTTTTTATATGTTAGATGAAAACTTCTTCGTTGTTAAGTCGTGAGAATAACTTATTAGGATGCTTACAATCGTAAATAAAAAGAAAAACTTTTGTTTTCCTTTTGTATTTCGCTTGCATATTCGTATCTTTGCGGCTGTAAATTAAACTGGAAGCGAAATATGACTATAGCAGTTGACTTTGATGGGACTATCGTTGAGCATCGTTATCCGGAAATAGGGAAGGAGCTTCCTTTCGCAACACAAACCTTAAAAATGCTCATCGAAGACCGTCACAAACTCATCCTCTGGAGTGTTCGTGAAGGCCAGCTACTGGACGATGCTGTGGAGTGGTGCCGAAAACGTGGTGTTGAGTTTTATGCCATCAACAAGGACTTTCCCGAGGAAGACCATAGTAAGAACGAGTCTTTCAGCCGCAAGATAAAGGCTGACATTTGGATAGACGACCGCAACATCGGCGGTTTGCCCGACTGGGGAACCATCTACCAAATGATTTCGGAGCGAAAGACATACGAGCAGGTGCTTATGGAGAGGATGTCGCTCGTAGAGCCTAAGCCACAGAAGAAATGGTGGCAATTTTAGTTTATAGCTTGTCTTTCATGCTTTCTTTTGATGAACTTTGTTTCGCAGATTAATAAAAATGAAGCAAGAAATGAAAATTATGTATCATGAATGATGAATTATAAACTAATTTTTGTATCTTTGCAGAGCAAATATGTAATATCGACACAAAACAATATACAGATATGAAAAAGTATTTAGGTTTTTCCATTATTGTGCTTGGTGCACTGTTGCTCATCTTGAGTTATGTTTTTAGCCTTGAAGACTATAACTTCTACAACATAGGAGCTTTTCTCATCATCATTGCGGGTATCGTGACCCATATCTATGTGACGAAGCGTACTTAGCCTCGTTTCATTTTTGTATATTTATATCAAAGTAGCCATGAGATTCGTCTGCAAGACAATGGCTCTTTTTGCCATGTTGTGCCTGAGCCTTAATGCCCAGGCACAGTTCGATGATGATTATTCCGTGGAAGAATGGACACTCGACCCAGAAGAGGAAGAGGCTCCTAAGCCACAGCACAAGGAATATAAGAATGCTCTTTATCTCCAGTATTCTCCTTCACGCTATAAGGTGAACGATGAAAGCAGCGTCCGCTTCAACGAGTTTTTGCTTGGCTACAATCGACTTGTTCAGGTTTTAGAGGAGAAGCCGTTCTTCGTTGAGGCAGGAGCCGCCGTAAAGTTCTCTTGGACAAAATGTTGCGGTATGAACGCCCGTGTCCTTACTTTCCGTATTCCTGTTAATGTTCTCTACAAGTTATATCCATGGAAAGATAAAGACTTTGCGATAGCTCCTTTCGCAGGTGTTTCTCTTCGTGCCATAGCAATGGCGCGTGACTATTCGGGTGAGAAGAGCGCCAGTCTTCTTTCAGAAGGAGATTGGAAAAGCTTTCAGGTGGCTTGGCAGACGGGCTTACGTTTCTATCTGAATCGTTATTACTTGGGTGTCAGCTATTCGCGTGACTTCCGTGATTCAAGTAAATACCCAGGTGTACGGGAATGTGGCGTACATGTAGGTTATTGTTTCTAAACTACACATTATATAATAATATATAGTATGGCAAGGTTTCATTCTATCATAGCAATTGTTCTGTTTGCCTTTTGCTTCGAGGCTACGGCTCAAGAATTAGTAGTTGTCAAGGATGTAGAAGGCCCTTCGTATGTTGTCGAGGGCAATTTGCATGACCTCCTGTATGCAGAGCCTTCTTTGACTGGTCCAAATAAGGCAAAGAGATTCGCTCAACCTGTTGGTGAAGTTGTCAATTACCAAGACCGCATCACCAATATGCCTCAGTATTTCCACGACTTTATTGCAGAATATGTGAAAGCTGGTCAAGAAGTTCTCAATGGCGGTACCAACTGGCTCAGCGACCCACAAAAGGGGTTGGTTAGCTCCAGTAGTTACTACTATCTTCTGAAAGAAGTGAAAGGCACAGCCAATTTTACCTTCGCTCCTGGTTCGGATGCTGAAACAATCAAGCAGGCTGCTATTAATGCCTTCTATGATATTTATCAGGATGAGTACGACATTTTGAAGTCTTTTTTGCCTTATGCTTTCCTTTCCGTTAATCTCGACCATCCTGAATTCTTTTGGATAGGCAACGCCTTTCATTATGGTTGTGACAACGGTTTCAGCTATTCATATTATGCTAGTGGCAGGGGCACGGTTGAATACACCATAAAACTCAAGTTTAACCTGTATGCCAATGGCTTCGACATTCGTATCAATGGTCTTTCTACTTACAACTTCCGCAATGCGACAAACCTTGCCAATGGTGTGCAGACCTTCAAAAACAATGTGCAGACAATCTTGTCGGGATGTCAGACTGGCTCACGATACGACAAGCTGGTTGCTGCACATGACTGGCTCACTATGCACAATAGCTACAATCCCTATTACCTTCAGGGCTATGCTCAGAGTCAGATAGGTGACACTCCGTGGAGTTCATATAGTGGTATTGAAGGCAGTAATGATCGCCAGGCTCCTGTCTGCGAAGGTTATGCCCGTGCCTTTAAGGTGCTCTGCGATAAACTTGAGATTCCCTGCATTCTCATGTCGGGCAATGTGCAGTCTTCAGGCGGCTCAGGAGGCCATATGTGGAACTATGTCCAGATGGAGGATGGGAAATGGTATGCTGTGGATGTCACTTGGGACGACCCATCTGTGGTAGGTAGATACGACGTCGTCTCTGGCCATGAGTCGCACGACTGGTTCCTGCTTGGCAGCACTACAGAGGTTGAGAGCGGACTGACGTTTATTGAATCCCATCCTGAGCAATGGTTCGACAACTATCCCAGTAACGGTAGTTATACATGGGAATTGCAACCAGGGCCTGAACTTGCTCCGCTTGCCTGGACACCCGATGAAGAGTTGAAAGGTGATGTCAACAAAGATGGAGTCGTCGATGTTGCCGATGCCGTATCTGTGTTGAATGCGATGGCTGGTCAGGAAGTGCTTGGCAATGCCAATGTGAATGGTGATGATAAGATTGATATTGCCGACTTCGTATCAGTCCTGAACATTATGGCAGGGCAATAGAACCTTCTTATTCTGTGATGCGTCCGTCCTGCATACATATCTTCCTGTCTGCAAGGTCGGCAAGTTGTTCGTCGTGAGTGACGATGACAAATGTTTGTCCCATTCTGTCGCGAAGGTCGAAGAAGAGTTTGTGCAATTCCTGTTTGTTTTGTGTGTCGAGGGAGCCGCTTGGTTCGTCGGCAAAGACCACATCAGGCTTGTTGACAAGGGCGCGGGCAACAGCGATCCGTTGTTTTTCGCCTCCAGAAAGTTCGTTCGGTTTGTGCGACGCGCGGTCAGAAAGTCCCATGAATGCCAGGAGTTCCTCTGCACGTTTCTTTGCCTCGCGTCTTGATGTGCCGCCGATGAGGGCTGGCATCATTACGTTCTCCAGCGCTGTGAACTCAGGCAGGAGCTGATGGAACTGGAAGACAAAGCCCATGTGTTTGTTGCGGAAGGCAGAGCGTTTGGCATCGCTGAGTTTCACCACGTCAATCCCATCGATGACGACGCTGCCGTTGTCGGCCTTGTCGAGCGTTCCCATTATCTGCAAGAGTGTTGTCTTGCCTGCACCGCTTGCTCCAACGATGCTGACGATTTTTCCTTTCTCTATGTCGAGGTCAATGCCTTTGAGCACTTCGAGGTTACCGAAGCTCTTCTTTATGTTGCGGATCTTTATCATGTGGCTTATTTAGTAAAGCAGTTTCTTGCGGTTGCCGAATTGGTCAATTATAATATTAATTCCTCTCTGTGGGTGTTCCAATTTCCTGCCTTGTAGGTCATAGACGCTCTTTTCTCCCTCTCCTTTGGAGAGGGTTGGGGTGTGGGTATATTCCGACATCAGGTATTGGAGACCAGCTTCGGCATCTATCTCTCCATAGCCATAGTCGTTGTTGGGGTAGGAGAGTGTTGGGTCGTGGTGTGTGCACGTTGCCTCGAATGCGCCGATGACCATTTCCCTGCTCAGTGTTGGTATGGCTTCCATCCATTGAGCGATGATTCCTGCCACGATAGGGCAAGCCATGCTTGTTCCCTTTTGTGAAGACCAGGAGTAGTTGCGCCCGTTGAAGGTGTAGCGGGCAACATCATACTCGTCCATGTCTCCGGGATTCATTTCCGCGTAGAAGCTGTTGAATGCAGCTACGATGTTAGTGCCAGGAGCAACCACATCGGGCTTGATGATTCCTGTGAGAGTGGGACCTCGGCTGCTGTAACTCCCCACTTCGCCTCCGCTTCCCCAGTTGTCGTTCTTCCATTGACCGTCGCAGTTTCGGTATCGTGTCTTATAGGCCGTTGCTCCGACGCAGATGACGCTGGGGTCTGAGCCTGGGAAGTGAATGTTGTGCGTTGGTTCTGAGTCCTGATAATCGGGATATTCAGGCTCGTCCAAGAACCATCCCACTTCCTGAAAGGCTTCGACCTCCGACTCTGTCCCGTTTATGCCCAGTCCCATCCTTGTTGTCGAAAGGCTTTTCTTGGTTAACTTTGTGATGACGACGTCTGTCACCAATTGGTCGGGGTCGTAGCAACAGGGATAGCATCCGAAGGTGAGTTGAAAGGTGAACTTGCCCGCTGTGACGGTATCGACGAGCAGGCTGTCCTCTGTGGCAAGGACGTCGGCAATCGGTCTCTCGTAGTTGAGAAGTGTTTGAGTGGGAGACTCCATGACATCGAAGGTAATGCTGAAGTCGCCTTTGCTTCGGAGCATATAATAAGATGTACTGCCTGTTGGCGCTAAGATGGCGGCTATACGTTCCTTTCCGTAGGGCTTCCGCATATATGTGTTAAAGATGCTTTGATTGCCTGCCGCAGCACAGATGAGACGTCCTGGTCGCACAAGGCTGTCGAGCACGGTGCTGTAGAGCTGTGTTTCGCCCCAAAGGTCTTCGTGAGAACCTTCGCTGAAGCTGATGACGCAGGGCTTGTTCACCTTGTCGGCATAGCGGAAGATGTATTCGAATCCGAGGAGGTCGGCAGCCGTTCCGTAGAAATCCCATAGTGAGTCGGGCACCAGCTCCTTGTCGCTTGAGACGGCATTCGAGACGAGGCATATCTCTGCATCCGGAGCCATCCCTATGTAGGGCGAGTCGTATCCGCTGCCTGCTGCTGTGCTTGCCGTGTGTGTGCCGTGAAATTGCAAACGGCTGTCGGACGAGCAAGCCTTGCGGAGTACGTCTATACTCGATGTGTAGGCCGTTCCAACAGGAAGCTCCATTCCATTGACCATTGACCATTGACCATTGACCATTGTTTCTCCCCCTAAAGGGGGTTGGGGGGTCTCGTAGTCCAGCATATCCCAGAAGGAGCGGACGCGATAGGTGCCGGCGTTTCGGCTGTAGAACGAGGGATTGGTCAGGTCGAAGCCTATGTCCATCACACCAACCACAACGCCTCTGCCCGTATAGGCCGAGCGTGTTGGGGTGGGGTAGCGCAGGACATCTGAGCGGGTAATGATGGCTGCGGTGTCGGTCATGGCATCGCACACCCTTCCGCACTCGATGCGCATCACTTCTGGCCTAAGCGAGAGTGCGCCAAGTTCTCGTTTCGGAACGGCTACGGCATAGATGTTTCCCCAATGAGAATAGATGCGACAACCATGCTCTCGCAAAACTTCCTCACTGGAGCATTGCACAAGGGTAAGAAAGCCCCCTCCCCGCTCCCCCTTTGGGGGAGTGCTATTAAGCAGCGAGGCGGCGGAATTGTGGCACTCCCCCAAAGGGGGAGCGGGGAGGGGGCTGTAAATTTGTAACCTCACCATCGGCGACATCTTGTCGAAGCGAGGACGCTGGGCCATCAATGATGAAAAGGTGAAAAGGTGAAAGGGTGAGAAGAGCAGGAGAAGCACGACTGCTGCCCGCCTTACTGTGAAGAGCCAGCGACGAATCAAGCCGCTAAGTGAACGTGGTTGTCGCTGGACAGCCGTTCCATTGGGAGTAAAGACAGAGATGCTTTCTTGCGGTTCGCCCCATTGGTCGGGGAAGAGCAGCATGACGCTGATATGATTGAAATAGCGATGGATGAGCTGCGGCAATTCTTCGAACTGGTTCTGATAGGAGATGAAGTCGGGCCTTGCGGTGACGGCTACAAGCATACAGCCGAGATTCAAGTCGTGCCTAAGCTCGATGAATTGCTCCCAGTCGTTCATTTCTGTATAATGCGAGCGCACATGGCTGTGCTTCTGCTCCATGTAGCCCTTTATGTAAGGCAGCGTGTCTGCGTGGGCATTGTATTCCAGATGACAGTCGAGTTCCTCACCGATACGGCAGATGTGCTCAAGCCATTTGTAGAAGCCCACTTCGTACTCCGCTTTCTGAGGCACGGCGACAATCACCCTTCGTATTGTTCCCGGCGGCACGATGCAGCGGAGAGCCATCACTTCGCGGTGGCTGCCGTTCACCACATTGTCTATTATGGGGCCAAGCGAGGACTTTGCTTCACCTGTTACCTTGTCGTTGAGGCAGACGATGACCTCACCGCATTCATATTCTGTCATGGTGTGCAGGATGCCGCCTGAAATGTTAGTGCTCATGCGGTTGAGGGTAGCCATCGGCACGTCGGCTGCAGCCGCTATCATCTCGGCTTTTTCGAGCAACTGACGCCCCTTTAAGACACCCTCCGGCTCCCCCTTGAAGGGGAAGGAACTTGAAGACTTGGAAGGGTCTTCTTCGTAGGCGACATGCAGTCCCATCAAACTGTTTGGGATGAATGGATTGCGGATGAGGATGGCCATTTGGGTCATTGCATCGACGTTGTCTTCCTGGCTATAGGTGATGAGACATTTGCCGTGGTAGGAGCCTCGGTTGTCCTCGAGCGACGTGTCGCTCAAGGCAAGCTGCTTAGCTCCGCGACTTGTGGCAAAGCCGCTGATGATGCAACTGAAGAGTATGAGCATGACAGTGGCTCCCAGTATCTCGTTGCTCATCAATTCGATGCCGGGTGTCGTGCCAATGGTCACAATGGCCAGTGCGCCAGCTGCGTGGGCATTCGTCAAGCCGAACATGAGCCACATGCTGCTTTTCCCTTCTCCCATCGTCCAGGCCATGAATGCTGAGGCAATCCACTTGGTAATGGTTCCCGTGAGCACGATGACTGTAACGAGCCCAAGCGTTTCGGGGTTCCTGACGATGATGCCAGGGTCGATAATCATACCGACCCCGATAAGGAAATATGGGATGAAGAGGGCATTGCCAACAAATTCGAGACGCGACATCAAGGGGCTTGTCTTCGGGATGAGACGGTTGACTATCAAGCCTCCGAGGAATGCACCCAGAAGTCCTTCCAAGCCTGCCAACTTTGCCAGTGAAGCACTCAGGAAGACGACCGCCAGAATGAAGATGAACTGCATGACGCCGTCTTCGACGCGACGCAGGAATTTGCGAACAACTTGGGGGAAGACGATGACGGAAAAAGCAACATAGATTGCGCATTTCAGTGCAAACTGTAACAAACTGAGCCACGAAACGTTGCCCTTGTGTGCATCAACCACCACTGCAAGAATGAGTAAGGCCGCAAAGAGGGCTATGGCTGTGGCAACGACACTAACGACTACGACCCTGTGGCGGCTCAAACCGTAGCGCCCGACGATAGGGTAGGTTACGAGGGTGTGGCTGGCGAAGATGCAAGCCAGCATAAGACTCGTTGGCAGTGAGAATTTGAGCAGCCAGATGCCTGCGACAATGCCAAGAATGAAAGGAATGGTGAAGGTGAGGATGCCGAAGCGAAGCCCCTGACGCCCATGTTGCTCCACACTGCCCATCTCCAGCTCCAAGCCGGCGAGGAACATAATATAGTAGATGCCGACCTGTCCGAAGAGCTTGAACGATGCGTCGTAGGACAGGAGGTTGAAGCCATACTTACCGACAAGGATGCCTGCCAAGATGAGACCAATGACAGGGGGAACTCTGAGTCGTCTGAGCAGCAAAGGTGCAAACAGAATGATACAGAGCACCACAAAGAATATCCATGTGGGGTCGGTTATGAGTGCAACACTATTCATTTTCGGGCACAAAGGTACGAAAAATATTTGGAATTTCAAAGCTTTTCGTGAAGTTTTTTCATCATGCATCCGCTTTCTTCCTTCTCGCGCGAAATGATGTACCCCAATTGTCATCAATTTATGTCAGCTTGTCAGATTATACTAATATTTAAGTATAATCTGACAAGCTGACGAAAATGTCAATTACATCATTTTATAGGAAATCCTTTGTCATTTCCATTTGATATTTGTCAAGAACGATGCGACTGAAGAATTATTTTTCACATTTCGCGTCACATTTCTCAGTTAATTGTCGTATCTTTGCAGCGCAAATAAAACCTTTTTATAATTCTTCATTCTTTGTTTTCAAGATGAGAGTAGCTATTGTTGGTGCCAGTGGCGCAGTAGGACAGGAGTTCCTGAGAGTGCTCGACGAGAGAAACTTCCCGATTGACGAGTTGTTGCTCTTCGGCAGTCAAAGAAGTGCGGGACGCAAATACACTTTCCGCGGCAAGGAGATAGAAGTGAAGCTCCTGCAACACAACGACGACTTCAAGGGCGTTGACATTGCCTTCACAAGTGCCGGAGGTGGCACCAGCAAGGAATTTGCCGAGACCATAACGAAGCACGGAGCCATAATGATAGACAATTCCAGCGCGTTCCGCATGGACGATGATGTGCCTCTGGTTGTGCCCGAATGCAATGCCGAGGATGCTCTTGTACGTCCGCGCGGCATCATCGCCAACCCCAACTGCACCACAATCATGATGGTTGTTGCCCTGCAAGCCCTTGAAAACCTGTCGCATATCAAGCGCGTACATGTTGCCAGCTATCAGGCTGCCAGCGGTGCGGGAGCAGCAGCAATGGCTGAACTCTACGAACAATACCGCCAAGTGCTCGCGGGCGAGAAGCCAACGGTCGAGAAGTTTGCTTATCAGTTGGCTTTCAACGTCATTCCCCAGATTGATGTCTTCTGCGACAACGGCTATACGAAGGAGGAGATGAAGATGTATAACGAGACCAAGAAAATCATGCACACAGATTGCGAAGTGAGTGCGATGTGCGTGCGCGTCCCGTCGCTCCGTTGTCACAGCGAAAGCGTATGGGCAGAGACAGAGCGTCCCGTCAGCGTCGAAGAATTCCAGCAAGCCGTAAGGAATGGTAAGGGATTGCAGTTGGAAGACGATCCCTCCTCCCGCTCATACCCCATGCCCCTCTTCCACGAGAATTGCGATGATGTCTTCGTGGGGCGTGTCCGCAAGGACCTTGCCAACCCAAACGGCATTACCTTCTGGCTTGTCAGCGACCAGATTAAGAAAGGTGCTGCCCTCAATGCCGTACAGATAGCCGAGTACCTTCTTTCGGTTAAGCGATAGTAACAAGTCGGTTAAGCGACTCAGCTAAGTCGGTTAATCTATTAACCATTACCGGCAAATCCCTTACCCCTGACTGCTTTTGGTAACAAAAGTTTGCAGTCAGGGGTGCTTTCTTTCGTGTTTGTTGACATATTTACACTTAAGAGCGAAAAAATGTTGAGAAATATTTGTGTATTAACGTAGAAATTAGTAAATTTGTCGTGCGTAAGCTTAAAAAAAATAGAATTCGACACATAAAACATAATTATTAACCTAAACAAATTACAATCCATGAAAAAAATTTTTCTATCGATGTTCCTGCTTGTCCTATTAGGAATTGCAGGAAACTTGACAGCAATGGCTCAGACACCTGAACCAAGCGGTCAGTGGAAATTTGACAACCCCAGCGACCTGATGGCTGCTACAGTGGGTAATGTAACTTTAAGCCCTGCCTTGGTAAGCAGTCCTGGCATTGCAGATGCTACAGTCAGCGAAGCCGGCATTGTGGAGGCTGAGGGCTTCGACGGCAGCAAAGCCATCCTGGTGCCTGCTGCCTCTGGCTTGAAAGTTACGCGTGCAGAAGGCGCAACAGCCTCTACGAACTTCTCCTTCATGATTGACTTGAAGGTGCTCAATTCCTACGGCTACAACGGTTTGTTCCAGACAAACCTGAGCAACGGCAACGATGCCGACCTCTTCATTGCAAAAGGTCAGATTGGTGCAGGCGCAATGGGTGGCTACGTGGGCAGCATTTGGGGTGATTTCTGGTATCGCGTCGTATTCACCAACAGCGAAGGCTCGCTCAAGGTTTATGTGAACGGCGATAAAGTCATCGACTATCCTACCACGGAGACTCGCTGGGAGATAGACCCAACCTTCTATCTGCTTGCTGACGAAGACGGTGAGAAGCAAGACACCTATGTCAGCGAAGTGGCTTTCTGGGAAACACCCCTCACCGACGCAGAGGTGAAAGAACTTGGCAGCGTTGACAACCGCTTGGTCAAGGACCTCAGCAAGATTAACGACGGCGACCAGTTCTTCATCATCAGCGACCGCGCAAAGTTTGCCGGCAACGACAGTGGCAAAGCTAAGGCTATGTCCACCATTCAAACAGCCTACACTATCAACTGGGGTGACTCTTATGTATATTGGGGCGACCTCAACAAGGACGCCGACGGATATGTCTGGACGGTCGAGAAGGTTGGCGACGAGTTTGCCTTCCTCAACAAAGAGAACGGCAAATACCTTGGCAACATGAACACGGGAGAGGCTGATATTGTCTTCTCCGACACGCCCGTTGGCTACACGCTCACTGACCTTACCGCAGGCGCTGGCCGCTTCTTCATGACCAACGAGGAATCGGAACACTCTCCGCATGTGCAGGGCTACAAGATGAACAACCGCCCAAACAACAGCCTTGCCAAACAGAATGTGGGCGACGACGACTACAGCGACGATGCTGCCACTTGCGGCTATCCCGGTCGTTGGAGGCTGCTGAAGCTTAATGCCGACGCTCCAGAACCCGTTGACACCAGAACGAAGATTGGCACTGCCGAAGAGTTTGAAGCCTTCGCACAAGCCGTTAATGCAGGCGAGACGACGCTTGAGGTCGTCTTGACTGCTGACATCGAACTCACAGGCAACGTGATGATTGGTACAGAGGCCAATAAGTATGCTGGCACATTCGACGGCGACGGCCATAAAGTTACCTATAACTATACGGTGAGCGACAACTATGGCGGCCTCTTCAGCTATACAGACGGAGCCACCATCAAGAACCTGCGCGTAGAAGGCACGGCCACCGTTACCGCTATCCATTTCGGTGCTCTCCTGGGTAGGGTTAGCGGCACTAATCTTATTGAGAACGTGATTACGAATGTCAACATCACAGGTCAGAGGTCTGGCGTGACGGGTGACGGCGGCATGTGCGGACGCAACGACGGCATCATCACCTACAACTACTGCGCTACGCTTGGCAAGATGGGCTACGAGGGCAGCTCTATGTATAGCCCCTTCAACGGCTTTTCTGCTGGCACAACAACCCTGAACAACTGCTACACACTTTCTGAACTGACCGATGGCACAGGCACAGGCAACTGCTTTACCATGTCGCATCAGGGTGGCGCCAACACCTACAACAACAGCTACTACCTCACCCTCGTTGGAACATATAAGGGCGGTATTCAGACAACAGCTGCGCAGGTTGAAAGCGGCGAGCTTTGCTATCTGCTCAATGGTGACCAGAGCACAATCGGCTGGTATCAGACGCTTGGCGTAGATGCCTATCCTGTTCCCTTCCCAACTTCTGAACAGGTTTATGCAAACGGTGAGCTGAGGTGCGACGGCACGAGTGTTGGCGGCGAACTTACCTATAGCAACTCCGCTACTTCCGTCGTTCCTCCACATACCTACGAGAGCGGCTGGTGTGCTGTTTGCGGCGGATGGGATGCAAACTATCAGCTTCCTGTTGACGGCGATGGCTTCCGTCTTATTGCCAATGCAAATGAGCTTGCATGGTTCGCCGAATACATGGCTAAGGGCAATCCCTCGTATGACGTAAAGTTGACCGCCGATATCGACCTGACCACAAGCAACTTCCCGGGCACGATGATTGCCTCGGAAGCCAACCGCTTCAGTGGCATCTTCGACGGACAGGGACATACCATAACTTATAATTATACTGTGAGCGCCACACACCAGGGCCTCTTCCGTTCTGTTAAAGATGCTACCATCCGCAACCTCCGCGTGGAAGGCAGTGCTGTATCTACAGCTATCCACTTCGGCGCCCTCATTGGTCAAGCTTACGGCACAGTATTTGTGGAGAATGTCGTGACAAATGTCAATATCACAGGACAGATTAGTAGTGTGACAGGCATTGGCGGCATGTTGGGTGCCAACTACGCACAGATTACCTTCAGCGACTGTGCAACCCTCGGCAAGATGGGTTATGCAGGCTCTTCCATGTATAGCCCCTTTGCAGGTTGGGCAAATGGAGAATCCCACACCACGCTCAATAACTGCTTCTCTGCTTGCGAATTCACCGAAGGCACTATCATCAACAGCAACAGCGCCACATTGTCACATGCGGGCGGTCCCGTTACTTTCAACAACTGCTACTACCTCAACTACATTGACAAGCAGCAGGGTACACAGGTAACAGCAGACCAGATTGCAAGCGGCGAGCTTTGTTATCTGCTCAATGGCGACCAGAGCGTTATCGCTTGGTATCAGACGCTCGGAACCGATGCCACGCCTGTTCCTTTCTCCACTCATGCACAGGTTTATGCTACCGGAGCAGTACGCTGTGACGGCGAACCTTTGCCCGGCAGCCCGCTCGTATATACAAATACAGAAGGTTCTATTGAATTGCCCGACCACCAGTACGGCCCAGACGGCATCTGCACTGTTTGCGGCAGTCCAAGGCAGAATGCCAATGGCTTCTACATCATATCTGATGTCGAGAGATTCAATTGGTTCGCTCAGAAGGTGGCAGACGGCAAGACTGGCATCAATGTCATCCTCGCAGCCGACATCGACCTCAGCACAAGCGACTATCCCGACCTGATGGTCGGCACAGAAACCAATCCGTTCGTAGGCGGCTTCGATGGCGATGGTCACACCATTACTTATAGCTATGCCGGCGTTGCCGACAAGTGGCGCGGATTGTTTGCCTTCGTCAAGGATGCCACTATTCGCAACCTCTATGTGGTAGGCGATGCTGTCGTATCGAACATCCACTTCGGTGCGCTCATCGGTCATGCCGAAGGAACAGTACTCGTTGAGAACGTCATTACGAATGTCGATATTACAGGAACTTCCAGCACAGGTGTGCAGGGCGACGGCGGCATGCTGGGTGCCAATTATGCTAACATCACCTTCGATAACTGCGCTACGCTCGGCAAGATGGGATATGAGGGTACTTCTATGTACAGCAGCTTCTCCGCTTGGTCAAACGGCAACTCTGCCACAACCTTGAACAACTGCTACTCTCTCTGCTCTCTTACCGAAGGAACAGGCGAAGGCAACTGCTTCACCTTGACGCATCAAAGCGGCACCGTTTCCATCAACAACAGCTACTATCTGAACGTGATAGGAAAGGTACTTACAGGAGATAAAATTCACCAAAGCCAGATAACCGCTGAACAGGTTGCAAACGGCGAGCTTTGCGCTATGCTGGGCAACGGCTGGTATCAGAACATCGGCGAGGATGCTTATCCCGTCTTCGACAAGACGCACAATGTTGTTAAGCAGATTACCGAAGCAGGCTATGCAACGATGTATATCCCCGATGCAGTTGAAGTTCCTGCTGGTGTTAAGGTGTTCACAGGCAGCTTCGAAAAGGAAGGTTGGCTGAACCTCAACCCTGTTGAGGGAGCTGTTCCCGCTTGGGAGCCTGTCGTACTGAAGGGCGATGCAGGCATCTATAGCTTCGCTCACGCCGCAGGAAAGGAAATGACTGCAGAGATTGTCTTCGCAGACCTGGGCTTTGAGAATGCAGAGAATCTTCCTACATTCACTGTTGGTGGTCTGACCTTCAGTTTCGCGGACGGCGGCAATACGAATGTTCCCAAATACTACACATCTGGTTCTGCTGCTCGCATCTATGGTAGCAACAGCATCACCATCTCTGCTTCAGGTGCTATCACAAAGATTGAGTTTACCTTCAGTGGTAACAATTATGCTCCCAAGAGCGGGGGTTACGAGGTCAGCGATGGTACCTATGCTCTTGCTACCAAGACATGGACTGGCGAGACTGAGAGTGTTACGTTCACCAATACAACTACATCCCAGTGGCGCATCGTCAGCATGACAATCACCTATGCAGGTACTCCTGCCAACATCGCAGGTAACGTGCTGAAGGGTGCTGCCGAGGAAGTAGAAGCCCCAGGCAAGTATATTCTGGCTAAGCCCGAAGGCGTAGAGGTAGGCTTCTACCTGGCTACATCAGGCACCATCAAGGCTGGCAAGGCTTACTTGGAAAGCTCAAGCGGTGTGAAGGCATTCTACTTCGACGAGGACGATGCAACCGGCATTGAGAGCCTCACCCCAGCCCTCTCCGAAGGCGAGGGAGTTGTTTACAACCTTGCTGGTCAGCGCATTCAGAAGATGCAGAAGGGCATTAACATCGTTGGCGGAAAGAAAGTGCTGAAGTAGAACCATCCCTATTGTTACTTTGCAGTTTGGATATACATTATTATAATAATAACCTTTTATCAACCTAATTATTAACTTAAATCATTATTCTATGAGAAAAAAACTATTGAGTCTGTGCATGACTGCTCTGTTTGGTGCAGTCAGCACAAGTGCATGGGCACTTTCCCAGGTGGACGGTGTCTATCAGATTGGTACTGCGGCAGACCTGAAGGCTTTCGCAGAACTCGTGAACGGTGGTGAACTCTATGCCAATGCCGTGCTGACTGCCGACATCGACAAGGGCACCGACAACTACAGAATCGGCACTAACGGCGATTATCAAGGTGTCTTCGACGGCGCCGGTCACACCATTACCTACAACATGACCTTCACAGAAGAAGGTGCAGGCCTCTTCCGCAACATTGGTATTCACGGCGTAATCCAGAACCTGAAGGTTCTGGGTACCATTACCAGCAACCAGAAGTTCGCTGGAGGTATTGCCGGATGGAACAGCGGTCGCATCCTCGGATGCTATGTTGACGTCAACATCGTCAGCACTCTACAAGGTGATGCTACCGACGGCGGCATGGTTGGTGTCGCTTATACCGGCACTCTCATCGAGAACTGTCTGGTTAAGGTTGACCTCGACGGTACAGCCACAGAGAACTGCGGCGGTGTCGTAGGTTGGGCAAATGACAAGATTAACATCGTCAACACCCTTGTTGTCAGCGATGGCAGCACCATCAACACCACAAACGGTAACAGTGCCAACATCGCCCGTAACGGCGGCAACCTGAGCACTGTTAACCTGAGCACCTACAATTCGGATTCTTACAACAATCGTCCTACAGGTGCCAACTACAACAACTATGTTACCCAGCAGTGGGGTAACAACAACGCCACAACCGTTGTGCCTCTCGCTGACCTTGCAGACGGTCGCATCTGCTATCAGTTGAACACCGACCAGAGCAAGATTAACTGGGTGCAGAAACTTGGCGAAGGCGGCGACCCATTCCCCGTTCCCGTAGCATTCGGTAGCACCGAAAATCAGGTTTATGCTTCTGCTGCTACAGGCTGTAATGGTAAAGGTGACGGCCTCACCTATACCAACACGCCAAGCAATGTTGTAAATACCCCACACACCTTCGACAAGTATGGCATCTGCACCACTTGCGGCTGCTTCAACTTCGACGGTCTCGAGTTTGATGCTGCGGACAATGCCGTTCTGATTAAGAGTGCAGACGACCTCTATCTGGCAGAAGGCTGGAATCGTGTAGATAACGGCTTCAAGCTGAACATGAAGGTGACAAACGACATCACATGTATCGCTCCCGAGGGTCAGCAAATCTTCAACTCCTCCAACAAGGTGAGAGGCAACTTCAACGGTCAAGGTCACTCCCTTACCATTGGTCTCTCTGATATGAGTGTTACCCGTTGCGTCGGCTTTATCCCCGACCACATCGGCAACTTCGAGAACGTCGTCCTGCACGGCACAATCAAGACAAAGGCCGACCATGTTGGTTCTATCTCCGGTCATGGCAGCCAGGCAATCGTTCGCAATGTGTTCTCTGATGTTACCATCAATACCGAAAAGACTGGCGACAACACATCAGGCGGTTTCTTCGGTATCGCATACGAAGTCAAGAGTGTTGACAATTGTATTTATGCAGGTAGCATAAATGGTGTAAGTGGCACAGAATGTATTGCCGGCTTCTGCGGATGGGCAAGCGGAGCAACAACCTACAACAACTGTGCTTTCCTCGGAACACTCAACAATGCAGGCGGTGACTCTCATACCATCTCCCGTAACAACGGCCAGATAACCTGTAATAATGTTTACAGCCTCTATGAGAATGGGTCAGATTCAGGCAAATATATCAAGACAAATGCCGAGGACGTGGCAAGCGGCAAACTCGCTTTCCTTCTGAACGGCAGCCAGACCGGCGTAGAGCGTTTCTATCAAGTGATTGGTACAGACCCAGAGCCTATGCCTATCGCAAAGGAAGGCGGCATTGTTTATGCCGTTGCATCACAATATACTTGTGATGGTAAGCCCGTGGGCGATGAGATCACATACAGCAACACAGCCTCAGGAACATTCCCGCCTCACAACTACGTGGACGGATTCTGCACCAATTGCGGAGGAATGCAGGACGGCTTTATGACTCCCGTAGAGGGTTGGTTTGAGATTGGCACACCCGGACAGCTCGCATGGTGGAGCAACTATGCAGCAGAGAATCCGAAGAGCAATGCCCGCCTGACTGCCGACATCGACATGACCGGCTACAACCAGCACTATGTCATGGTGGGTACCACAGAAAAGTTATTCACCGGCCAGTTCGACGGCCAGGGACATACTATCAGCAACCTGACCATCAGCGGCGGCAACTATGTCGGCATGTTTAGCGTTGTAGCCAACGGTGCTGAAATCAAGAACTTTGTTCTCGATGCAACCTGCTCTATCAGCGGTGCTTCATACGTCGGCATCGTAGGCGGTACAAACGGCAACGGAAAGGTCTATTTCACCAATCTTGGTAACGAAGGTAATGTTACGGGTACAGGTGCAAACGTATCTGGCATCCTCGGTGTTGACATGGGCGGCAAAACAGACATATTCATCACTAACTGCTATGTGACAGGTGCTATCAATGGCGATCGTGAGTCTGCTACCATCTGCTCCTGGTCAAGTGGTGGCTCCAAGGTTGAGAACTGCTACAGCACTGCCACACTGAATGGCATCTATGGCACGAACTCCTTCACTCGCGGCAATACAGCCGTTGTCAATTGCTATGAGATTTCTGGCGTAGGTCAGCAGGATGGTGTCAACAAGTTTGCTGCTACAATTGTTGGCACTGGCGAGCTTTGCTACAAGCTCAATGGTGAGCAGGGTGGCGTAGATCGCTTCTATCAGAAGATTGGCACAGACGCAAGACCAAAGCCATTTGCCAAGGCAGGTGCACTCGTATATCTCGCTCCTGATGGTTATCGTTGCGACGGCAAGCCTCTGGGTGATGTTACCTATACCAATACTGATCCCTCTGCAGCATTCCCTGCTCACCAGTTCGATGCTGACGGCATCTGCGCTGTCTGCGGTGAACTTGAGAAGGATGCCGACGGCTACATGAAGATTATCAATGCCAATTCTTTGGTGGCATTTACTAAAATCGTAAACACCGACCTCAAGACTGCTACTAAGGCTCGTATGTATGCCGATATCGACATGACAGGTGTTACAGACTACTATCCCATCGGTGATGAAGGAAAGCTGTATGTTGGCGAGTTCGATGGTCAGGGTCACATCATTAGCAACTTTGTTCACAACAACGGCAGCTATGACTATCAGGGTATCTTCGGTAGAATCGGCGACGGTGCCGACATCAAGAACTTTGTTCTCGACAACACTTGCTCCATCACAGGCAAGGCATTCTGCGGCGTGATTGGTGGCACAAATGGTAGCGGTACCGTTTATATCACCAATGTTGGTAACGAAGGTAATGTAACAGGTTCCGCTCAGAACATTTGCGGTATCGTTGGTGTTGATATGGGTGGCTCTGCAACAATGTTCATCACTAACTGCTATGTAACAGGTGCCATCAAGGGCGCTCGCGAATCTGCCACTATCTGCGGTTGGTCAAACGGCAACTCTGTTGTAAAGAACTGCTACAGCAGTGCTACTCTGGAAGGTAACGATAACACCTTCACTCGTGGTGGTGCTCAAATTGACAACTGCTTCGAGATTGAAACCGTTGGCACACAGGCATACGTCGGCAAGGTTACAGCTGAGGAAGTTGAAAACGGTGCTCTCTGCTACAAGCTGAATGTTCCTGCCTTCGGTCAGGCCATCGGCGCAGACGCTCATCCCGTATTCAACGGTCCCGCAGTTAGCTATGTAGGCGAAGCTGGCTATGCAACCCTCTACGACACAACAACAGGTTATGAGCTGGCTGGTGATGTCAAGGCTTATGTTGCTGTTCTTGAAAAAACTTGGCTTAACCTCTCAAAGATTGATAACATTCCTGCTGGCACTCCCGTTGTCCTGAAGGGTGGCTATTACAACAAGATTGCTGCTGACCTGCCCGCCATCAATGCTGCAAATGACCTGAAGGGCACTGATGCAGACATCGCAGCAGACGGCACGATGTATATCCTCGCCAAGAAAAACGACAAGATTGGTTTCTACAAGGCTACTGGAACCATTGCAGCAGGCAAGGCTTACTACCAGAGCACAAGCGGTGTGAAGGCATTCTTCTTCGAAGGTGAAGATGATGCAACCGGCATTAAGGACCTTAACGACCTTAAGGACTCTAATGATGTTATCTTCAACCTTGCTGGCCAGCGCATCAGCAAGGCCCAGAAGGGC
>JAEEGL011431033.1_pt1 | contig 20143 bp, 17 predicted proteins | sample 9134231 | NCBI WGS metagenome assembly JAEEGL01 (sample SAMN16246548, study PRJNA631951) | gut metagenome | biome: gut microbiome; feature: rumen; material: fiber-attached | host: Bos | place: Iran: Karaj | collected 2018-10
CTCCGCCAGATCATCCACGGACTTGTTTCCCTGCCTCAGCGCCATATAGATCCTTTGGGCAAGATCATTCAGCTTCAGGAAAGAAATGTTTCTTTTCGCTTTCTGCTCCTGTCCCTGCGAATCAATCAAGTCCGAAAAATCGGACAATATGTCATTGACCCCAAGAACAGGTTTCGCGTTTTGTTCCCGTATCATACGGTTGGAAAGTGAACTGTACGGATCAGAGATCCGTCCCGGAACAGCATACCAACCGTTTTCCTGACGCGAATCGTTTTTCCCTGTATACTGTGCATCCGGATTTGCTTCAATCAGGATCATTGCCCGACTGTAACGTTTAGCAAGTCTATTCATCCGTCCGGCAATTCCTTTGCCCGGATCCGACTTCGGCAGGAACTCCGTAAGCAAGCACCCCCGTTCGGAGAGTTCCCTGCATAAGGACTCCTCTCCATCCGGAATCCGATCAATCCCACACGGAAGAATCCCTACCGCCGGGACCTTAGACAGTACACATTCCAGAGCGCCGCCCAGTGCTGCCGATCCGATTCCTTTATCCACGCCTGCGACCACAGTGCCTCCGTTTTCTGCGATCTGCCTTCCGAGAGTACGCGCTGTATCCTTTCCATAATCAGAAGCATTGGAAAAAGACATAAAAGCAATCGGAAGTTTCAAATCCGAGCACATGAATCCTCTGTAAAATAGTACCGAAGGCGGATTCTGTGTCCGTTCCAGCAGTGCAGGATAGTCATCAGATGCAGGGGTTACGATTTTGACGCCGTTCTTTTCCATCCAGCCGGTATAGCGTTCCAAAAACCGCTCTTCCGCTGCGGAAGAAAGCCGGTTTCGGATTGACTGATCCAGTTGGTCAAAGGCTTCCCAGTCTTTGTTTTGCACCAGATCATATGCTTCCTCAAGGTCGCCGATCTGCTCCAGAATCGTATAAAAGAGTTCAGCGTCGTGCCCCGTCGCGTAATTTAGCCAGAGCCAGAGACGTTCTTCCTGCGTCATTAGTTCTCTTCCTCCTGCTGCTCCATCTCGGTCTTTTGTTCAGGCCGGTCTTCGTTTCTTTTTCCGAAAACAAACAGTTTGTTCCCGATAAAGTTCACGATCAGGCTGATTCCCGTTGACAGAATCGTGCAGAAAAACTCACCTGTAATCAAGCGTCCGAATGCTGTTTCTGCGAAAAGGCTGTCCCAGTAAGCAGCGATTCCGAATACATTCCGGAACAGATACATCAGAAGGAGCGACAGACCGAGGGTCAGAAGATTGACCGCCAGGAAACTGATCATCTCCCGTGCATCACGTCTTCTGCTCTCTTTAAAGGTCCATCTGCTGTTCCAAAAGTAACTGTTTACGATTCCGCAGCCGTATCCAATGACTTTCGGAATATAATAGGTCAAAAGAGGCAGGCTTGTCAATAGTCCGAATCCTCCCTGAAGAAGGCGCGTTACAATCAGATCGACCAGCGTATTCGAAACACCGACAATCAGAAAGCGGAACAATTGCCCGATACTCTTTTTCTCAAACACCGACATAATACACCTTTCCGAACACTGTCAGCACGTGTTCAATGAATCCCGCGTAAGCATATGAACTCGGCAGTCCCGAGATCGCAGGATACATCAGAATGAAGAACACAACCGCGATTCCAAGCCATATCCATTTTACCGGTTTCAGCTTCGGATATCTCTGCTCAAAATAGTACAGCAGCGCAACGGAAGCAAGAAGCATAAACGGTATTGTCGAGAAGTAATGGTACAGGAATACGCACCTGGTTACAAGCGTCCACGGCAGCAATCCTGCAAGGATTCCAACAAAAATCACGTAAAATCCTTTGTTCTTCCTGCATTCAGGGCGGAAGCACCACTCAACTGCCATCAAAACAGCTCCGAATGCGGATACGTACCATACCGCAGGATTACCTGTCGAGGAAATGTTGGAAATCTTGCCATCAGGATATCCGGCATAGAACCATACCGATTTTTCAGCAAGCGGCCACTGATACCAGTTTGACTGGCACAGATGTGTCGCATCCAAGCCTGCATGATATCTATACATGGACAGTTGCTTCTCCCAAAGGCATTTCAGCTGATCATGCAGTGTGTTCCGGTTCTCGGAGAGGAAAAAGCTATAAGAGCAGTAGAAATAGAGAATAACCGGAATCAAAATGAAGAACACGCAGCACAGCACAAGAGTCTGCAGCTGTTCATTATATCGAAGATCCAGTTCTCTGCCTCTTATCAGAAATCTCCTGAACAGGAACGTGCTGATTACCGCCAGCAGACATAACGCCAAGAACGGTATCCAGAATTTCTCATTCAGTAAAAGATCATACCATTCCAGATTATACTTCCAACGATAAAGAATTCCAGTGGAAGCATGACTGAGCTTTGCCGCAGCAAACAGTCCGGCGGCTCCGATTACAAACAGAACCGGTAATGCCGGTACCGGATTGATCATAACCGGCTTAACAGACTGTCCTTCCCGCTTTGCATGAATTCTCTCCCGGATGATATCCGCAGTCCGAAGGATGAACGATCCGAAAAACAGGACTGCCAGACCTGCGCCCGAATAGAAGCATGTCCATTTGCTGGACGCACCGAGACCAAATGCCAGCCCGGACAGACCAATCGGGATCAGTTTCTTTATAAATGGAGCTTCTGTACGATTCAGTTCGATAAAATCGAGCATGAACAAGAACATCAGCAAAGTAAAGAACAGCGCGTATACATCGATTGTTGCGATTCTGGTCTGGGAAAAATGCATGCAATCGGCAGCAAACAGTCCCGCAGTCAAAAGTGCAAAATCAGAACGCCGGAAAATTCTTTTTGCAAGGATGTACAGCACCCATAGGATCAATACGCCAAAAAGCGTCCCGGTAAAACGCCAGCCAAATGGATTCATTCCGAAAATTCGGATTCCCAGGGCAATCAGAACCTTGCCAAGCTGCGGGTGAGTCCATTCATAAATCGTATATCCGTTATCCTGCACAAAGGAAAAATCCTTTACGCCGGCCGAACGTCCCATCCAGTACAGATCTGTATCGGTTACGACCTCATATGCCGTACGCGCGTGATAGATTTCGTCAAAATACATCCCGTTCAGATACGATGAATAAGCCGGAACCGTATCCTGCTCGTCCATGAGATGTTGCTGCTGCGGGAACTGATCTTTTCCGTTTGCATCTGTCTGAATATATACTTTTGCGTCGATCCGGTTGCCGTTTTCGTCAAAAAAGGCTACTTCGTTGAGGGATATCCAGTCTTCCGAAACAAACAGTCGGATATAATGCGTATCCATGGAAAACCCTTTGGATTCCCATCCTGCGTTTTTCCATTTGAACATATCGCCGAAGTCCTGTTTGAATTCCGTATACTGATCATTGTCATCATAGATCTGCAAAGTGCCTTCCGCAATATTGCCGTTCAGCCACATCTCTGCGACATGACGCTCTTCGCCCAGGTCAATGATGGCTGTTTCATACAATTCCGGCTTCCAGACTGTTTCCGGAAAGACAGTTGTTCCCAGATTGACGAAGGCAACAACAGAGTAAACGAGCAGCAGCAGAATCAGAAGAATACGATCTGTTCTGTTGATTTTCGGTCCGGAAGGATGGCTGATATCACTGATGTTCATCCGATTCATACCTGCTCCCTCCTTTTCTCCATCCCCCGCATGCGCAAAAAGATGGTGGCTGTCAGATACAAAGCCGATACGGTTTCAGCAATGGAGCAGACCATCAGGAACCGATTATGCGTTTCCCCGCCCCGTATCGCATTGATAGCGCCTTCAGAAACAACGTACATCGCAACCGTTTCATTCAAGAACGTTGTTACCGTAAGAAGAAGAGCCGCACAAAGTATCCTCTTGTCTCCATTTGCCGCATATGCGAACAGCAAAAGGATCAATACCGGAAACACATAGCGTTCGTGCATATACTGTCCGAATGTAAACACCCAAAGCATAAAGCAAGCAGAAACCAAATAAATCATTTCCGGATCATCCGTTTTCAATCTGCCCGACAGATAATAGCGATAAAGCATCCATACGCAGGCGCCAAAAGCCAGCACGATCATAACCGTCCCAAACAGTTTGCTCGTCAGTGTAGCTCCGATCAGTCGAAACATCATCCAGAAACTGAAGATTCCGATGCCCAGCCCGCACGCAATGGCTGCTGTCAGCAGTGCATAGCGCATCGTTTCATTCTCCATCACCGTTGCCCGAATTGTTTGTGCTTCCGCCTTCTGAACGATCCACCCCGCCAAGGAGATCAAGGCAGAAAAACCGTACAGCGTCCAGATGAAAGAATCTGCCTTCGGAACCGCATAACCGAACACGAACAGAGCAACAGACAGAATCAGCAGCGTCAGCGTTGCAATTCTCGCAGCCCTGCCGCGTTCGTTCAGGAATTCATCGATTGAATCCTTGATCAACGCGACGGCTGCAATCGGAAGAAGCAGCTTGCCGATTGCATTTGTAATCTGCAAGAGACCGGAAAACAGATTTCCGCTTCCCAACAGATCCAGATTTGCATTCTTCCAGTTCAGACCTAGCAGTGCAAAGAAATTGTATCCTTCCACCGTTGCATAGTCGTATCCGCTGGATGCTGACATGAATTTCCGTACAATCCACAAAAGATCCATGCTGCCGCGGAACGGTAGCGAAACCAGAAAGATCACTGCCAGCGCCAATGCTACAGCCGCAACCGTTTTAAGAATATCCCGTACCCTTTTTCTTGTATCACCTGCAGTCAACAGGGTTCCAATATAAACCAAAGCAAGAACCGGTCCATAGATCAGAGCCTGCCATTTGATCAGAATCGCAACGACATACAGGAAGCCGGCAAGGATTCTCCGGTTTTTTCGAAGCGCTCCGTAAGTAAGCAGCAGGAATAATGTCAGGATTGAATCAATTTGCGCCCATGCGCCCGAAAGATAAACCGCCGCAGGATTCAGTACAATCAAACCTCCCAGCAGAAGCCCTGCACCGTCAGGAAGTTTCCTCTCCTCGCAAAACTTTATCAGCAGTACTCCGCACGCAATATCGCAAAGGAAAGCAGGCACCATGTACCAAAAGAGACGGAGAGTCTCGCTTCCCCATTCGGAAACACGCAAAATGCGCATAATCTGAGTCAGCAGACCGAGTATCAGCATGTACCCGGGCGGATAATCGTACCAGGTTCCGTCATAGAAGGTAGACCATCTTCCGTCTGCGATCTGATTGCCCCACCCAATCCAGCAGGACATATCTGTTGCGTGACCTTTGAAGTATTTGCACAGCAAAAGCCGAATCAAAAAGCCAATCAAAATCAGGATGCAAAATCCAATCCATTTGCTTTTCGGATCCATCCGGGCTGACATCATCCGGTCACGATATCTGTAAATTCCGAACAGAAGTCCCGCTGCAACGATTATGGTTGTCCAGAACAGAAACGAGAAAAACGCTTCATACTCTTCGGCTGTTTTGTCGGAACCGGTATTGCTCTGCGCGTTACTGACTTTCAGCTTCTGAAACGGAACGGAAGCGGTGTCCGTCTGAACCAGCGAGACATTCCGGTAGGAAACTGTTCCGGAAGCAACCGCTGAATACCCGCCCATCCGTAAAGCAAGCTGAACCGCTTCCTGATCGCGATCGGTCTCGAAAGCAAGTTCAACATACGTCCAGCCATTATCGCCGTGAAGACCTGTCGAATAAATATAACTGCCGTCAATGCTGAAATTATCAATTGACAGCGAAGCTCCGGCGCCTCCAATCACATCTACCGTCCGAATCTCAGCGGATAAAACATATTTTGTTCCGGATTCCACCCCGACTGTATGCACCAGCCGAACATCGTCCGCAATCTCGCTGGAAAGTGTGACGATACCGTTCTCACAATTTGCCTCATATTGATTTTCAAAGGATAACAAAGACCAGCCAAACGGCATTCCGCTGTCGTTCAGCTCAGATAGGTCAAATGTTTCCTTGACGGTTCCGGTCGATTTTGCACATCCGGCAATCAGCATGAGCGCAAGTCCCATGCAAAGTATCTGCCATGCGCTGATTCGTTTCCGCAAAATGATAACCTCCTGTCCGGACCGATCAGTAACGTTCCGGGCCATTGTTTTTCTATATTACTGATGCAGATTCAGATTCTTGAGAAAGCTTCTCCTGTGAATCGGCGTCATGCCGTATTGCAAAACGGCATTCATATGTTCTTTCGTTCCGTAACCCTTGTTTTTTGCAAACCCGTACTCAGGATACAACTTATCCTGTTCGATCATATACCGGTCACGTTCCACCTTCGCGACGATCGATGCCGATGCGATTGAATAACACAGAGCATCCCCGTGTATCAGGGAATGCTGCTTTGCAGGAATCGCCAGACCGGTAAGCGCATCGATCATAACATCCGTAATCGGCGTTTTCATTTTGGCAAAAGCCTGTGCAAACGCTTTTTTGGTAGCTTCCAGAATATTGATCCGATCAATCTCTTCCGGCCAGATCCATGCCGTCTGCGCCTCAATGCAGGTCTCCATGATCCTGTCGTAAAGCATCTCCCGTCTTTTTTCTGTCACCTTTTTGGAATCGTTCACATATTCCAGCAAAGGTTCCGGCGGCATAACAACACAGCCGACGACAACCGGTCCTGCAAGCGGACCACGCCCGACCTCATCCATTCCGGCAAGAATCACACTCTCTTCTGACCAGAAAGCACGGTCCGGTTCTGATAAAGCCCAAAGGCGTTCCTGCTCATTCTTCTTTGCCATCCGGTACCTCTGCTGGCTGGTTCTCTGTCTTTATGGGCGTTTCCAATGTAATACGGCCGATTTTGCCGCTTCTGAACTCGTCCAGAAGGATCTTCGCTGCACGTTCGGTATCAAACACACCGCCTTTTAAAATCAACCCCCTGCTTTTCGCAACCGCATCGAGAAGCTCTTCCTCCGGAGTATTGTCATCCAGCTTTTTAAAGCGGGCATACAGCGCATCGGGGCAAATACTGCGCAGTTCCCGGATCAGATTCCATGCAAGTTCTTCCAGTTCCAGAACCTCATCCCTGATAGAGCCGAGGTAAGCCAGGTGTCTTGCCATTATCTGATTTTCCAGCTTTGGCCATAGCAGTCCCGGTGAATCCAGGAGTTCCAGATAAGGGGTAATCTTCACCCATTGCTTTCCTTTTGTCACGCCGGGTTTATCCCCTACCTTTGCCCTGGCTTCTCCTGCGATTCTATTGATAAAAGTGGATTTCCCGACATTCGGTATCCCTACGACCAAAGCACGGATCGTCTTATTGACGCCTTTCGCTTTCATACGCTCCACTTCCTCACGGGCGGCTTCTTCAATCAGACGAACCGCCAGCGCTTTTCCGCTGTTGGAAGTGGAAACGATCTCTCCCGCGGAGACTCCTTTCGTTCTGTATTCTTTCATCCAGGCTTTAGAAACCGAGGGGTCTGCAAGATCACTTTTGTTTAAAAGCACGACCCTGGACTTCGAAGCGAACAAATCGTCGAAGTCTGGATTTCGGGATGCAGCAGGAGCTCTGGCATCTACGATCTCCACAACGACGTCGATCAGTTTCAGGCTTTCCGCAAGTTCCCTCTTGGCTTTCGCCATATGTCCCGGATACCAGTTAATTGTGATTTTATTCTCGTCCATGTATTTTTTATCTCTGATGATTGTATTGATTGCCGATCGGTTTTTCTTTTCTTTGGACAACCGAGCATATAATCTCCGTCGTCCATTCTGTTTCTTGACCGAAAAACAGATGCCAAATCAAGTTTATTTATTGCTCTGTACGGAATTTCTTCCTATTATTATGCAATAACTGTTTCCAAAATGGAAGACCCCAAAAGCAACGAAAATGTGGAAAAATGGTAAAACCTGATTCCTCTGTGTTTTTTTGCAAGAATATATCATTTCTCCCTCTGTACGAAATCACACGTAAACGATATAATGTAAACGGAATGTAAATGCTACCATTCAATACAAATCGAATGGTTCTTTGAAGGAGGTTAAAAGCAAGTACCATGCACACAACTGCACAGGATATTATGCGCCGCATTCAGGAAGAAGATATCTTAATGGTTGACTTCAAGATTGTCGATATTGACGGAAGATTTCGGCACGTCACGATTCCGGCATGTAATTTCAGTGAAGATATGATGACCGATGGGATTGGATTCGATGCTTCAAACTACGGATATGCCGTTGTGGAAAACAGTGATATGGTTTATATCGCAGATCCCGATACGGCTATGATCGACCCGTTTTGCGGAGTCAAAACACTCTCGATGATCGGCAACGCCATGATCATCGGCCATCCGGAAAACCGTCCGCTGGCGCAATATCCCCGCAATATCATCCGGGCTGCAAACAACTATCTCCAGAAGACCGGCATTGCGGATACTATGATGATCCTTCCGGAATTCGAGTTCTATCTTTTTGACAGCGCCGGCTGGAAAATCGAACATCAGGCGGTCAGCGCCTACGTTGACGCCAAACAGGCCTACTGGAACAGCGAAACGGAAGGCAGCGGATGTGTCGTTCCTTTTCAGAAGCATTACCATGTGGCAAAGCCTCTGGACAGGACTTATGAATGTCGGAGCGAGATGTGCATGGAAATCCAGAGAGCCGGAATTCCTGTCAAGTATCATCATCCCGAGGTCGGCGGAGCCGGCCAGTTTGAAATCGAACCGCATCTTGGAGAAGTCTGCAAAATGGCTGACGGAACCATGATGATCAAATACATCATTCAGAATACTGCAAAGAAGTACGGCCTGTCTGCAACTCTGATGCCCAAGCCCGTCTTTGGAGAAGCCGGAAGCGGAATGCATGTTCACATGCTGCTTCTGAAAAACGGTGAACCCGTCTTCTCCGACGACAGCGGATATGCCTATCTCTCCAGGGAAGCTCACTGGTTTATGGGCGGCCTTCTGAAACACATTTCATCCCTTTGTGCGATCACAAATCCCTCTACGAACTCTTTCAAACGTTTGGTTCCCGGATTCGAGGCTCCTGTCACAGTTGGTTACGCAACATCCAACCGGAGCGCAGTCATCCGGATCCCTGCATATGCCAAAAATCCGGCCAGACGCCGTTTTGAACTGCGCAATCCGGATGCTACCTGCAATCCCTATCTTTGCTATGCGGCGATCCTGATGGCCGGAATTGACGGCATTCAAAACCGGATTGACCCGCATGAAAATGGCTGGGGACCGTATGATATCAACCTGTTTGATCTGCCGCCTGAGGAAAAAGCGAAACTGCATCAGCTGCCTGCAACTCTGGAAGCTGCGCTTGACGCTTTGGAACAGGATCACGATTATCTGACTGCAGGAGGCGTCTTCCCTCCGGAACTGCTGAACGCATACATTGCGCGCAAGCGCGCAGAATGTGCTGAGCTGGCCAGAATCCCCCACCCCGCTGAGTTTGAACGATATTATAATCTGTAAGGATAAAAAAGGCACCAAAATGAATCATATTCGCAAAGAAGCACGGACCAGCAAGCGTTTTCCGTGGTATGTCACACCGATCATCTTTTTGATCGTATTTCTCCTCTTTTTCAGCATTTTTGTAATCCCGATGGGCGTCGGTCAGGCAATCAACACCCTGATGAATACGGCATATTATATTCTTATGAATACCGTATTCTACATTATGGCAATTGCCGTCATTGCCGGAGCGATCTCCGAGCTGCTGAGTGAGTACGGCGTAGTCCGTCTGATCAATGTTCTGCTTTCTCCGCTCATGCGTCCTCTCTTCGGAATGCCCGGCGCATCTGCGCTCGGTGTTGTTACCACCTACCTGTCTGATAACCCCGCAATTCTCACCCTTGCCAACGACCGGGAATTTCGGAGATACTTCAAAGCCTATCAGGTTCCGGCGCTGACAAATCTCGGAACGGCTTTCGGAATGGGTTTGATCGTCACAAGCTCCATGCTGGCACTTTCCATCAAGCTTGGCGGTGGTGTTGCCTGGTCAGCCCTGTGCGGAAATCTGGGAACCATCGTCGGTGCAATCGTCAGCACCCGCCTAATGCTCTATTTCATGAAGAAAGCTTATGGAACAGAAGCGGACGCCCCGATGCCGGACACTCCGGAAAAGATTATTCCGGAAAGCGAAAAACCGAAAGGATTCCTTAGGGTGCTGAATGCTCTCATGGAAGGAGGAAAAAAGGGCGTTGATCTCGGTCTGGCGATCATTCCCGGTGTATTGGTCATCTGCTCTCTGGTCATGATGCTGACCTACGGGCCTCCCGCAGACGGCGTCTATACCGGAAGCGCAAAGGAAGGAATCGCCCTGCTTCCGAAAATTGCAGAATATATCGGGTTTATTCTGAAGCCATTGTTCGGATTCTCCACCAGTGAAGCCCTCGCTGTTCCTGTTACCGCTCTCGGCTCTGCCGGCGCCGCCCTTTCTTTAATCACACAGTTCGTGGCTGACGGTACCGTAAGTCTGAATGATATCGCCGTCTTTACCGCGATCTGCATGTGCTGGAGCGGTTTCTTAAGCACACATGTATCCATGATGGATGCTTTAAAGTGTAACCGCTTTACCGGAAAAGCGATCCTGTGCCATACGATCGGCGGTATCGCAGCGGGTGTTTCCGCTCACTGGCTGTTCGTTCTGATCAGCCTGATCATCCCGATGACGTGATATTTCCTTTGTTTGTAAATGAATATTTTAACTGATTTTTACATTTCCGTGCAGGCTTCCTTTCGCTTTCTTTCAGTATATTCTTTCAATCACGTTGGTTCCAAAACGAAACAACTCCTCCGGCTCAGCCAGAGGAGTTGTCAATTGTTTTTGAAAATTATTTCTTTTCGTCGATGCGCTCACGGATCTTAGCAGATTTACCGCTGCGATCACGCAGGTAATACAGTTTCGCTCTGCGAACAACGCCATGACGAAGAACTTCGATTCTGCCGATACGCGGGCTGTGATACGGGAATGTACGCTCAACACCGATGCCATAGGACATACGACGTACGGTGAAGGACTCGCGGATTCCGCCGCCCTGCTTCTTAATAACAATACCTTCAAAGTTCTGCAATCTTTCACGGTTGCCTTCGACGACCTTTACGTATACACGGACGGTATCGCCGATCTCCAGTTCGGGCAGATCACTGCGGAGCTGCTCTTTTTCGAGTTCACGAATGATGTCTGACATATTTGATTTTCTCCTTTTGAATATTACTTCACAGACGTTCACAACGAGAACTCATTGGCGGACCGCCCGATGTCGCAAGGCGTATTGTAACATACCAATTCCTGAATTGCAAGTGTTTTTTCAGGAAAAACAACGTAAACCATGCCCTTTTTTAGCCTGTTTATGCAACGGACGGGCTGTCAACAAAGCCGCCCGTCCGTTGTGTTATATCAGTACTCCGGTAAACCTTTATCCCTCAACAGGAGTTCTGTTGTTTGCCGCTCTCAGAGCATTGTATTCATCCAGCAAGGCTTTCTCTTTTTCATCATAAGCCTTTCGCTGTTCCGGAGTCATCTTCTCCAGTTTCTTTGCCGCATCCTCTGCCGCTTTTGCCTGTTTCTTCAATTCAGCTTCATAGGCCTCCTCGCCTTCTTCCAGCCGAATCTTCTCTTCAGCGGTAATGAACACTCTTCCTTCGGCTTCTGCTGTGGCCTTCTGATCCTGCACGATGGCAAGATGGTCCAGTTTACCGTATTTCTCAACGAGCATCATGATGAATGTGAGTCCGATCACCAGATAGCAGATCGTTTCACCTCCAATGAAGACCCACGGCATTGCCGCGCGAATCGCAGTATTGGTATTCAGCGTTGCAACATCATAGTTGGTTGCAGAGAGAACCGCGTTGAGTACGCCCGTGGTTAGGCCGGTCATACCTGCCATAATTGCGCCGTAAATCATCATGGAGAATCCATCGGTACGAACGCCATGAAGCGCTTCCTGATGATCCAGGATGTCTGCGAGCAAGGCAAGCGAGAGATACATCGCCGGTGTGGAACCCAGTGCCTTGATCACGAAGGAAACCGTAACGACAACGAAATTGTCCGGCTTGATCATTCCGATCACACCGCCGACTACTGCCAGTGCAGCTCCCAGCATGATCGCTTTTCCTTTGCCGATCTTATTGGCAAGCGGCAATGCAATTACCATACCGATTGCAGTCGGGACCGCGCCGATAATTGCCAGAATGCCCTGCAGCTGTCCGCCGTATGCAATCGTATAATTGCCGTTAGCGTCCGCAAACATCGAAGTGCAAAAATAGTTCTGGGAAACATTCTTAATCATGCCGCCGAACTGATACAGGAAGAAGAAGACCATCATAATGATCCAGAACTTATCCTTAAAGCAGATCTTCGCCTGCTGTCCGAAAGACAGAGCTTTCTTCGTTTCCTGATCTCCCTGTGAAAGCGTCTCTTCTGTAACACGCTCGCGGGTAAAGAAATACTCTACCAGTACGCCGATCACAGTAATGACAAGAAGTGCGATTACAAACACTTTCCAGTGATCGTAAGAAGCCTGTACGTCATACAGCACCGCACCGTCAGCATCAACATAGTACTGTATGACTCCCGCATCGTTCATGAACGGTGTTCCCTTTCCGCTCATGTCATAGACAAACAGAAGCGGAAGGAAGAACGGAAGGATCATACTGGAAAGACCCATTGCGGCAAGCATGGTCGCATTTGATGCAGTTGCCAGCAGAGAACGGTCTTTGGAGTTACGGGTTGACAGGTTGACAAGTCCCGCATGCGGCGTGTAATACATCGGATATGCAAACGCAAACCACAGATTATAACCGATTGCGATGCATACCAGCATTCCGGTATACCAGCTCGTATCGTTTGCATTATAAGGCGGAAATACAAACAGGAACAACAGTGCAATCAAACTGATCGGCAGCGAGATCAGCAGCAGCGGACGAGCCTTTCCGGCTTTGGACTTCATACTGTCCATAAGACGTCCAACAAGGATGTTGCCTATTACAACAAAGATGACCGAGATAACCGGCAGCCAGGTAAAGAACGCAGATGCCCAGCTGTTTACTTTGAGAACGTCGGTCATGTACTTGTTGAAATAGTTCGACAGAATCGAGTTCGCCAGCAAAGCAAGCGTCGGGCCGACCAGATATCCGATTGCTGCCTCTGGGATCAGAGTGACATTGTTCTTTTTGATCAGGCTCGGGGGGAGCTTGTCAAAAAAGTTGCCTTTTTTCTTTTCCATTTACTTATACTCCATTTCCTTCATTAAGATACTTTCTTAAACGACAACACCGCATCAGCAGCGAAGTCAATTGCGATCAGGCAAAATACGATGCCCCAGAATATATGGCTTTTTACAAACATCAGCACCGTCAAGCCGAGCATGATAACGGTCAGCGCAATCGCGACAGCAGGAAGAATTCCATTTGCATTCTTTTTCATATCCGTTCCCCCCTTTACTCCAGCGCTTTCTGTTTCTTTGCGACGCCCATCTGCTTGACGAATCCGACAATGATCTTGCCGAGTCCCTTCAGCAGCGCAATTCCGTGGCCATTGATGATATCCAGAATTCCATCGCACATTTCCTGGCTGACCATTCCACCCGCCATCTTCCCGATTGCGCGGATCGGCATGTTATAGATAAACGTGATGTTCAAATCCGGTACGCCTTTTTCAATCGACTTATTCAGCATTCCGGTCATAACCTTCCACACAAAACGAGCCTTGAGGCTCTTAGCATAGTAGAGCTGAGCAATCGCATCGTTGGCCTGGATGGTCCCGGACCATTTACCATCCGGAATCTCATGACCCAGAAGCGCTTTGAATTCTTCATCCGAAACAGCCTTGATATTGCCGGTTACATAACTCGGCAGTTTTGCAAGATCTTCACACTTCGGAGCATCCGTTCCCTTGATCGAAACAGATGCGCACAGCTTGATATCTTCAACACTCGCACCAATCTGGATTTCATACTCTCCGCCATCGATCTCGAACTTTCCTGTCAAATCGTTCCAATAGCGGAACGCTTTGTCGTCCAGCGGAATCGTGACGGTTTTGCTTTCTCCTGCTTTCAGGAACACTTTTGAAAATCCTTTCAGTTCCCTGTTCGGACGGTAGACGGAAGGATTGACCGCGTGCACATACAGCTGAGCCACTTCAGCGCCATCAACATTTCCCGTATTGGTCAGCGTGAAAGTTGCTTTCTCTTCTGTTACCTGTAAATCACTGTAGGCAAAAGTTGTATAGCTTAAGCCAAATCCAAACGGGAATAATACCGGAACCTTTGCGGTATTGTAGTACCGATATCCGACATAAAGTCCTTCCCGATACTCAACTGAACGCTCTTTTGCCGGGAAATATGTGGAGGTGGAGCAATCTTCATATTTGATCGGATAACTCTCGGAGAGTTTTCCGGACGGGTTAACATTCCCAAGCAAGACCTTCAAGACCGCACTCGCCCCCGCCTGACCGCAAAGATATCCATGAACCAAGCCTTTGCACTGATCCAGCCACGGCATTTCTACGGAAGAGCCTGCGGACATTACTACGATCACATTCGGATTCACTTCCGAAACTGCTTTCAGCACTTCTGTCTGGCATTTCGGAATCGAAAGCGTGGAACGGTCAAGGCCCTCCGATTCGGAAATCTCATCCAACCCGATATAAAGCAGTACATAATCCGCCTTTTTCGCCAATTCGACTGCTTTTGCCTGCATCTCAGGCACCGGATCCCCGTGACGCGGATATCCCGCTTCGAATCCCACAACATCCAGATCAAAATTCCCGATTACATCCATCGTGTGATCAAGTTTCGTGCAGTTGACAACCGATGATCCTGCGCCCTGATAACGTGCGACTTTGGCAAATTCGCCGATCACTGCGACTTTGCTTCCTTTTTTCAGCGGGAGGATACCATCCTCGTTTTTGAGCAGGACAATGCTTTGTTCGCTGGCCTTTTGCGCAAACGCATGATGAGCTTCCTTATCAAATCCTTTGCCTTTCAATGGGTCAACAGCTTTGCGGGTCAAAAGCATGACATCCAGCAGTTCATCAACCCTGACATCAACTTCCTGCTCCGTAATGCGTCCTTCCTGAATCGCTTTCATCAGCTGGCGAGGGGAATCGCCGCCAGTGGACGGCATTTCCAGATGAGAGCCTGCACGAACGCCTTCCGTAAAATCATTGTTCGCGCCCCAGTCGGAAACAACAAACCCGTCGAATCCCCAGGTGTCCCGTAGAATCTCCTGAAGAAGATGAGCATTTTCATTTGCGTATACGCCGTTTACCATATTGTAAGAGGACATAATGGATTTCGGATGTCCTTCTCTCACGGCGATTTCAAAATTGGTCAGATAGATTTCGCGGAGAGTGCGCTCATCCATGACCGAGTTCGAAGCCATGCGCCGCAGTTCCGTATTGTTTGCGGCGAAATGTTTCGGACAAGCGGAAACACCGTTTGCCTGTATTCCGCGTACATAACCGGCAGCCATTTTTCCTGCCAGGTACGGGTCTTCGGAAAAATATTCGAAATTACGACCGCAGAAGGGGCTTCTTTTGATATTGAGCCCCGGTCCTAAAAGAACGCACACATCCTGGGCAGCAGCTTCTGTCCCGAGATGGCGCCCCAATTCTTCACCTAAATCGGGATCCCATGAATTGGCCATTGTTGCCGCTGTCGGATAACAGGTTGCGGGAACTGATCCATTCAAACCAAGCTGATCCCCGGCTCCTTCCTGTTTACGGATTCCATGTGGTCCGTCCGACAATGTCATGCTTTCAACGCCTAAACGCCTGACGGATTGTGTCTGCCAGAAATCTCTTCCTGACAGCATATGACACTTTTCTTCCAGCGTCATCTGTTTAATCAAATCTTCATGCTTCAATCCAACATTCCCCCCGGTCATAATAATACATTTTCATTTTACAGTGTTTTTTCATCAAAGTAAAGGAAAAATCAAGTTTTATATTTTATCGGCGGTAAAAACAATATAATAAAACAGCCATGCAGGCTGTTTTCTTTTTGATGCATATCTTATCTGATATCAGTCCTCTGTTTTTCCGAATCTCCCCAATAAAACCGGACGCATCTCTTTTGTTTTTTGCAAAGATTGTTCATGCCTCCACTGTTCGATTTTGGCATGATATCCGTTCTGGAGAATTTCCGGAACTTCCATTCCTCTAAAAACTGCCGGTCTTGTATACTGCGGATACTCCAGCAAGCCGTTGGAATGTGACTCGTCTTCTGCGCTTTGCTCACTTCCCAGGACCCCGGGGATAAATCTGGATACACAATCTACCAGAACCATTGCCGGCAGTTCTCCGCCGGTCAGGACGTAGTCTCCGATAGAGAGTTCTTCATCTATTATTGCCGATACTCTCTCATCTACACCTTCATAGTGTCCGCAAAGAAGAATCATCCGGTCCATTTTTGCTAGTTCCCGTGCTTTCTTCGGTGTCAGCAGTTTCCCGCGTGGTGTCAGAAGAATCCTATGCACCACTTCTCCCTGCTGCACTGCCTCCATACAGTCAAAAATCGGCTGCGCCATCATAACCATTCCGGCGCCTCCGCCAAAGGGATAATCATCCGCTTTTTTGTGCTTATTATCCGTATAATCCCGGATATTGTGCGTAGCCAGTTGGAGCAACCCCTTTTCCTGTGCTCTTTTCAAGATGCTGGAACTGAACACTCCTTCGAACATCTCCGGAAACAAAGTCAGGATATCAATTTTCAAACAACCCGACCTCCTTCAGAACCTCCGCATGAAATACGATTCGCTTCTGCTCAGTGTCTACCTCACTGATCAGTTTTTTCAGTGCAGGAACCATCAGTTTTCCTTTTTCGATTTCGTACACATCATTTGCGCCGGTTTCCAGAACATCCGTCATCTTTCCATAACAGATGCCGTCCGTATCGAACACTTCGCAGCCGATCAGATCAGCCACAAAATAAGTGTACTCAGGCAGTTTGATTGTATGCTCCCGGTCAACGCACAGATATTTTCCCCTGAGCGTATTTGCCTTCTCCGGGGTATCATACCCTTCAATCGTCAGGATTACACCATTTTCCGCAACAGAAGACACCAAAAGCTGCACGGGAACATAATTCCCGTGCAGTTCTATGAATGCCTCTTTCAGCCCGCGGAATCTTCTGACATCATCCGTGGTCGGATTGACCTTGACAGCGCCATGAACGCCATGCGGGCGGGCGATCTCACCGATGCGGTAATAAACCGTGCTCACAGGATATCGACAACGACGTGCTTTTCATCGTTGATGGAAGCTGCTTTGACAACGGTGCGGATTGCTTTTGCAATCCTGCCGGACTTCCCGATTACCTTGCCGGTGTCGGAAGGATCGACGGTCAGTTCAATGACAACCCGGTCCTCTTCTTCCCGTTTTTCCACCTTTACGGCTTCCGGGTGATCGACAAGGCTCTTTGCAATCATTTCTACCAGCTTATCCATGACAGACCTCGTCTGATCAGTCAATTGCGCCGGCCTTCTTGAGCAGTCCGCGGACGGTGTCAGTCGGCTGTGCGCCGTTCTTCATCCATTCCTTTGCGCGGTCATTGTCAACCTTCAGCTCTGCCGGTTCCGTGATAGGATTGTAATAACCGATTTCCTCGACAAATGCGCCGTCACGGGGTGCACGGGAGTCTGCTACTACGATGCGATAGAAAGCCTGCTTCTTGGAACCCATTCTTCTGAGTCTGATTTTCAACATGATTTGTTTCCTCCATATATTATTCGTTTTCTGTTTTTTTATTCAAATATCACGGTAATCCCGTGTTCTTGACAGTCATTCAGATTCCCTTAGAACTTGAACGGGAATCCTCCGCGTTTTTTCATTTTCTTTCCCAGTTTTCCACCGCTGAGCTGCTTCATCAGCTTACGGCTCTGTTCAAACTGGTTAATCAGCCGGTTGACATCCTGTATCTGTGTTCCACTGCCTCTGGCGATCCTTCTTCTTCTGGAAGCATTCAGGATATCCGGATTGGTTCTCTCCTTCGGGGTCATTGCCTGAATGATTGCCTTGGTTCTCCCGATAGCTTTCTCATCCACGCTCAGATTTCCGAGTTTTCCGCTCATTCCCGGGATCATTCCCATGAGCTCCTCCATGGAACCCATGTCTTTCATCTGTTCCATCTGATCCAGGAAATCGTCCAGGGTGAAAGCGTCTGTGCGCATCTTGCGCTCAAGCTCTTTGGCTTTCTGCTCATCAAAAGCCTTTTCGGCTTTTTCGATCAGCGTCAGCACATCACCCATTCCGAGAATCCGGCTTGCCATGCGATCCGGATGGAACACTTCGATATCCGTCAGTTTTTCTCCGGTTCCGGCAAACTTGATTGGTTTTCCGGTAACAGCGCGCACAGAAAGCGCCGCGCCGCCTCTGGTATCGCCATCCAGTTTCGTAATAATCACGCCCGTCAGAGGGACGGTTTCATCAAACGCTTTTGCGGCGTTGACAGCGTCCTGGCCGGTCATGGCATCGATCACAAGCAGGATTTCAGAAGGCTGGCATGCATCTCGCACACGCTGCAGTTCTTCCATCATGTCACCGTCGATGTGCAGACGACCTGCGGTATCAACGATTACGACATCCATAAAATGGGATCTGGCGTATTCGATTGCCTCAACAACAGTCTTCTCCGGCTTCTGTGTACCTTTTTCGAAAACAGGCGTCTCGACTTTCGCGCCGACAACCTTCAGCTGATCGATTGCAGCCGGACGGTAAATATCACAGGCACAAAGCAGGACATTCTTTCCATACTGTTTTTTGATCAGTGCAGCAAGTTTTCCGCACATGGTCGTCTTGCCGGCGCCCTGAAGACCCGCCATCAGAATCACCGCGGGTTTTTTCGAACCGAACTCCAATTTCGTGTTCGTGCTTCCCATCAGAGCAGTGAGTTCTTCATTAACGATCTTGATGATCATCTGCCCGGGTGTCAGGCTCTCCAGCACGTCCGCGCCGATTGCCCGTTCTTCCACGGTTTTAACGAAGTCCTTCACAACACGGAAGTTGACATCCGCCTCCAACAGTGCGAGCTTAATCTCGCGCATGGATTCGTGTACTTCCTTCTCCGAAAGACGTCCTTTTCCGGTCAGTTTCTTAAAAATGCTTTGAAGCTTGGACGATATGCCTTCAAATGCCATGTCAGTCCTCCCAGATCTCGTTCAAAGTCAGCAGATATCCGTCAAATGCATCCCTGTCAGCCGGCTGCAGTTCCACATCGTGAAACCGTCGCTCCATCGACATCAGGACCGTGTTCTGTTGAATCTGCTTTTCGGAAATTCTCAGCTTGACCTCATAGCCGTGAAGAATACTTTCCGCACGTACCAGAAGATCACGAACGGCCTGCCGTGAAACACCTGTATGTTCCGCAATCTCCGCGAGCGAATAGTTTTCATTCGCGTAAAGATCCACAACTTCCCTTTGCCTGTCTGTCAGCAAAGGGCCGTAGATATCCAGCAGCCTGCCGAGTTCAAAAATCCGATCCATAAAAAACCTCAAGGTGTAAAGTATTTTTGCTTTACATCTTGTTCATTATACATGGTTCTGCCTGATTGTCAAGCATTTTATTCTTTTTTTGCACAAACTGTCTCGTTCCTTACAACAGGGCTTTGCTGAACTCTTCTGCGTTAAATCTCTGAAGATCATCGATTCCTTCCCCTACACCGATAAACCTTACCGGCACATGAAGGGTATCATGAATCTGAACTGTGACGCCTCCTTTTGCCGTTCCATCCAGTTTTGTCAGAACGACACCCGTCAGATCACAGACTTCCATAAACGCTTTTGCCTGTGCTGTCGCGTTCTGGCCTGTTGTAGCATCCAGAACAAGCAGAACTTCACATGGCGTATCGGGCATTTCTCTCGCAATTACCCTGCGGATCTTGGAAAGCTCGTTCATCAGGTTCTTTTTATTATGAAGCCGTCCGGCGGTATCGATCAGCAGCAGATCGCATCCCTTTGCCCTGCTGGAGGCAATCGCATCAAATACGACCGCAGCGGGATCCGCACCTTCCTGATGGCGTACCATAGGACATCCGGAACGCTGTGCCCATTCACCAAGCTGTTCCGCAGCCGCAGCACGAAAAGTATCCGCTGCCGCAATCATCGGCGACCTTCCCTGTTCTTTATACAAATGAGCGATCTTTCCGATTGTCGTTGTCTTTCCTACACCATTCACTCCGACGATCAG
>JAEEGL014278946.1_pt1 | contig 20143 bp, 11 predicted proteins | sample 9134231 | NCBI WGS metagenome assembly JAEEGL01 (sample SAMN16246548, study PRJNA631951) | gut metagenome | biome: gut microbiome; feature: rumen; material: fiber-attached | host: Bos | place: Iran: Karaj | collected 2018-10
ATCTTGCATTGAGCATTGAAGAGTTCATCGAACTTAGCACCAGTCACAGCCTCGATACGACGAACACCAGCCGATGCCGATGCTTCGCTAATTATCTTGAAGTAGCCAATTTGACCAGTTTGCGGAACGTGTGTACCACCGCAGAACTCAATTGATGAGCCATACTTAATCACGCGAACCTTATCGCCATACTTCTCACCGAAGAGAGCCATAGCGCCAAGTTTTTGAGCCTCTGCGATAGGAATTGCGCGCATCTCCTCAAGTTTTACATTGGCACGAATCTTCTTATTTACGAGACGCTCAACCTCTGCTATCTCCTCGTCGGTAACTTTCTGGAAATGCGAGAAGTCGAATCGTAAATAATCAGGCGAAACCAACGAACCTTTTTGCTCTACGTGAGAGCCAAGAACCGTACGCAAAGCCTCTTGCATGAGGTGAGTTGCGGTGTGGTTGTTAGCAATTGCCGTGCGGCGCTCTACGTCAACTTGTGCGTGGAAATGTGCCGAAGGATTAGAAGGTAAACGTTTTGCAAGGTGAATGATAAGGTTGTTCTCTTTTATGGTATCGAGAATTTCAATCTTCTCGCCTTCTGATTCAATGTAGCCAGTATCACCTACCTGACCACCACTCTCACCATAGAAAGGAGTGCGGTCGAACACGAGTTGGAATTGCTCTTTATTCTTAGCCTTCACCGTACGATAGCGAACTATCTCAACGTCAGCATCGAGCACATCGTAGCCAATGAAATCCTCTTTCTCCTCGTGCGAGAGGTAAACCCAGTCGCCCGCCTCAATAGCCGTAGCATTACGAGCGCGCTGCTTCTGAGCATCCATTTCCACTTCAAACTCATCTTTATTGGCAGTCAAGCCATTCTCTTTCAAGATAAGTTCGGTGAGGTCGAGCGGGAATCCGTATGTATCGTAAAGTTCAAAAGCTACCTTTCCACTAATAACAGTCTCGCCCTTCTTCTTGGTCTCGGCCATAATCTTGTCGAGCATACCTATGCCAGTTGCAAGCGTATGTAGGAACGACTCTTCCTCCTCCTTGATAACCTTCGTAACAAGTTCTTGCTGAGCGACGAGTTCTGGATAAGCCTTACCCATAGTAGCTACGAGCGTAGGTATGAGCTTGTAGAGAGTAGCTTCACGTCCACCAAGGAATGTATAATTATAGCGAACTGCACGACGAAGAATACGACGAATTACGTAGCCTGCCTTGTTGTTTGAAGGCAACTGACCATCGGTGATGGAGAAAGCGAGTGTACGTATGTGGTCGGCCATAACGCGCATTGCAATGTCAACTTGCTCATTATCGCCATACTTAACACCTGCAATCTCTCCAATTTTATCGAGCAATGGTGTAAATACATCGGTGTCGTAATTAGATGTCTTATGCTGAACGGCGCGAACCAAACGTTCGAAACCCATACCAGTATCAACGTGATGATTTGGCAGTGGTTCGAGACTTCCGTCGGCTTTGCGGTTGAACTGCATGAACACGTTGTTCCAGATTTCAATCACTTGAGGATTGTCTTTATTTACGAGGTCGCGACCACTTATTTTCTTGCGTTCGTCATCGGGGCGCATGTCGTAGTGGATCTCCGAGCAAGGACCACAAGGACCAGTATCGCCCATTTCCCAAAAATTATCATGCTTATTTCCATCGAGAATTCGGTCTTCGGAAATATGCTTTTTCCAACAATTGTAAGCCTCTACGTCGCGTTCCAAGCCCTCTTCTTTAGAGCCTTCGAATATTGTTACGTATAGGCGGTCTTTGTCGAGTTTTATAACTTCGGTTAGGTATTCCCAAGCCCACGCAATAGCCTCTTCCTTGAAGTAGTCGCCGAACGACCAGTTGCCAAGCATTTCGAACATCGTGTGATGGTAGGTATCGTGACCAACCTCTTCGAGGTCATTGTGTTTACCCGAGACACGCAAACACTTTTGCGAATCCGCCACACGAGGCGAGGTTATTGGGCAGTTGCCCAAGATTACATCTTTGAATTGATTCATGCCGGCATTGGTGAACATCAACGTCGGATCGTTCTTCACAACCATTGGTGCGGAGGGAACAATTTTGTGGTTCTTTGAGCGAAAAAACTCCAAAAAGCTTTCTCGCACTTCGCTTGCTGTCATCTGTACTTATTTGTTTTTTCTTGCAAAAATAGATTATATTGATAATTTTGCCAACTTGAATCGAAAAAGGCCATTGTTGGCAATATCGTTTTTTACGTTTCAAGAATATTGAATAATAACATCAGGAATGTCAAAGAACCATTACCATTACGACCCGAACACTCTTAGCTACAGTAAAGTAGAACACGGATTCAAATATTATCTATCGCAAGCCACCATCTATTTGGGGCTATCGGTAGTGCTCGGCATAGTATTCTTTTTTGTTTTCGTATACGTACTCGACAGTCCAGAAGAACTGAAACTCAAACGCGAGAAGCAAGAGTTGCTCACACAATATAATCTCTTAGAAAAACGCTTAGACCAAATAGAAGAGGTACTCGAAGACGTACACATGCGCGATGAAAATATCTATCGAGTCATCTACGAAGCCGACTCCATACCTACTTCTGTGCGTAAAGCTGGTTTCGGTGGTATAAATCGCTACGAGAACCTCGAAAATTTTAGCAATAGCGAATTGGTGATAGCCACCACAAAGCATCTCGACATGATAGCTAAGCAGCTATACGTACAAAGCGTATCGTTCGACGAGATTATTACACTTGCTAAGCGCAACAAGGAACTGACAAACTGCGTTCCTGCTATTATGCCTATAAATAATAAGGACTTGCGTCGCACGGCTTCGGGCTGGGGCTGGCGTATTCACCCTATTTATAAGATAAAGAAGTTCCACGAAGGCATGGACTTTTCGGCGCCTACGGGTACTGAAATTTATGCTACTGGCGACGGCGTTGTGGTGGCTGTAGAAACGAGCTACAGCGGCTACGGCAAACACGTCAAGATAGACCATGGTTTTGGCTATCAGACTACATACGCCCACATGAGCAAGTTCAATTGCAAAGTTGGTCAGAAGGTTAAGCGTGGCGACGTGATTGGCTACGTAGGCTCAACGGGAACTTCCACCGCTCCTCATATTCACTACGAAGTAAGCCTTCGCGGAAAGAAGGTAAATCCGCAATTCTACTACTTCCAAGAGGATTTGCAGCCCGACGAATATGAGAAGATGATTGAGATTTCTACCAACTCGAACAAGACTTTCGATTAATATCATAATTATGTTGACACGTAGCGACATTCTCGAAGTTATAAAACCGCTATTCCAAAATCGTATAACGTTCGGCGTTATCATTTTTGTAATATGGATGGCATTTTTCGACGAGGATAACGTTTTTGTGCGCATCAATCTAAGTAGAAAAGTTAGTGAACTTCAGGAAGAGAAGGCTCAGTTGCAAAGCACCATCGAACGCGACCGCCGCAAGATGGAGGAGCTCAGTTCGGACCGTAGCCAACTCGAAAAATTTGCTCGCGAAGAGTACTTTATGAAGAAAAACGACGAAGTAATTTTTATCGTCAAATGACAAACAAAATATCTCTCGTAGCCACCGTAGCTATGTATGCAGTGCTTATAGCTGTAGTGCTGCATTTGGCTGGTTTCGGTTGGGCTTGGATGGCATTAGCCGCATCAGCACTCGTTTTATTTTTATGCCGATTATACATACGCGCACGCGAAACCAATCGCAACCTCATGCGTTTGTTATCAATACAGATGTTTTCGGCAGCACTGATGCTCGCAGCTGCATACCTTATATATACGTCGCGCAGATATTGGATTCTACCGCTCGTAATATCCTCAGCAGTAGAGCTCTACACAAGTTTTCGTATCAGCAAAGAACAACAGAAATAAATAGTATATCTACAACGATGAAAGCACTCTTATCAGCATTAGCAGTGGGAGCGTGCGCTATGGCGTGCACCAACAACTGCGAACAAACGAAGCCGCTCTCGCAAGAGATTGTGGAGGCTCGCGGCTTGACGGATTTCTATTGCGGCACAAGTCATAAAGATTCGCTCGCGACATCGGGCTGGGACTACGTTTCGGGCTTGGTGGCAAACGCCGTTCTGAAGGCATACGAACTATATCCAGAAAAGACAGAATATATCGACGCAGTGCGCGGTTATGCTGACTTTAGCACCGCCGACGATGGTCACGAAATTTACAAACGCCCCAGAAACGTCACGGCTCTTGGAGAATCTAATGTCGACGACTTGGCAGCTGGCAAGATTTACTTCCCGCTCATCAAAGATGCTCAGGCTAAAGGCGATACAGCACGTGTAAACAGATATAATAATGCTCTTACACTGATAGTTACGAAACTTACGCGCGACCATCAGCGCATTGCTAACGACCTTGAAGGTGCAGGCGGATTTTGGCACAAGAAGCGCTACCCTAACCAGATGTGGCTCGACGGCCTTTACATGGCGCCCGCGCTCTACGGCGAGTGGCTCTACAACAATGCCGACCGCATCACGCGCGACAGCCTCTATTCCGCTTGGAGCGATGTAGCTCGCCAATTCATAATTCTGCATGAGCATACTTACAATCCTGACGTGCAACTCTGCTACCACGCTTGGTCGGCTACGCCAGAAGAGGAAAACTCATTCTGGGCTAAGCAAGATGCGCCATACAAAGGTTGTAGCCCTGAATTTTGGGCACGTTCAATGGGCTGGTACGCAGGCGCTTTGGTCGACATCTTGGAATGGATGCCTAAAGACCACGCCGACTACGAGACACTGCTCGCAAATTTCCGCACCATCTGCGCTGGCTTGCTGCGTTGGCAAGACAAAGCATCGGGCACTTGGTATCAACTTTTGCAATACGACTCGAGCGTAGCTTCCGATGGCAATGGCGACACAGTGGATGGCGAGACATTCAACGTAGGCACACAACCGAACTACTTGGAGTCGTCGGCTACGGGCATGTTTACATACGTATTCTACAAAGGCGTGCGTCTTGGTTTGCTCGACGACACTTACGCCAAAGCTGCTGATAGCGCTTACGATGGTATGCAGAAGCTATTCATCAACCACGATGGCGGTGTTCTCAACATAACCAATATCTGCGCATCGGCTGGTCTCGGTCCGGCAAAAGACCACTCACGCACTGGCACGATAAACTACTACCTCAACGGCAAAGACACTCGTATTACGCAAAACGAGGGCAAAGCTATTGGCACATTCATCTTGGCTGCTGTGGAGCGAGAGAGAAGAGGCAAAAAGTAGAAATAAATTATATCGTCGAAAAATAACAAAGGGTTGCCACCACTGAAGTGACAACCCTTTTCTTATGTGTGTACGACAAAAAGAATTCTCATTTCTCGTGCTTCACAAAATTCCACTTGGCGTTGTCGGTGGAGAAATCCCACTTCTTGAGCACAGGTGAACTGTCGCCGATGGAATAGAGCACGTATGTAGTATTATCGGCATTCTCGCCTGGCAAGCGCTTAGGCATGATGCGATAGGTGCCGTCGATGGCTTGTTCGATGCGCCAAAGCTGCGTGTCGTCGCCAGCAAAATCTTCGGTGGCAATCACTTCGAGGTTGTCGGCAGCGGTCAGTGCGCGGTCGGTACCGTCTATAGTAATCTTGAAATATGGATTGCCGAGGTAGCCACCTTTGCCCTCAACCGGCTCGATGCGCCACTTCTGGTTCGGGCGGAACATGAAGTCGCTCAGGCGCACAGGAAGGTCACCCTTGCTCCAGCCTTGCTCAACGTCGGCGAGTTGTTGCAGTTTGAGGGTATCGACTTTCTCGTTGGGGTCGAGACGCCACCACATACGGCGATCCTGCGGAATACGTACGAAATCGGTTGCAATCTCCAACGCATAGCCGCGACGTTCCGACTGTATCTCATATACACCAGCCTTGACTTTCTCGCCGGCCTTTGGCCAATCGTTCTTCCACAACAATGGCATGATGGCCAGCACACTGCGTCCGCCCTGATAGAAATCGGCTTCCCAGTGGCACGACATAACTTCAATGCCATCGTCGACAATGAAGCGTCCGAAATGGCCTGCGCCTACTGCCCTATCGCCCGTAGCCACAACCATCTTGCCGCCGCCCTGTTTCATGTCGCGGCCGACATTGTCTATATACGGACCTTCCACAGACTTTGAACGACCGACAACGATGTTGTACGTAGAATTGACGCCATCGCAGCAAGTGCCGTGAGTGCCAAGCAGATAGTACCAGCCTTCGCGATAGAGCAAGTCGGTAGCTTCGCAGTCGATAGCTATGTCGATGGGCTTGCAGCCTTCGAGCAGTTTACCAGTAGCGGGATCGAGTTCCACCATACGTATGTTGCCGAAATATGTACCATAGCTCACCCAAAGACGGTTCTGTTCGAGGTCGTAGAGCAATCCGGCATCGATGGCGTCGCAATCCTCCACACCGTCGGAGAGAGCCACCTCAACGGGCGTAGTATATTTGAAATCGGGCGATTTTGGGTCGAGCGTCTTGTTCCACATCGTAAGTATTCGGCCATAATGACCGCCACCAAGTCCGCCACCGGTCGCACTGTATGCCACGAGATAACGGTCGCCAATCTTCACCACATCGGGAGCTGCGCCACCACCCGGACGTTCTGCGCCGCCATACCATGTCCAGCCGCCATCGTCGGAGATGAGGCCTCCGCCGCCTGTGCCAAACGTATAATATTTACCATCGCACTCGGCAATGGTAGAAGGGTCATGTATGTATGGTTGCCCAACTTGAGCATCAATATTATGAAAAGCGAGTGCTGCCGAAAATATAAATATGTATTTCTTCATTTTTATTCAATATTGTAGTTAGTTACAGCGTTACCATTCTCGTCGATGAAGCGTGCGCAGAAGTCGCTCATGCCCGGGCCGTTGATGACCGAGACGCTCAGAATGTTGATGCCTTTCTTCAACGTCACGAGACCAGAGACGCAATCGTCCTTCACCATGCGGCGGTCGCCCTGCATAAGCAGAATCTCCTCGCCGTTCAGATACCACGACGACGCCGAATTGCTGCCAGCCGACAGACGGACGTTCTTTATCTCTTCGTCGCACTTTATGACGGTTATGCCCGAGAAGAGCACGCCGTAGAGCTTGGTGCCGTATGTCTCGGCAAAGCGGAAAAGCTTCATGTTATATCGCGTAGCATCGAGTTTGTGCCACGTGAGCGTCTGTTTTTGGAACTTCACCTTCTTGCCATCGGTAGGCACTACGTCGAAAATCTTGCGGTATTCCGTGTCGTGGAAGGCATTCTTCAGATACGTATCGGTGAAATCGGTATTGCTGCGTATGTCTTTAGCGATGGGTTCGAGTATGAACCATCGGCGAATGAAGCCTTCGGAATCGGGCGCGATGCTTGCCGATGTGCTTGGGTTGAAGTAGCTCTCATGGTTTTTGAACTGCACGTAGTCGATGCTCAAGCCGCCATCTTGCGTAGTTATGTATATATCGGAAATGCCTTTGGGACAATACTTCACAGGCGCAGTCACGGTGAGCCATTGGCCGCTATAGTCGCGGCGGAACTGTCCTTCGGTGACGCATACCACGTTGAATTCGGCAATCACTTTGCCCTTGGCGCTCTTCTCGCGGATGAAGAATTTCGTGTTCTTGTCGGCCTTCACATTGGCAGTGACATAACCATTCTGCAACGCCGAAAAATCAACATCGGTGAAGCTCAGCCAACTCGTCTTTGCGGGGAAGTTGACCTCCCAACCGAGGAACTTGTCGCCTTCGTCCATGAAGTTGAGGTTCAAATCGCCTGAGCCTTTGGCATACCTATCGACCTCGATGCGCGAAAGGGCGTTGACCGTGCCTACACCGCGAAGCGTAGGCTTTACCTCCTGAATGGTGCCATCGGCGTTGAAGGCGAGTTTTTCTATACGTACGCTGCGGCGCTTGTCGTTCTCGGGCGAATAGTCATTCTGGTGATAGAATATGTACCACTGACCTTTGAAGTTGACTATGGAGTGGTGGTTTGTCCAGCATCCATTGGGGTGTTCGGCCATAATTATGCCCTTGTATTCATAGGGTCCCATCGGGTTCTTACTCATCGCATAGCCAAGCACCTCGGTGTTTTCGCGTACGTATGGATATGTGAGATAGTAATTACCATTATACTCAAACGCAAATGGGCCTTCCGCCTGACGGTTCGGCAGACCTTTGAGGCAATTCACGCCACGCATTGTGAACTCACGTTCGCCGAACTTGAAGGTCTCGGTTGGCGTGTCGTCGGCAATCTCGGTCATGTTGTCCTTGAGTTTGGCGCATAGCCCCGGTCCCCAGAACAGATATGCATTGCCGTCGCTTGCCAAGAGCACACAAGGGTCGATGCCATTCACCCCCTCGATGTTCGATGCAACGGGCGTGAAAGGACCTTCGGGCTTGTCGGCAATAGCCACACCGATGGAGAATCCGCGACCCTCCTTAGGCGCATCGGGATAATAGAAATAGTATTTGCCGTTGCGTTCCACACAGTCGGGCGCCCACATGCTGTATGCACCGGGATTGCCCCACGGCACATCTTTCTGGTTGAGAATGACTCCGTGGTCGGTCCAATCGACAAGGTTGTCGGACGAAAAGACGTGATAGTCCTCCATGCAGAACCAATCTTCGCGCACGCCTTGCGGCAATGGTTGCGGCGGATTGATGTCGTGCGACGGATAGAGATAAATTTTACCATTGAAGACTCGCGCAGTCGGGTCGGCACAGAACTGATTATGGATAATCGGGTTCTGCGCATTCACAGCCAACGGAATCAAGAAAATTGGCAGAAAAAGCTTTTTGTTCATAATGATTTGGTTACGTTAGTATAGACTAAGGGTTTGTTTCACGACCGCAATTTCGCTGTTTTATATTTATGCGTATATATGGTACTGTTACCAACTCTTGCGATTTTGAAACATATACGTACATAGAATCGACCGTTCAAAAATTCACCGCTTACCATTTCTAACGCGTAATCCGCTCTATTTCAACGTCGGAAAATTTCAAGCAGTCATGAAAACATAGTTTCGCACGCTGCGCAACTCCCAATCAATCGTGAAAATGCCTTTCGCACGCTGCGAAACTCCCAATCAGTCGTGAAAATGCCTTCCGCACGCTGCGAAACTCCCAATCAGTCGTGAAAATGACTTTCGCACGCTGCGAAACTCCCAATGAATCGTGAAAATGACTTTCGCACGCTGCGAAACTCCCAATGAGTTGTGAAAATGACTTTCGCACGCTGCGCAACCGCCAATCAGTCGCGAAAATGCATATCTGACGCTCAGCAAGTACCAACGAGTCGCGAAAATGGCTATCTGACGCTCAGAAACAGCCAATCAGTCGTAAAAATGGCTATCTGACGCTCAGAAACAGCCAATCAGTCGTAAAAATGTATATCTGACGCTCAGAAACAGCCAATCAGTCGTAAAAATGTATATCTGACGCTCAGAAACAGCCAATCAGTCGCAAAAATGCATATCTGACGCTCAGAAAGTCCCAACGAGCTGCGGAAATGCGGCTAATTTGGCAATTCAACGATTTCGGACAATTTTATTTGCCTTGTTTGGGGAATGTTTTTATTCTCTTCCTTGTACATTGGCTTTACATCGGCATCACCCCAACGTACGTCATCATAATTATCAAGATTAGAAATATGCAGGTTGCCATTTTCAAAATCATACGATTGGCTATAAGAAGTTACCCCATTTTCACCGAGCATACTTTCCGGAATGTGTTTTAGCAAAATAATTTCCCCATTCTCATATCTAAGTTCATAATCTTCTGTTCGCATGCCACTTCCAAGTGCTCCGAAAAAATGCAAAGTCAGAACGCCATTCCAGAAAGATACTTCATCGAGCCAAAAAGGATAAGATATATCCTCAAAGCAAATACTTTCTCCAGGCAAAAAACATTCATAGTTAAACGATGTCACTTCGTAATGGTCTACACGATTCATTGCCAGAATGTATCCATTGCGATTGCAATCGTGTGGTTTTCCATCATCATCTTTATAATAATATTCTGGACGTGTAGCTAAGACCGACAGCATGCAATCTTCCCGTCCATCACCATCGAAATCATTTTCTAGCAGTATACCCTCGTACGAAAAACCTTGTGGTACTAATGTGGCAAGTTTCGATTTAGACGCACAACGTTTAGGTTGAAAGTGTTTGAGGCTATCTACATAAGAAGCTTTGTATACCTGTATGGTATGATTATCATCATATTTCACCTCTTCTGTACTCACTTTGTCTTGAGCACATATACATGTTGGTATGCATACCAATAATAAAATCGACAATAGTTTCATATCGTATTATATCAATTGAATTGCATGGGCAGATGTCTGCGTTGTAAACATACAAATTCGCGTTCTATTAACCACGAAAAACAAAAGCCCCCAACCGACATTGTCTGCCAGATGGGGGGCGCAGTTAGCCTTAATTATTGTATTTGCTATTAGAAAACTTGTCTACCTAAAGAGACTATTTTCTGTCCGACCTTCAATCCATGTTTAGCAATATTGCCTTCATGAATCTCGAAATTGAGTTTGCCGCCTTCTGGTACAAACGAGATGCCAGCACCTTGAGCGCACATACCTTTAGCGCCACTCACGATTAGCACCTTATTATTTGCTTGAGCAGTTACCAAGGCACTCATCTGCGAACTCTTCGATTCACCAAGGAAGATGATGTCGCTCTTCACTAAGCCAGACACCTTAGCAGACTCGGTCACCGTAATCTTGCGCACGCCTATCGTCTTTGTGTTAGCTATAGCTTTCAATTCGCTTGCCAACGCATTGTCGCCAACTACTGTTATCACGAACGGCTTCGCGTTATCTTCTGCTGGCCACGACGTATTCTTTGCAAACTGTAGTAAATACAGAGCCTGAAATTTTGCCATCTGCGCCTGCACCGCAACCATACCTATGATGGCAAACAGGCACATAAATAGAATCTTCTTCATGTCGATTAGTTTTTTGTATTAGATTTTTTCATTGTCATTCACTCATTAGAGCGAGAAACTCATACCTATGTTATATTGGCCACCTATTTCGTCGCCAAATACAAACTCCTGTTTCTTGTTGTTCAGGATGTTAGAGCCATTGAAGAAGAGTTCGAACTTCTCTGTTGGTTTATAGCCAACCTTCATGTTCAGCGTCATGCGAGGCGACAAATCTTGTTTGCCATAGCCAGTGAGATACTCGCGCTTACCCATGAAGTTTGCATACGCACTAACGTTGAGTTTGCTGTTTGGCTTAGCAAGAAGTCCAACCATGCCATAAACTGCTGGAGTAGCTTTGTGCTTATGGCCATCTTCAAGTTCCGGATTGAGCAAGTCGTATATTGCCTTATCCTCGTCGGTAGTTAGATCAAGATCCTTCACATCTTTGAAGCCAGTCTTTACACGGCCATCATCGCCAGCCTTGCCAAGACGTTCGTATGCAGCTTTAGCAGCTTCGCGTCTTTGGTCAATATCAGTGATGCTCATAATCTCTTCCGTTACCTTCGTTGCTACCATCATAGCATCAAGAGAGGCATATTTCAAGAGCTCGCCCATCACCTTGTTTCTATCGTATAGATAATAATCGTCGATGATTGTCTGCTGAGTGTTCATATTGAACTTAGCTATCAACTTGTCGGACAAAATCCAGTCGATATTCATACCAAAGCCGTATTGTGAAACTTTGTAAGGGACGTTGTCGAACTGAATATTACCAGTCAATCTCATCGTGCTGAGGGCAATGTTGGTCTCTTGCTTTATAGCACCCTGCAATGTCGACTCCATATCGAAATCCGACGTAGCACTTCTTGCCATCATGCTGGTGTAGTCGGTACTCTTAGAATAGAACACCTCTGCGTCGATCAACAATTTCGGCGTTGGCTGTACTCTGTAGCCGAACTCAAGACCGTCCAAGTGCATAATATTAGCATTGTCGTTGACGTTGAATTGAATCACGTCTGGCATACCCAATCCGCTGTTATCGTCTTGGCTATCTCTGAGCCAACGATAGTTGCAGCACGCAGCCGTAAGACTTGCCGAACGCATTGCTCTACCATACGACATTCTGATGAAGTTCTTTTCGTTCAGCTTGTAGCTCAACACAGCTTGTGCCGAAGTGCTCCACTTGTCGGGGATGTTCGTTTTGTCGGAACGTACGCCCACAATGGCTCTGATTTTTCCTTTGGTATAGTCGAGACGCAAAACAGGTGCAATGCTCGTCAGTTTGTCACTTCCGTCAAAGAAGCCAGGCTGCTTCACACCACAGTAATATTGGTCGATATCCTCAGCAAAAACGCCCTGATAGTGCACGCCAGGCTGAATAGATAGCGCACCCCATGTATCGGCATCACCAAGATTTAGGCTATATTCTGCCGTTCCGAAGATTCTGTTATTGAATATCTTGAAGCCCGGACGACCATAGCAGTAATCCTCCGAACCGCCAGCATAGCTGACTTGCAAATGAAAATCCTTGATATGCGCATCGGCATTTACATAACCTGTCTTGAACTGACGGAAACACATAGAGTATGGAAAGTCAACAAGCGCACTATTATTTGTCAAGCTCTGGCTATAACCACCCGTGAGATCTATTCTGACGTCGGTAGATGGCGTGAAAGCGAGATAGCCGTTGATGCCCTCAGTCTTACGCGCCAATGACGGATCGGGGAACGACTTAGTCATATCTCTATACTCAACTGGTAGCGCATTGAACACCTGATACAAGTCAGGATTCTGCACGTCGAGCTGAATGCCTTGTGCCAAAACTACTGGCAACATCTGCTCTGCCTGCTCTTGGGTCATACCATACTGATACATAAGCATCTGTACATATTGAGGGCCGTAAATATTAGCCATGTACGGGAGGTATACGGACTTAGCAAAGGTCATTGTATTATAACCAACACTGCGGAGATGATTGTACTCTTCGAGTGAGAGCTCGGTGTTGCATTCTACAGGCACGAGCGTACCATCGGCGAAATAACCCTCAAGTTGTGCCTTCGTCAGCGATGCCGTTGGATCAACTACATCGTTCTTGTCGAGATACATAGTCTCGCTCGAAAGTACACGCAACTTGTTTGTGTTTCTCTTTCTTTGCTGTATGTTGACAGATATGCCCGCCGCAAACTTATCAGAGAACTGACGTCTCAACGCAATGTCGCCCATGTATGTATCATGGCCGCCAAACTGAGCACCACCAGCCACCAAAGCACTTGACTGGTCAGGTTTTCTTGTAATTATGTTCACGATACCATTGACAGCGTTTGCGCCATAAAGAGCCGACACTGCACCACGAACAACCTCGATGCGCTCAACGTCCTCTATAGAAATTGGCAACAACTCTGGGCTGAACGCGCCGATACCATAGTTATGCACGCTGCGTCCATCAACAAGCAACACCGTATTGCTATTCTCGGTGTAGAGAAGCATGTTGTTGTCAGGGATGTTGTTGAGACCTCTGAGCTGCACGTCGTACACGCCATTGGTCTTCTGCTGAACAATCATGCCCGGAATCAGACGAAACGCCTCCTCAATAGAGGTACAGCCATACATACGAAGCTCGTCATGTGTGATTACTGTTGTAGCAAGTGGCGAGGTAAAACTGCTCTCTTCAGACTTCGACGCCGATGAAACGTTTTTGTTCATAATTAGGGCAAACAACTCGTCTACCGACGAAACCCCAAGAGTTTCTACCGCCAGCATCAACTGGTCGAGAGATAATTCAGACAACTCCTCTGTTGTCATCGCAAGTATTTGCTCTCTCGTCAGAGCCTCTTGCGCATTTACATCAATCGACTGCAAACATGCAGCCACTAAAAGAATGGAAACGATTTTCCTTTTCATTGGTATTTTGTTATGGTGCCACACCAACGTCCATCGACATCAATGGGACACCCAAATCTTTATAGAGCTCTAAAAAATATGGTTTTATTCAAGGCTATATAAATAACAGTCCAAGCTTATACAGCACACAGAGCCCCTTACTGCGCTGCAAAACGGGCGCGAAAGTAGTAAATATACCCATAGTATATACACGTATTACCAACTTTTTAGAAAAGTTTACATTTCCCATTTCTCGCGGAGTTTGCACATTTCACAGAGCAAGAGAAAGAGTATTAGCTGCCATCATAAATGCTTATTTACGCAATATGCTTTATATCAAATAGTTTATGCATACGTATGTAATTAGGCGCAAAAAAAATCCACATTTTTCGTCGAGGACTATTGCAAGTAATAAAAATCTACCTACCTTTGCATCGTCAAACAAATGACAACTGAATGCTCGGTTCGTCTAACGGTTAGGACGGGAGATTCTCATTCTCCAAATAAGAGTTCGATTCTCTTACTGAGTACAAAACAAGAAAGCTGCTTCACAAATGAGCAGCTTTCGTCATTTATAACCATAAGTAAAAACCTAAATGGCAGACAACAGACGCGTAAGAGTGCGCTTCGCCCCAAGTCCGACGGGTGCACTACACATCGGAGGCGTACGTACCGCTCTCTATAACTACCTTTTCGCTCGTCACAATGGCGGCGACTTCATCCTACGTATAGAAGACACCGACTCGCAACGCTTCGTGCCAGGCGCAGAGGCCTACATCATCGAGTCGCTCAAATGGTGCGGTATAAAAACCGACGAAGGCGTTGAACAAGGCGGCCCACACGCTCCTTATCGCCAGAGCGAACGCAAAGAGATCTACCTGAAATATGCGCTACAGTTGGTGGAGAACGGTTCGGCATATTATGCTTTCGACTCGGCCGACGAACTGAATGCTCTCCGCAAAGAGTATGAGGCTGAGGGCAAGACGTTTGCTTACAACTACGAAGTGCGCGAGAAATTGCAAACTTCGCTCAACCTCAGTGCAGAAGAGGTGAAAGCACGCATCGACCGCGGCGACCAATGGGTTATCCGATTCAAAATGCCAGAAAACGAAGATGTTGAAATGGATGATATTATCCGTGGCCACATCTCTATAAATAGCTCAACCCTCGACGACAAAGTGCTCTACAAATCGGCAGACCAATTGCCAACCTACCACTTGGCAAACATCGTCGACGACCACTTGATGGAGATTTCGCACGTTATACGCGGCGAGGAGTGGTTGCCTTCGTTGCCATTGCACTATCTGCTCTATCGTGCTTTCGGTTGGACCGACACGCAACCTCAGTTTGCACACCTCCCGTTGCTACTGAAGCCACAAGGTCAGGGCAAACTCAGCAAACGCGATGGCGACAAATTCGGCTTCCCTGTTTTCCCTCTCGATTGGCACCCAGAAGAGGGCGAGCCTGCAAAGGGTTATCGCGAAGAGGGCTATTTCCCACAAGCGTTCATAAATATGCTTGCTTTGCTTGGCTGGAATCCAGGCACGGAGCAAGAGATTTTCTCTATGGACGAACTCATAGAGGCATTCTCGCTCGAGAAGGTAAGCAAATCGGGTGCTCGCTTCTCACCAGACAAAGCAAAATGGTTCAACCAGCAATACATGAAGAAAGCCGACGACGCTGCGCTTGGCAAACAGTTACTCGACATGCTCGCCAAAGAGGGCATCGACACAACCGAAGAGTGTGCTACTAAGGCCGTTAGCTTAATAAAAGAGCGCGCAACGTTCCCATGCGACCTTCTTCCATTGACACGCTACTTCTTTGTGGCTCCAGATAAATATGACGAGAAATCGGTACAGAAAGTTTGGAAAGCCGACAACAAAGTGCTCTTGGAAAAACTACGCGAGAAATTGGTTGCCGAGCCACAAATTACCGAAGCTACAGAGCATAAGGTTCACGAGTGGATTCTCAGCGAACAACTCTCTATGGGTCAGATGATGAACGCGTTCCGTTTGGCAGTTCTCGGCATCAGCCAAGGTCCAAGCATCTTTGCTATAGCTGAGTTTATCGGTAAAGATGAGACCATCAAGCGCATAGACACGCTTCTGAATACCGTACCGGCGAAATAAGTACATACCCGTATATAAACATTCAAAAGGCAGATTGCGAAGATTTCGTGATCTGCTTTTTTGTGTATTGTATTTTATGGACAGCAGATTCCAAATCCGCTGGAACTATAGGAGAAAATCACTCACAATCGTCACTATAGAATATATCTTCCCATCCTAAAGCCTCTATCTGTTTCTCTAATTTTACGTTTACATTTCCGTTGAACCTTCTAAGTTCTTCAAACTTTAGTGTTTTGGTGTTTATTCTGTACATAACAGAATACCACTTATCACCATATTCTGGCATATTGTAATTATACAAGTATAATTTTTGTGTTTGAGGATTATATAGACTCATTATATAATCCTCCCACTCATCGCTATTTTCTATGACTATAGAATCTCGTTTTACGTATTGTCTATCAATTATTTCTAATATTATTAGCCGTTTATGCCTTACACCATTATTATCGCATTCTGTCACTTCATAACATAGCAAATAGTAATTGTCATAATCAACTCTAATACATTTTGCTGGCATATATTCACTAATAGTCATTCCATATATTTTTTCCTCCCACCCGTCATATTCAAGTTCAGGACAATACAATTTTGATGTATCTCCATTTACAACATAATTAAGAGCTTCCTCTTTTGTCATCTTAATCCGAAGCTTGAACAAATCAGAAGGCCCTATAACCGACGAGCCTTTCAACAAAGGAAATGATTTTACATACTCCTTTGTGTAGGTTTTTCTGTTCGAATTACAGGCAGCCAACAATAGTGCTATAATCAAAATGAATCTTCCCATATCAGTATTTTATTATTTCTGTTAATACCCCTGTTTGCCGTAGGCTGTGCCTATGTCCGAGCTGTTTCTGCAAGGCTCGAGCCTTTCACAAAATTACGCAATGCATGGTTCAATAGTCTGCAAATCGTTCAATTGACAAATAGTAAATCGTCCAATTGGTAAGATTTGATGAATGAAGTGTGGTTTGTGGTTAATTATTGCTTTATTTGTTTTAGAACAATAGTCAAAACAGTAAAACAACCAAATTGTCGAAATGGTAAAACCATCTGCTTTTCTATCAGTATTAATGATGTGCACCACAATGATGGCTACAACGAAGCCCGTTGCGGTGAAGATTCTCGATATAAGTAACGGATTGTCGGACAACTTCGTAAGTAGCATTTGCCAAGACGCCAACGGATATATGTGGATAGCTACCGAACTTGGTGCAAACCGCTTCGACGGCAGCAAATTCACGCCATTCTACAAAGGTCAGATTAACGGCAACGAGCTCAACCGCGTAGTGGCTACAGAGTCCACCGTATATATAGCTACGCAACGCTATGGACTCTCGGTTTTCGACTGCCAGAACGAGACGTTTAGCAGTTTCAACTGCGAGAATGGCGCTATCACTGCCAACGACATCACCGACCTTTGCGTAGATGGCTCGGGAAACGTATGGATTTCTTACTATTGGGAGGGCTTCGACTGTCTCAACGCAGCCGACAACATAATTACACACTACGACGTGGTGAACCTTCGCGGACTTGGTAGCAACCAGATTTGGACCATCAAAGCCGACCGCGATATGGTGTACATAGGCCACGTACATGCCGGCCTCTCGGTGGTAAATATGGCCACCCACGAAGTGACGAACTACCGCAACATACCTAATGTAGACACCAGCATACCAGCCAACCAAGTTTACTCCATATTGCCCGACACGCGTGGCGGCGTATGGATAGGCACGGACGATGGACTGGCATATTTCATAAACGGACAATTCACCCGTGTGAGCCAGATTAGCGGACGTGTGAAATGTATGAAGCAGATGGCCGATGGCAGCATTTGGGTAGGTATAGAGCGCGGCGGCATTCGCATCATACGTACAAGCGGCATATTTACGTCGGTGGATGCGCTCGAGGTAGATGAACTGAAAATCGACGGCATGAACAACCTATCTGTATACGACATAAATACAGATAAATATGGCAACACGTGGATAGCCACGTTCGGTAGCGGCGTATACTTCATAAGCAACCGAGAGACCGTAATTAAGCAATGGAATATGGCATCGGGCGACCTCAGTTGGCGCGTGGCATGGGGCATGACCACTACTCCCGACGGACGCGTATGGATAGGCACCGACGGTGGCGGTTTTGACATTTTCAAAGAGGGACGGCGTGTAGACCATCTCGACAAGAACAATAGCCGTCTGTCCGACAATGCCATACTTTCGGCCATAACCGATTCTGATGGCAATATTTGGGCTGGCACATTCCAAGGTGGACTGAACTTTTGCGCAGCCAACAGTCATACGTTTACACGTGTGCCACTTTCGCCAGAAGCTGTAGATATTCGTGCTATTCAGCAAGATTCAAGCTTGATTTTAGTGGCATCGAACTATGGGCTCTTCTGTCTCGACCGTCATACGCATAAAATAACACAGCATATTACGCAGCAAAACAGCGTGCTGCGCGACAATTTGGTGCGTGCCGTGGCTGTAGATGCCAATGGATATTTATGGATAGGTACGTTCGGACGTGGTGTAGTGGTTGTCGACCCAGCCGACCCTACACGCGAAATATCGTTCCTTGGCGACGGACAATTTCTTTCGAACACTATCTATCAAATCTATCGCGACAGTAGCAACCGCATGTGGGTAGCCACGGGCAATGGTGTAGCGGTGTTCGAAAAGGGCGAATATGTCAATTACGTTCGTCCGGAGACCGAGGGCGTCATTGCATACGGCATAGCCGAAGGCGAGAAGGGTCAGGTGTGGGTAACCACCAATAGCGGCCTCTCGTGCATCGATGCGCACTGCCAGGTGATTAGCAACTTCGACCATCGCGATGGTCTGCCACGAGGCATCTTCCACGGTGGCGCAGTGACCACGGGTATAGATGGCACAATGTATTTCGGTTCGGAAAATGGTGTGGCTATCGTCTCTCCCGACCTCAATAATTATAATATCGACCTGCCCGAACCGCGCATAACTGGTTTTCGTATCTATGGCGAAGGTGCAACGCCCGAGGCTATTTCTGCCACACGCGCCGTCACGCTGAAACATACCGACAACACATTCTCGGTTGAGTTCAATGTTATGGACTATGCACTTGCCGATGTGGTTGAATTCTCGTGCATGCTCGATGGTTTCGACGACCGCTGGCATGTGGTACGTCAGAGCAACGAAGCTACATACCGCAATGTGCCACATGGCGACTATATATACCGTGTTCGCGCCCGTGTGCGCAATGGCGAATGGGGCGAAACGGAGGCCGCACTGCCTATCACCATCGAACCTCCACTGTGGCTCACGTGGTGGGCTAAACTCATATACGCATTCATATTTGTAGGTATAGCGTGGCTGCTTTTCAGCGTATACAACAGACACATATCGCTATCGCACACGCTTGAACTCGAGCGCGAGAAAAACATACGTCAGAAGATGCTCGACGACGAACGCCAGCGCTTCTTTACCAATATGACGCACGAACTGCGCACTCCTCTTACCCTTATTCTCGGTCCGCTCGAAGACCTCAAGCACGACACCGAAATACCTCTGCGACAGGCCAACAAAATAGCCACCATACACAATAGCGCGCAGAAGTTGCTCGGACTCATCAATCGCTTGCTCGACTTCCGCAAAACGGAATTGCAGAAGCAAACATTATGCGTCAAGATGGGCAACGTGGCTACGGTTATTCACGAGATTGTGGCATCGTACAAGGAGCTCAATCGCAATCGCGACCTTACGTACGCACTGCATATTTCGCCAGCTGTGCCGCAACGTCTGCTCTTCGATACCGATGTGGTGCAAACGGCCATAAATAACCTACTATCCAACGCCGTGAAGTACACCAAGCGTGGCAGCATAACTATAAATATTGATGTTATTGGTAGCGCCGATGACCAGCAACTTAGTATCACTGTGGCCGACACGGGCATTGGCATTCCAGAATATGCATTGCCACACGTCTTCGACCGTTATTATCAAGTGGAAGATAGCGACCACCACACCTCGGGCACTGGCATTGGCTTGGCTCTAACAAAGAATCTTATAAAGCTACATGGCGGCGATATTCTAGTCGAAAGTCAGGTGGGCGTTGGCACTACGTTCAAGATAACTATACCAATACGCGATGCGTTTGAAGGTGCTGTGCGCCTCGACGACGATAACGAAAACGAAGTTGCAACGCCGCAAACAGAG
>JAEEGL014890862.1_pt1 | contig 20141 bp, 13 predicted proteins | sample 9134231 | NCBI WGS metagenome assembly JAEEGL01 (sample SAMN16246548, study PRJNA631951) | gut metagenome | biome: gut microbiome; feature: rumen; material: fiber-attached | host: Bos | place: Iran: Karaj | collected 2018-10
CAGATTCATCGTATCTATCATGGATTCCACCACGGCGTTGACGTCTTCGATCCCGTTTTCTTCGATATAGGCGAAATCCGGGAAGATCTCGGCAACGATGCGATCACGTTCCGCATAGACAACCACTTCGTCGACGATCGGTTCATGGTCAAATTTCTTTTCAATCGCTTCGGGCGACACGTTTTCACCGTTGGAAAGGATGATTAGATTCTTCACACGACCGGTGATGAACAACTGATTGTCCGGCGTGAGATAGCCGATGTCGCCGGTTTTGAGCCAGCCGTCTTCGGTGAACATCGCTTTGCTCTCTTCGGGCATTTTATAGTAGCCGAGCATCTTCGTAGGCGTCAGCACCTGAATCTCACCGTGCTTGATGCGCGCGGTGCAAACGTCGATCACGCGACCGACGGAATCAACTGCAGCGGATTCATCCGGCACGGAAATGCGGCAGCCGGCTTCGGTCATACCATAGCCCTGACGCAGATAGATGCCGAATTTGTCATATTCCTCCACCAGTGACGGGTCCAGATAGGCGCCGCCGGAGATGAGCCATTTCATATTGCGACCGAACACCTTTTTGGCGGCGTCGCGCGGTTCCATATCCGGGTTGCGTGCCAGAACCGCTTTGACCCGGCGCAGCAGTGTTTGGGCGATCATCGGCACAACGCGCATCACGCGCGGCTCAAACAGCGTCAGATTCGTTACAATATCGCGCAGACTGCCGTTGAGCGCCACCTGCAGACCGTCTTTCAGATTTTTCAGATAGTCACCGGTAAAGCAATAGATGTGGAACATCGGCAGCACAGACAGCGCCACGTCGGTCTCGTTGAAAATGTCGGTGGAGTAATCATGATACATGATGTTGCCGACCAGCGCGTTTGTGGAAAGCATCACGCCCTTGCGCACGCCGGTGGTTCCGGATGTAAAGATCATACAGGCGCAATCATCAGGATCAACTTCGAAATCGGAAAGCGGCGCAAACTTGCTGCGACTGTCATACATCTGATAAATTTGATTGAAGTAGGATTCGTCACCGATGTTAACGGCAAATTTTAAACCGGGATAGCCTTCCTTGATCTTTGCGGCTTTATCGGAAAACTCGTTTTCAAAAAGTAAAAGATCAACGTCAGCGCGCTCCAGCAGCTTCGTTGCCTCCGAAGCCGAAATATCGGGAGAAAACGGAATGGCAACATTGCCGGAGATCAAAATCCCGGTCAGGCAGGTAATATATTCGTAGCTTGTTTTACTGATCAATGCAACATGCATACGATTTTGGGAAAGTGAACGGATCCACCGGCAAACAGCAAGCGAATTTTGCTGGGTCGTGCGATAGCTGCGCTCCTCAACTTTGCCGTCGCGCACAAATTTGATAAACGTTTTGTCCTCATAGATCTGTGCGCCGCGGTCGATCAGATCGCGAACAGTCGGCGTCATATTTTCTGTCATACGGATGTTCTCCTTTGCACTTCGTTCAGCTCATCGTTCGTTCAAATGAGTTTCATACCAACAAAGCTTTTCAGCGTCAAAAGTATTGTTTTTGTCTTTGATTTACTCGCTCATTATAAGAAGGAATGAAAAAAAAGTCAATTCAATCGACCTTTTTTAAACAAAAAATAAACATATGTAGCCAAACTCAGCATAATCGCCTTCAACCAACAAAAGATTTGCAAGTATACACAAAACATGGTATAATATAAAATAGAGATAGTTCGATGAATCCTTACACTCGCAGGAACATCTTTTTTAGCTGAGATCGGAGGAAACAAATGACAGATAACCAGTTAATTGAACAGGCAAAAATTGCCATGCAGACAGCCTATGCTCCATACTCGAATTATCAGGTCGGCGCCGCACTTCTCTGCAGCGACGGTACGCTTTATCGCGGCTGCAACATAGAGAACGCATCATTCGGTGTGACAAACTGCGCAGAACGCACAGCCTTATTCAAAGCGGTCAGTGAAGGCAAACGAAACTTTACCGCAATCGCAGTTGTCGGTGGAAAAGACGGGATTTGCAGCGATTATGCCATGCCGTGCGGCATTTGCCGACAGGCACTTGCGGAGTTTTGCGGACAGGACTTTCGAATTCTGCTTTGGAAAGAAAACGGCAGCATCAAACAAACAACGTTGAAAGACCTGCTGCCCGGTGCATTTCATTTATAAAGCAAACAAACGGCGCTGCCTCGTAGTTTTTGGGCAGCGCCTGTTTTTTATGCATCTGAATCCGCATCTCCTTCTGTTGACGGCAGCGCATTGTGTGTTTGCAAAAAGTCAATCAACAGATCCCGATCGTTTTCAACCTGTTCATCAATAACAGCATCAACAAGCAATCGCTGCGCACGTCCGATCTCACGTCCGATCAGTCCAAGTCTTCGCAGGTCATTGCCGCTGATTGCAAGCCTTTTGATCGAGAAACAAGCGTCCAGCTGCAACACCTCTTCCAAAATCGCATCCAGTCTGTCGAAGTGGGAAAGTCTGGTGTGATATGCCGGCGCGAGTGCCAAAGTGTCTGCGCGCTGCAGCTGCAGCAAATCCCGCAGCGTCTCCTCCCCCAACTGATTCAGCCGCCGTTTGATCATACGGGTGCTCTCTTCTATCGGAGCGTCGTGCCACTTGACCAGAAGCGGCACGCGCTGCATTGTATGGTTGTCATACTTCAGCGCACGCAAGAGCAATTCTGTTTTTTTTGCACCCAGTGACGCATGTCCGTAAAAATGACCGACGCCGCTTTCATCCAGCCGGAAGCAATCCGGCTTTGCGCAGTCATGAAACAACGCTGCAAGCCGCAGGTGTACAATCGGCGCAATCTGTTCAACGGTGCAGGCAGTATGCTCCAACAGATCAAAGCAGTGGTGCTCATTATGCTGATTGAAGCCCTGCATCTGAAGTAAAAACGGAAAGACTTCAGACAGAATATCCGGATACTGAAGCAAAACGTTCCGCACGTTTTTACCGCACAGCAGCTTGCTGCATTCACTTTGTACACGCTCACGAGAGAGAAAAGCAAGATTTGATTTGAGACTTTTGGCTGCTGCCGCTGTGGAAGGTTCCAAAGAAAAGCCCAATACAGAAGAGAATCGAAGCGCACGCAGAATACGAAGCGCATCCTCCCCGAATCTTATTTCGGCACAACCGACACAACGCAACGTGTGTTCCCGCAGATCCTTCTGTCCGCCAAACGGATCCACCAACCCCCGCGTCGGATGTAATGCCATTGCGTTGATGGTGAAATCCCGGCGCGAAAGATCGTCTTCCAAGCAGGTTGCGAACTGAATCGCATCCGGATGACGCGCATCGGAATAACCGCTTTCCGTCCGATAGGTCGTCACTTCGACCGGCTCATGATCAATCAGCACCGTAACCGTTCCGTGTCGGATACCGGTTTTTAAAACGGGATGATCCGGGAACGCATCAATGACCTGCTGCGGCTGTGCATTCGTTGTCAGATCCGCATCGTGCGCCGGTACCCCCGAAAGAAGATCGCGTACCAGTCCGCCGACAAAATAAGCTTCATACCCCGCGCTCTCCAGCTGCTGCAATACAAATCGTCCTGCCTGCGGCAAAGCCTCCATCGTGACATCCTCCCCTCTCAGCCCCATTTTCATTATTATATAAAATTTCTGATTTTTTTGCAATAGAGTGTTGAATCAAAACGAAATTTATGTTATGATTAAAAAACAGGATTTCATGAAAGAAAGAGACGGAGATGAGTGTATGGAACGTTTATTTCGAAAAGCGGCTTTCGGCGGCTTTAACAAAGAAGATGTTATGCAATACATTGAAACGATGAAAACCGAATTCTTTGAATATAAAGCGCAAGTCGAAGAAACCATACGCGAATTGAACGAAAAGCTGCAGGCATTGGAACAAACTGCCTTGCCGGAAAAGCCTCAAGCTGTTGTTTCCCCTGTACTTGAGGGTGATCCTGCCATGTCGATCAACGAAGCGACGAACCATCTCAAACAGGTTGCAGACGAGCTTTGTGAAAAAATGAACCGCCTGATCGGCAGTCTGCCGCAAGAGCAGGCCGACGATCAGATTGCTGCGGATCATCATGAGCAAGCAACGCCGCAAACGCCACAAACGCCGGACGACAAGGTTGACGCTCTGCTGCAAAACTTGTTTACCAACGCCGCTGATGAAAAACCGCAACAGTCGAAGCCGGACAAGCGCGCATTCTCAATCAGTGATGTACTTCCCGCTTATCTGCAATAAACGCATGAAATGCCTGTCCTTCCATCTGAACGGGACAGGTATCTTCATTTCTACGAAAGCCGAATACGGCTGACCCTTCTTTTCTGTTTTAAGTCAGCCTACCGCATGTGAATGAGAAAGGACATAGAAAACATGAAGCAGACAATATGGAAGCGAATACTATGCTATTTGATGCTCGTCTGTCTGTTGACCGCCCTGCCTGTCTGCGCACAGGGCGCGAGTGCATTTGAAAAATCAATCGCCGATTTTCCCGAGAGCTATAAGATCCTTTTGCGTCAGGTGCATGAAAAGCATCCGAAATGGGTCTTCCGCGCCATGAAAACCGGTCTCTCGTTTTATGATGCTGTTGCAACCGAGCAAAAAGGGAACAATTCTCTGGTTCCCACCTCAACCAATTACAGCTATATTTTCAAGAGCCACGCCGTCGGTGATTATAATCCGTCCAGCGATACCTATGTCAGCAAGGACGGGGGCTATTGCAATGCAAACCGCTATGCCGTTTCATACTTTATGGATCCGCGCAATCACCTGCATGATGCTGGCATCTTTCAGTTTGAAGATCTGAGTTTTGATGATTCATTTACCGTACAGGCGGTTGACGTGGTTCTGTCCGGAACCTTCATGTATAAAACGAAAGCCACCTATTATACTTCCGACGGTACGCAAAAGACGTCAAGCGAAACCTATGCGGAAATGATTCACGAAGCCGGAAAGACCTATAACATCAACCCATGTTTTTTGGCTGCAAAAATCCGCGGCGAAATCGGTGCAACGCCCTCCGGATCTGTCACCGGCAGAAACAGCACCTATCCCGGCATCTACAATTTTTATAACATCGGCGCGTCTGACGGCGCCGGCGCAATCACGAGAGGACTAGCCTGGGCAGCCAATACAAGCGCCGGCACATACCCTCGCCCCTGGACAACTCCGAAAAAGAGCATTCTCGGCGGCGCAGAGTTTCTTGCTGCAACCTATATTGCCAAAGGACAGTTTACAAGCTATCTGCAGCGCTTCAATGTGAACCCAAAGGCCAGCTACAGTTTATATCAGCATCAGTACATGACCAATGTCAGCGGCGCCGCAGAGCAAAGCTACAGCTCTTATTATACTTATTTATCCAACGGTCTGCTCGATAATGCGTTTGTTTTTTCCATTCCCATCTACAACAAAATGACCGATAATACCGGAAGCCTGACACTCAATGATGCAAAGAATCAGAGTGCAGAAGTCGCGCTGTCGTTCAACATCAATGTGCGCACCGGTCCTTCTCAGAATCACGACAAATTGGATTTGACCCTTGCACCCGGCACAAAGGTAACCATTCTGAATACGGTGTTTACCGACAGTACTTATTATGACAGCATTCTGCGTTATCCGAACTGGTATCAGGTCAAATTCAAACAGAACGGAACCACCTATAAGGGCTACATTCCCTGCGGCTTCTTACGGGTGACGACCTCAGTTGACGCAAAACTCGGAGAATATACGCCACCTACAACCGGCAGCACCGGCCTGCAGTATCGATTCGTCGTCATCACACCATCGACCGTTACGGTTGTAGACGATGTAATGCTCAAATTCACCGCCAACGGAAAGGCGACTGTGCTCGCCTATGATTCCACCGGTCGATTCGCTATTCTAAATTATAATATCACCGACAATCCGGCAACAACCCAGCCGTCCACCACGAAGCCGACAACCACAAAACCAACAACAAATCCCACAACGACCAAACCCACTACCACCAAACCAACAACGACCACAACAAAGCCGACTACAACGTCCGCTGCGCCCACACCCGTTATGCTTGACAATATCGATAGGCTGTGGCAAAGCGACGGTACTGCAACGTCAGTAACGGTGAAATGGGATGCCGTTTCCGGCGCAACCGGCTATCGTATTTACCGGTTCGATTCCGGCAGCCATACATTCCAGCCGTTGATGGACGCAAAACAAGCGTCGTGCACAATCAGCGGACTTCGCGCCGGCGAAAGTGTTTTGCTCAAAATCAAGGCATATCAGGAAAAGAACGGCAGAACCTATTGGAGTGACGCCTCCCCTGCACTGACTGCCGCAACAACGCCGGATGCACCGTCCGGTCTGAAGCAAAAAGCTTCTTCGTCAACATCGGTCACGCTCGCTTGGAACGCTGTTCCAGGCGCAAGCAGTTACCAGTTATATCGGTTTGACAGCACGTCCGGTACCTATCAAAAACTGACAACCAGTGCGCAGACAACCTGTAAGGTCTCCGCACTCACTGCGAATACAACCTATCGGTTTATTATACGCGCTGTCTTTTCACTCACCGGAAGTACGCTTGAAAGCAGTGATTCCAACACGTGTTCAGCACGCACCGGCCCGCCGCAGGTCACCGGGGTAAAGCAACAATCAACAACCACCACCGGTTATACGCTCACCTGGAACGCTGCTTCTCAGGCATCCGGTTATAAAATCTACTGCGTTGATCCAAAAACCTATACGAAAAAACTGATTGGCAAAACAACCAAAACCACATATAAGATTTCAGACCAGAAACCCGGACAAACAGAGACCTATGCCATCAAGGTATATACCAAAACGAACGGCAGCACCTATTATAGCACGATCACCAAAGATTTTCAGGCTGCTGCCAGTCCGGCAAAAGTCACCGGCTGCAAGCAATACGCCGCCAGCGACAACAGTGCAGGCATCAAATGGAACGCTGTAGAGAACGCAAGCGGATATGCAATCTACCGCTATACAGGCGAAAGCTGGATGAAACTGAAAACAGCGGAAAAAGCAAAAGCCATTGTCCGTTCCCTACCCTCGAATACCTCGATGAAATTCCGCGTGCGTGCGTTTATTCGTGTCAACGGACAGGTGATCTGGGGAAAGTACAGTGCAGCATTCAAAGTGGAAACAGATAAATAATCAACCGAAGCAAGGAGACAATCAATATGAGCAAAGGAAAGTTTTATATCACAACAGCCATTGCCTATACGTCGCGCAAGCCCCATATCGGCAACAGCTATGAGATCGTTCTGACAGACGCAATCGCCCGTTATAAACGGTTGCAGGGCTACGACGTCTTTTTCCTGACCGGCACCGACGAGCACGGTCAGAAGATCGACGAATATGCCAAAGCGGCAGGCGTCAGTCCGAAGGAATATGTGGATAAGGTCGCAGGCGAGATCCGCGCCATCTGCGACCGGCTGAATACAACCTATGACAAGTTCATCCGCACCACCGACGATTACCACGAAAAAGCGGTGCAGAAGATCTTCCAGAAACTCTACGACAAGGGTGATATCTACAAGAGCGAATATGAGGGCATGTACTGCACACCCTGCGAATCATTCTGGACGCCGTCTCAGCTCAAAGACGGCAAATGCCCCGACTGCGGCGGTGAAGTGCATCCAGCAAAGGAAGAAGCGTATTTCCTGCGTCTTTCCAAATACCAAAAGCAGCTCGAGGACTATATTGAACAGAACGAAAACTTCATTTATCCAGAGAGCCGCAAAAAAGAGATGCTCAACAACTTTATCAAGCCGGGTCTGCAGGATCTGTGTGTGTCGCGCACCTCGTTCAAATGGGGCATCCCCGTGCCGTTTGACGGCGACCATGTCATCTACGTTTGGATCGATGCGCTGTCAAACTATATCACCGCACTGGGCTATGATCCCGACGGCAGCGGTGAACTGTACAACAAATACTGGCCGGCAGACGTGCATATCATCGGCAAGGATATCGTGCGTTTCCACACAATCTACTGGCCCATTATCCTGATGGCGCTCGGCGAGCCGCTGCCGAAGCAGGTCTACGGACATCCGTGGCTGCTGTTCGGTGAAGATAAAATGAGCAAGTCCAAAGGCAACGTCATTTATGCCGACGATCTTTGCGATCTTCTCGGCGTCGACGCTGTGCGATACTATCTGCTGTCCGAGATGCCGCACGCAAACGACGGCTCCATCACCTACAGCACCATCATCGAACGCTTCAACTCCGATCTCGCCAACACGCTCGGCAACCTTGTTAACCGCACGATCGCCATGACGCAGAAGTATTTCGGCGGCGTATTGCCGGTTAACGATCAATGCGACGACGAATTCGATCCGGCGCTCAAGGACGCGGCGATGGCTGCCGTTCAGAGAGCGGACGACTGCATGACGACGTATCACATTGCAGACGCAGTGGATGCAGTCATGAACTTTGCAAAGGCATGCAACAAATACATCGACCAGACGATGCCGTGGTCGCTCGCAAAATGCGAAGCACAAAAAGGCAGACTGTCCACGGTCCTGTATAACCTGACCGAAAGCATCCGCTTCCTTGCCGTGCTTCTGACGCCGTTTATGCCGGAAACCGCAAAGAAGATCGGCGAACAGATCAACTGCGACATTCTCTCGTATGATTCCCTCGCCTCTTTCGGCGCCTATCCGCTCAACCATCCTGTCGGTACGCCGGTGCCGCTGTTTGCACGCATTGACGCGGAAAAGATGATGGCAGAGATTGAAGCAAAACAGAAGGCATCTGCTGCCAAAGAAAAGACTTTTGCCGAAATCGAAGGCATTGCACAAATCGGGATCGACGATTTTGCGAAAGTCGACCTGCGCGTTGCAGAGATCAAAGATTGCGTGCCCGTGAAACGCGCAAAGAAACTGCTGCAGCTCACGCTCGATGACGGCACGCAAAAGCCGCGCACCGTTGCCTCCGGCATTGCCAAATGGTACAAACCGGACGAGCTGATCGGCAAAAAGGTCATCGTTGTCTCTAATCTCAAACCAGCTGTGCTCTGCGGTGTGGAAAGCTGCGGCATGATCCTTGCCGCCGACTGCAGCGAAGATGACGTCAAGGTTGTCTTTGTGGATGACTCCATGCCGAACGGCGCAAAGGTCCGCTGAGATGGAAGGCATTTTCGATACCCACGCGCATTATGACGACGAGCGGTTTGACGAAGACCGCGACACGTTGCTGCAATCGATGCCGCAAAAAGGCGTCTGCCGCGTCGTCAACTGCGGCGTGACACTTGCGTCCAGCAAAGCCACACTCGCGCTCGCACACAAATACAACTATATCTATGCCGCAATCGGCATCCATCCGGAAGATTGCGGCGACGCAACCGAAAGTGATTACGAAGCGTTGGTGCCACTTTACGATGACCCGAAGGTCGTAGCTGTTGGTGAGATCGGACTGGACTATTACTGGGACACCGTGCCAAAAGACGTGCAGATCAAAGCGTTCGAACGGCAGTTGATTCTGGCAAACGAACTCGATCTGCCTGTAATCGTTCACGACCGCGAAGCACACGCGGACACCATGATGCTGCTGCAAAAGCACAGCCCGCGCGGCGTTTTGCACTGCTTTTCCGGCTCCGTGGAAACGATGCAGGAAGCGGTCAAGCTCGGGTTCTATATCGGGCTCGGCGGCGCGGTGACATTCAAGAATGCGAAAAAGCCGCTGGCTGTTGCTGCTGCGGTACCGCTTGACCGGCTGCTGCTGGAAACCGACTGTCCCTATATGGCGCCTGTCCCCTTCCGCGGCAAGCGCAATGATTCGTCACTGATCTCCTATGTGGCGGAAACCATCGCCGCCGTGCGCGGCATGGAGCCGCAGACAGTCGTAAATCAGTGCCGTGATAATGCGAATCGGTTGTTTCAACTAAAATAAATGAAAACGGTGTTCCTCGGAATGCCGTTTTTGATATGAAAGAATCCTATAAATGTAAGCTCCGGCATCCATCCAGATACCGGAGCTGTTTTCTTTATTAATTGAAGAAATCTTTCAGCAGATCCGCCATCGGATTATTCTTTTCCTCTTTGGCTTCCTGCTGTGCCTGTTTGCGCATGTAATTCATCACTTCCGCCTTGCCGGCGCCGTCTTTGGCGCGGCGTGCCTGAAAATCACTGAGCTTTTCGCGATAACCGCAAACACAGACGAACATTTTTTTGTCTCCCTCTCCGCGCAGTTCGAGCTTCTTGTGGCAATCCGGACAGCGTGCGTTGGTCACGGTGGAAACGCCCTTGCGATAGCCGCATTCGCGGTCCTGGCAAACGAGCATCTTCCCCTTTTTGCCGTTGACTTCGAGCATGTATTTGCCGCAGATCGGACAGCGTTCGTGCGTGATGTTGTCGTGGTGATACTGCGCGTTGGACGCGATCACCTGCCCGACGAGCGACGTGGCATAGTCGCGCATTTCGCCGATAAACCGCTTCGGATCAGCTTTGCCCTGCGAGATCGCCTGCAGCTGCTGTTCCCACTGTGCGGTCAGCGTGGCAGTTTTCAGATCCTTCGGCACAATGTCGATCAGCTGCTTGCCCTTTGCCGTCGGATGAATCTCCTTCCCGACACGCTCGATGGAAAAGTTGTCGAACAGCTTTTCGATAATATCCGCGCGGGTTGCAGGGGTACCGAGACCGCTTGTCGTTTCAATCACGGCTTTCAGCTTGCGATCGTCGATCTGCTTGCCGGGATGCTCCATCGCGGTCAAAAGCGTTGCTTCCGTGTACCGCGCCGGCGGGCGAGTTTTGCCGGCAACGATCTTTGTGCCGCGCAGTTCAAGTGTCTGCCCGTTTTTCAGCGGCGGCAGCTGCTGCGTTTTGATTTCAACGTCCTCTTCATCCTCGTCAAAGCCCTGCGCATAATAGGCTTTCCAGCCCGGATCGCGCACGATTTTGCCTTTGGCATAGAAGTTCTTGCCGCCGATGGAGACCGTCAGCTTCACTTCGTCATATTCAAACGGCTTGGAAAGCACAGCCAGAAAACGCTTGATGACCAGATCGTAGATCATCCGTTCCTCGTGGCTCATCTTCATGAAATTCGCGGGCTGCTCGGTCGGAATGATCGCATGGTGATCGGTCACCTTGGCGTTGTTGACGATATACTTTGTCTGAATCGGGCTGCGGGCAAGCGCCATGGCAGCCTTTTGAAACTGTCCCTGTGCCGCGGCACGCAGACGTTCGGGAATTGTCGGCACGATGTCGTCTGTGATATAACGCGAATCGGTGCGCGGATAGGTCAGCACTTTATGGAATTCATAGAGCGACTGCATATAGGACAGCGTCTGTTTTGCGGAATAACCGTAGAGTTTATTAGCATCGCGCTGCAGCTCAGTCAGATCGTAGGCAGCCGGCGGCGGTGTGCGTTTCGGCGTGCGTTCAAGCGCAGTGACAACCGCCTTTTGCCCTTTGAGCTGCGCGGCAAGGTTATCGACAAAAGCTTTGTCGGAAAAGCGAGTATTGTTTTTGCCGTCGCGGAACGTCGCTGTAAAGCCCGGAAACTGCGCCTGCAGCGTGTAGTAATCCTTCGGCACAAAGGCGCGGATCTCATTTTCGCGTTCCACAATCATAGCCAGTGTCGGCGTCTGCACACGTCCGGCGGAAAGCGATGCGTTGAACCGGCACGTCAGCGCACGCGTTACGTTCAGACCCACAAGCCAGTCTGCCTCGGCGCGCGACTGCGCGGAGGCATAAAGGTTGTCGTACTCCTTGGCAGGTTTCAGTTTTTGAAACCCCTCTTTGATCGCGCGATCGGTCTGCGACGAGATCCAAAGACGGTAAGTCGGTTTTTTCCAATGTGCTTTCTGCATGATCCATCGCGCGACCAATTCACCCTCACGTCCTGCATCAGTTGCAATCACAAGTGAACCGATATCAGCGCGCGCCATCAGTTTTTGCACGGTATAGAACTGCTTTTTTGTTTGACCGATGACAACCAGCTTCATCTTCGTCGGCAGCATCGGCAAATCTTCAAGGCGCCACGCTTTATACTTTTCGTCGTAGGCGTCAGGATCCGCGAGCGTCACCAGATGTCCGAGCGCCCACGTCACGACATACTGTCCGCCTTCTATGAAGCCGTCGGCTTTGCGTGTGGCACCCATCACACGGGCGATATCGCGCGCAACGGATGGCTTTTCAGCTAAAATCAGCTGTTTCATTTTGCTTCTCCTTTCACAACAGAAAAGCTGCAGTGATCGGGCCGCAGCCGGTCAATCATGCGCTGCACGTCGTCTCTCGTTACGGTCTGATAGGCTTCCAGTGTTCCAAACAATGTTGTATCCTTAAAGTAAGCATCTACCATTTGGTAAGCTAAATCATCCACGTCATTAAACCCACGGATTTCCAGCCCAAACAAACGCTTGCAGGAAAGATCGAATTCTTCATTTGTAATCCCGTTTTTCTGCAGGGAAGCAATTCTTGCAAGCAATGCCTCCCGCACTGCCTGTGGGTCGACGCTTTCTCCGGTAAACATGGGAACCGCAAAACCGCGACCCGTGAAATAATACCCTGTAAAGCTCGGATTGATCAGACCCTCGGACAGAAGCTCATGATACAGCGGCGAGACCTTGCCCGCAATGATATCAAGCGCAATCTCCATCGCGCAAAGTTCGTTGTCGGAGCGGACCAGCGGAACGGACGGCTGTTTGAAGCCGAGCGCAAATTTCGGGAGATCGACCGCCATCGTTGCTTCAATATAGGCGTCCTTGACGGTCTCCGGTTCGGTTTCAACAATCTGTTCAAACCGGATCGGCTCCTCTTGCTGCAGCACTTTGTCGCAGACACGCAAAACCTGATCTTTTGTCACGTTGCCTGCAACAGCGAGTACCATGTTGGAGTGATTATAAAACGTGCGGTAGCAATCATACAACAGCTCGGCGGTGATTTGTGCAATTGATTCAATCGTGCCTGCAATGTCAATGCGCACAGGATTCTTATGATAAATCGCACGCAGCAAATTGAACTCCAGCGCCCAGTCCGGGTCATCCTGATACATACGGATTTCCTGTCCGATAATGCCCTGCTCTTTTTGCACCGTCTGCGCCGTGAAATAGGGATGCTTGACAAAGTCGAGCAAGATTTCCAGATTCTCTTCCACGTGATCCGCACACTGGAACAGGTAACAGGTACGGTCAAACGACGTAAACGCATTCGCGGATGCACCGGTCTTTGCAAAGCGTTCAAAGGCATCCAGTTCTTCACTTTCAAACAGCTTATGCTCCAAATAATGGGCAATTCCCTCCGGCACACGGGTGTATTCTACAGCACTTTCCAGTTTAAAGCAAGTATCGACCGACCCGTATTTTGCGCCGAACATAGCGAATGCACCGGTATACTGCGGCTGCTCCATGACCAAAACGGTCAGCCCGCTGTCATGCCGGATTTCATAAAACTGCTCTTTGAGCAGATCGCTTCTGATAATTGTCTCCTGCATGATTTACGCCTCCTTCTTGCTGCTTTCCAAAATGAAAACAGTATCTTCCGTAATCAGATTTGCGGCAAGAATTATTTCTTCACGACTGACGCCTTCCAGCATTTGCGCAATCTGTTCCGGCGTATAAAACGTTCCGGAAACGCCAAAGCCCTCGAGCCATGTGAGCGTGCTCATGTTGCTGTCCGTCACGGAATACAGACTGTCTGTCAGTGCACGCTTTGCCTGAGCAAGTGTTTCATCGGTAAAATTGCCGGCGCGCACTTCGTCAAGTTCGTGTCGAATCGCTTCCAGTGCACGTTCGGCGTTTTCCGTTTCAACCCCGCTTTCAACAACAATCAAGCCCTTGTTACGCAACAGTCTGGCGCTGCAATAATAGCACAGGCTCATTTTTTCCCGTACATTCTGAAACAGCTTGGAAAACGTTCCGCCGCCGAAGATTGCCGTCATTAAACGAATGGCGGCATAGTTATCCATATCATACGTCATACCGGCGCGGTAGCCGATCACAAGCTTTCCCTGATTCACGTCCTGCGATTCTTTGACAACCACGCTGTCATAACTCTCTGTCAAAAACTCTGTGCGAAGCTCGGGCAGGTCGGTTTTTTCCAAAGCGCCAAGTCGTTCTTTGAGCGTTTGCGTAAGCACTTCCGGCTTCGTGGAACCGACATAGCAAACCAGCACCTGTGCATGCAGCATCAGATCTTTCCAGCACGCGAACAGCTGCTTGCCGTCAATGGTATCAAGATCTTCCTTGCAGCCGTTCTGATTGCGCCGGTAGGGTTCATCCCTGCACATCTCCTCCAACATACGCTGCAAAGCATAGATCCTTTTATCGTCTTTTTCGCTGTCAAGCTTTTGTTTCAGCAGCTGCTTTTCACGCACAACATTTTCCGCCTTAAAACCATCCGTTGTCAGATCGGGCAGCAGCAGACAGTCGCACAGCAGATCAACGCCTGCTTTGCAGATACTTTCGTCATCGAGCGCAAACCGGTCGTCTACACAGGAAAGCACCAGAGAAAGCACTTGAATTTCCCCCTGCTTGCGGATCACCGGCGTGATCGTTGCACCGTACAGAGACGCAAGGCGGCGATTCATGGCAAGCGTCGTCGGATACTGCTTCGTCGTGCGCGCGAGCAGCTGCAGCAACAGCGCACGGCAGGATGTATGCTCATCCAACGGCGAAAGAATCGAAAGTGACAGCGCTGTGGTTTTAAACCGTTCAACCGTATGATATGCCAGAAAAGTACCCTTGCATATTTTTTTCAACTCCATAAAGAGGAAAACTCCTTTCAATTCATAGAATACGCATTTTAGTATAACACAAGTCGGCGGGGTTTACAAGAGAAAGCAAACAAACGTAAAAACGAAAAGAGAAATTTACGGAAAAGACTTGAAAAAAAGGTCTGTTTGTTATAGAATATACGTTGATTATTATAATAAATAATTCAAGACTAAACCGAAAGGAACGAGACTATGAACGTACTCAACAAAAAAAGTGTAAAAGACATCGACGTCAAAGGGAAAAAAGTCCTTGTGCGCTGCGACTTCAACGTCAAGATGGAAGACGGCGTCATCACGAGCGACAAACGCATTGTTGCTTCCCTGCCGACGATTCAATATCTGCTTGACAACGGCGCCAAGCTGATTCTCTGCTCTCACCTTGGCAGACCCAAGGGCGAATTCAAGCCGGAATTCTCGCTTGCACCCGTTGCCGTGCGTCTTTCCGAACTGCTCGGTCGTCCGGTGAAAATGGCGAAAGACGTTGTTGGCGAAAGTGCACAGGCGCTTGCAGCAGATCTGCAGGAGGGCGAAGTGCTTATGCTTGAAAACGTTCGCTTCCACGCGGAAGAAACCAAGAACGATCCGGAATTTGCGAAGAAGCTCGCTTCTCTTGCCGAAATCTATGTCAATGACGCATTCGGCTCCGCACACCGCGCACACGCATCCACGACCGGCGTTGCCGATTATCTGCCGGCAGTCTGCGGTTTCCTGATTCAAAAAGAGCTCGAATATATCGGCGGCGCACTTGAAAATCCCCGTCGTCCGCTTGTTGCAATTCTCGGCGGCGCGAAAGTATCCGACAAGATCGGCGTCATCACCAACCTGATGGAAAAGGTTGACACCCTGATCGTCGGCGGCGGCATGGCCTATACCTTCTTTGCTGCACTCGGTCACACGGTCGGTACGTCTTTGCTGGAAGCCGATAAGATCGACCTTGCCAAAGAAATGATGGCAAAAGCAGAAGCAAAAGGCGTGAAGTTCCTGATCCCGATTGACAACGTGGTCGGCAAGGAATACAAAGAGGATACCGAGTATCAGATCGTTGATTCCGACGATATTCCCGACGGCTGGATGGGTCTTGATATCGGTCCCAAGAGCACTGAACTGTTTGCAAACGCCGTTAAAGACGCCGGCACCGTGATCTGGAACGGTCCGATGGGCGTTTCCGAATGGGAACATTTCGCAAACGGCACGATCGGCGTTGCAACCGCAATTGCTGAAAGCAACGCAATCTCCATCATCGGCGGCGGCGACTCTGCTGCTGCAATCCAGAAGCTCGGCTTCGCTGATAAGATGAGCCACATCTCCACCGGCGGCGGCGCTTCTCTGGAATTTCTGGAAGGCAAGGAACTGCCGGGCGTGGCTGCGCTCAACGATAAAGACTGATTTCCTTTTCTCTCGGCAATCAATCTAACGAATTCCAAACCTGAAAATATAATCAGAAAGGTTGACTTATCATGAAAAAAGAAATTCGTAAAGCTGTCATCGCCGGCAACTGGAAGATGAACAACACTCCCGCTCAGACCACTGCGCTCATCAACGAGATGAAGCCGCTCGTGGCAGGCGCAGACTGCGACGTCGTGCTGTGCGTGCCGTATGTTGACATTGCTGCCGCTGTGGAAGCAGCGAAGGGTTCCAACATCAAGATCGGTGCTGAAAACGTTCACTTCAAGGCATCCGGCGCGTACACCGGCGAAGTGTCCGCAGAAATGCTCGTCGCCTCCGGCGTAGAATACGTCGTGATCGGTCACAGCGAACGCCGTCAGTATTTCGGCGAAACCGACCAGACCGTGAACCTGCGCTCCCTTGCTGCACTGAACGCCGGTCTGAAAGCGATCATCTGCGTAGGTGAAACAAAAGAACAGCGCGAACTCGGCTATACCGAAACGCTTTTGAAATACCAGACCAAAATGGCGTTGACCCATGTGACGAAAGAACAGCTGAAAAACGTCATCATCGCTTATGAACCTGTTTGGGCCATCGGCACCGGTTTGACCGCAACGGCCGACCAGGCTGACGAAGGCAACGGCTTTGTCCGTGCTGCCATCGCTGAAGCTTACGGCGCAGATGTTGCCGAGACCGTAACCGTGCAGTACGGCGGCTCCATGAACGCGAAGAACGCGGAAGAGCTCGTTTCCAAGGTCAATGTGGACGGCGGACTGATCGGCGGTGCATCGCTGAAAGCGGCAGACTTCTCCGTCATCGTGAAAGCGGCCTCCAACGGCTGAACGATATGAGTACAGAGAGTGGAGACTTTTAAAAAGCTTCTCCACTCTTTCCTCTTGTATTATTGATTTTTCTCAAAGAAAGAAGTTGATTTATATATGAAAAAGCCCGTATTACTTTGCATCATGGACGGCTTCGGCAAGAACGAGAGCGACTACGGCAACGCCATTGTTGCAGCAAAAACGCCGCGTCTGGATGAACTGATGGCCACTTGCCCCATGACCTACATCGGCGCTTCCGGTATGGACGTCGGTCTTCCCGACGGTCAGATGGGCAACAGCGAAGTCGGTCACACCAACATCGGCGCCGGTCGCGTGGTGTATCAGGAGCTGACCCGCATCACCAAATCGATTGCCGACGGAGATTTCTTTCAAAACGAAGCGCTTGTCGGCGCGATTGAAAACTGCAAAGCCAACGATTCCGCGCTGCATCTGATGGGTCTGATGAGCGACGGCGGCGTCCACAGCCACAACACACATCTGTATGCGATTGTGGAACTGGCAAAACGCGCCGGACTTGACAAGGTTTTCGTCCATTGCTTCCTGGACGGTCGCGACGTTCCGCCTGCCTCGGGCGCAGATTACGTTGCGCAGTGCGCTGAAAAGCTGAAAGAGATCGGCACCGGTAAAATTGCAACCGTGATGGGTCGGTATTATGCGATGGACCGCGACAATCGTTGGGAGCGCGTTGGTAAAGCATATGCCGCGATGGTCTACGGCGAAGGCATCAAAGCTGCAGATCCCGTGGAAGCGATTAAAGAGTCCTATGAAACCATTGACGAAGACGGCAAGCATCTGACGGATGAATTTGTTCTTCCGACAGTCTGTGCCGATCACGCAACCGTGAAGCCGAACGATTCTATCGTGTTCTTTAACTTCCGCCCCGACCGTGCCCGTGAGATTACACGCACGTTTGTTGACCCGGATTTCGCAGGTTTCGAACGTAAAAACGGCTTTTTCCCGCTGTACTACGTCTGCATGACGCAGTATGACGCGACCATGCCGAACGTTCACGTTGCCTTCAAGCCGCAGACACTGGAGAACACCTTCGGCGAATATATGGCAAAGAACGGCAAAACACAGCTCAGAATCGCCGAAACTGAAAAGTACGCCCACGTCACCTTCTTCTTTAACGGCGGCGTAGAAAAACAATTTGACGGCGAAGACCGCATTTTGGTCGCCTCTCCGAAGGTGCCGACCTACGATCTGCAGCCGGAAATGAGCGCATACGAAGTTACCGAAAAGGTGGAGGAAGCTGTACTTTCCGGCAAATATGACGCGGTCATCCTCAATTTTGCCAACTGCGACATGGTCGGTCATACCGGCATTTTTGACGCAGCAGTTAAAGCCGTGGAAGCGGTTGATACCTGCGTAGGACGTGTATGGGACGCTGTTAAGAAGATGGGCGGCGTCATGCTGATTACCGCCGACCACGGTAATGCTGACAAGATGCTGGAAGACGACGGCACGCCGTTTACCGCACACACCACCAACCCGGTACCGTTCATCATTGCCGGCTATGACTGCAAGGTACGCGATGGCGGCAGACTGTGCGACCTTGCGCCGACCATGCTCAAGATCATGGGACTGCCGCAGCCGAAGGAAATGACCGGCGAAAGCATTGCGCTTTAATCAAAAACTTTAACGTTTATTCTAACCGCAAACAAAGAAGCAATCCGGATCGGATTGCTTCTTTTGGTTTCATTGTACTTTCACTGATTTCACTTTCGAATAACCGCCGTAGCTGTTGCTGCCGGTGGTTGCGACCGTACGTGGACGGACCTTAAAATAATACGTTGTACCCGGTGTCAGCTTTTTCACCGTATAAGTCAGTTTATTTGTGGCAGCAACTTTTTTATAAGAGCCGTTTTTAGCTGTCGCCATATAAATAACATATTTTGTAGCGCCGGCTGTTTTCTTCCAGCTCAGTGTCGCCTGGTTCTTGCCGGCAGCAGCTTTCAAGCCTGTGGCGGATGGCAGCACGATTTTAAACTTCAGTGCCTTCGTGCCTTTATACTCTCCGCGGAAGGTTACGGAAACGTAATAGGTACCAACCTTCTTCCTGCCGGAATCATATTTCAGCTTATAATCTGTCTTGTACGTCAATGTTTTTCCGTTGGCATCAGTCACCGTCACGGTCGGCTTTTTCGCCTTCTTATCATACGTATACTTCGTTTCGGAAAGCTTGACAGATGCGATTTTGGCAATGGGTTCTTCCTTTTGTTTTTCACCGCAGATGGAGCACACGGTCACACGCTTCCCGTCTTTTTTCAAGGTGGCAGGCGTTACCTGTGTTGTCCACTGATGTCCAAACGGCGGAATCACTTCGGATTTTTCAATCACCTGTTTACAGACAGTACAGGTTGCCTGCAGCGTTTTGCCGGGCAGCGTACAGGTTTGCGAAACCCCCGGTACAACCTCAAGCTGATGTCCGATTGCGTAATCAAAATCGCTCATATAAGTGAAGCCGCAGTTCACACAGGTATGCAGCGTATAGCCGTCGTTGGTACAATCACGACCGACTTTGGATTCGGTAAACTCGTGGTCGATCAGCGGAAGAACAACAGGTTCATAGAAAACCTCACCGCAGATATCACAATGGCTGCCGTCGGTACGTCCGCGCTCCGCGCAGGTGGACGGATATCCTTTGTCCACCACGGTGTGATGACCGGTAGACGTAATGATACGCTGCCGTTCAATCACCTGTCCGCAAACACTGCAGTGGCTGCCTTCGGTTTTCCCGTCAGACGTACACGTAACCGGCACCGCTTCATCCACAACAATCGTATGTCCTTTTGCCGGGATCGGATCCTGCGCTTTCAGAACCATACCGCAGCGTGAGCAATAACTGCCATCCGTTTTTCCCGGCTGCAGGCAGGTTGCATCAACGCCCGTTGTTTCAACAACAACATGGCCGAACTCACGGCAATAGATGTTTAGCACAGGTTCATCTTCATTTGCGGCCAAAGCCGAAAGCGACAGGCAAAACAGAATCGAACAGAAGAAAACGAACCACAAGCGTTTTTTCATTCGATCACAACCTTTCATGCGTAAAATATTATCACTTTATTTTATCACATATTTTTATGAAAACAAGATGATGACCGAAAAAACTTTTTATGAATTCTTATGAATTGCTGTGTTTCACAAAGCCTTCCCGTGTCATAACCGTATCGGAAAAGCCAAAACCGCAATAAGAGAATGTACCATCTGATCCGAAATAATGCAGATCCTC
>JAEEGL015283010.1_pt1 | contig 20141 bp, 14 predicted proteins | sample 9134231 | NCBI WGS metagenome assembly JAEEGL01 (sample SAMN16246548, study PRJNA631951) | gut metagenome | biome: gut microbiome; feature: rumen; material: fiber-attached | host: Bos | place: Iran: Karaj | collected 2018-10
AACAGTACACCTTGACGAACAGGGCCGCCCTGCCGGTTACGAAATGGCACTCCACTATCTCTGGGATGTGTTTGAGCGAGTTTACGACCAAAGGATACTTGTTGGCCTCGGAGAGCACCACGCTGATGAAAGCGCATACATTGAGACCCAGCGCCTGAGGTTTTACGAGGAGGCGGGATCCGGTGATTACTCCGTTGGCTTCCAGTTTCTTGACCCTCTGATGGATGGCTGCTCCGGACACTCCGCATTCGCGGGCGATTTCCAGGAAGGGCATCCTGGCATTGTTCACAAGGAACGATAGGATCTTCTGATCTATTTCGTCGATATGGTAGGATGTTGACATAGTGCTTACGATTTAAAACCCAAACGTTGCGAAGATAAGTAAAAAAACTTTTAATTCGCAACGTTTGATAAACATAAATCGTTATAAATCAATCTTTCTTCAGGACTTCCTGCCTCTTCGGAAAGTCTTGGCCTGCGGTTTCGAATTGTTAATAATGTCCATGCAGGCGGCCTCAGTGAGGGTTGAAGCGTCGGTTCCCTTCGGAATCCTGTAGTTGACTCCGTCCTTCTTGATGTAAGGGCCGTATCTTCCGTTGAGAACGCTTATGCCGCTGCCCTCGAACTCAAGGATGGAGGCATTGACCGGCAGTTTCTTGCTGTCCTCCTCTATCAGGCGGACGCACTCCTCGAGCGTAACCTTCAGGGGATCGGTGCCCTTGGGCAGGGAGATTATCCTGTCGCCATGCTTGATATAGGGGCCGAAGCGGCCTTTCATGGCGACGATGTCGATGCCCTCGAGCGTGCCTATCCTGCGAGGCAGGGAGAACAGTTTCAAGGCATCTTCGAGCGTAAGCGTTTCGATCAGCTGGCCTTTGTCCAGGCTGGCGAACTGACGGTCCTCGCCTTCTCCCTTCTGCACGTAAGGGCCATACTGTCCGAAACGGGCGACTATCATCCTTCCGTCCGACGGGTCGATGCCTATTTCCCGGCTTACCTTGCTGAACTGCTTGTCGTCGAGCACGTCCTCCACCTTGCTGTGGAATGGCGTGTAGAACTCCCCGATGACCGAATTCCAGACCTTTCCGCCTTCGGCTATCTGGTCGAAATCCTTCTCGACGTTGGCCGTGAAGTCGTAGTCCATGATGTCCGGGAAGTTCTTTACCAGGTAGTCGGAAACGATTATTCCGATCTCCTGGGGCAGGAGTTTGCCCTTTTCCGCTCCGACGGTCTCTGTGCCGGCCGTCTCGGAAACGACACCGTTCTTGAGGACAAGGTTGGTCACTGGGAACTTGCGTCCCTCCTTGTCACCCTTGACTATGTATCCCCTTCCGGTGGAAAGGGTCGTGATGATGGTGGCATATGTGGACGGGCGTCCGATGCCGAGCTCCTCCAGTTTCTTGACGAGCGTCGGTTCGGAGTACCTGGGCGGCGCCTGCGTGAACTTGCAATCGGCGGATATGCTTTTCGGAATCATCCCGTCCCCGACCTTGATGGGAGGGAGGATGGTCTGCTCGTCGGAACCTCCGTCATCGTCAGTACCTTCCATGTACAGTTTGAGGAAGCCGTCGAAAAGGACCTGCGTCGCCTGGATGTTGAACTTTTCGGGACGTTTGTCGGAATCGACCTTGACTGCGGTGTTGAGGATGCGGGCGTCGGCCATCTGCGAAGCCACGGTCCTCTTCCATATCAGATTGTAGAGCTTCTGTTCCTGGGCAGTACCTTCGATGCCGGTATTGGCTATGTAGGTGGGACGGATGGCTTCGTGCGCCTCCTGCGCGCCCTTGCTGCTGGTCTTGAACTGACGCGGATGAGAGTATCCTTCACCGAAATTCTCCAGGATGAACTTCTTGGCCGTGCCGAGTGCGAGGGTCGAGAGGTTCGTGGAGTCCGTACGCATATAAGTGATGAGACCCCTTTCGTACAGGCTCTGAGCCAGGCGCATTGTCAGGTTCACGGGGAAGTGTAGCTTGCGCGCGGCTTCCTGCTGGAGAGTGGAAGTGGTGAAGGGAGGTGCAGGGAAACGCGTGCCTTCCTTAGCTTCTACGGATCCTACGGTAAAATTGGCCCCGATGCTGTCTTCCAGGAACTTGCGGGCTTCTTCGAGGCTTTGGAAGCGGGATCCGAGAGTGGCTTTGACCTTCACTGCGGAGGGTGCTCCCTGCGGATGGAAAACGGCTTCGACCCTGTAGAAGGGTTCGCTTTGGAAAGCGATGATTTCCTTCTCACGGTCCACGACGAGCCTCAGCGCCACGGACTGTACGCGGCCGGCTGAGAGCTTCGGTTGGATCTTCCTCCAGAGGATGGGCGAGAGTTCGAAACCGACGAGCCTGTCGAGTACGCGGCGGGCCTGCTGGGCGTTGACCAGGTTCATGTCTATGGACCTCGGATTGCTTACCGCGTTGCGGATGGCATCCTTCGTGATCTCGTGGAATACGATGCGCTTGGTCTTGGCGGGGTCCAGGCCGAGGGCCTCGCAAAGGTGCCAGGATATGGCCTCTCCTTCGCGGTCCTCATCGGAAGCCAGCCAGACGGTATTGGCGGAAGCGGCGGCCTTCTTCAGGTCGGAGACCACCTTCCGTTTGTCAGCGGGAATGACATACTCGGGCTCGAAGCCCTTGTCCACGTTGATGCTGAGCTTCTTGTCCTGCAGGTCACGGATGTGGCCGAAGCTGGCCTTGACCGTGAAATCCTTTCCCAAATACTCCTCGAACGTCCTTGCCTTAGTAGGCGACTCAACAATTACCAGATTCTCCATCACAAGTCTGTCAAAAATACAATTGACTGCAAAGAAAATCACAAACTGGGCAATTTTCCAAATTTTAATGCGTAATTTTGTCGGGATTGTACACCAGTCCCAAGCGCTCGACGTAGTCGAGAAAAATATATAATATGAAAGACACGACACGCAAGAAAATAACCAAGTGGTTCTGGATCCTCATCACCGCTCCGGTGGTGCTGATCGTGGCCCTTCTCCTTATGGTCTGGATCTTCGCCAAGATCCCTTCCTTCGAGGAGTTGGAGAACCCTGATACCAAGCTCGCCACCCAGGTGCTCGCCGAGGACGGTGAGATCCTGACCACTTTCCATATCGAGAACCGCACCTATGCCAGTTACGATGAACTGGCTCCCAGCCTCGTCCAGGCCGCGGTAGCGACCGAAGACAAGCGTTTCTACAAGCATTCCGGCATCGACTTCATCGGTCTCGGCCGCGTGTTCTTCAAGACCCTGCTGATGATGGACACCAGCCAGGGAGGCGGCAGTACCATCACCCAGCAGCTTGCCAAGAGCCTGTATCCACGCCGCGAAGTAAAGAGCAAAATACCCGGCTGGGACAAGGTCGTCACGGTGTGGACGAAACTCAAGGAATGGATAACGGCCGTCAAGCTGGAGCGCAACTACACCAAGGAGGAGATTGTGGACATGTACCTCAATTCAATCTTCTTCGGCGGCAGTGCGTACGGCATCAAGGCCGCGGCACTGACGTTCTTCGACAAGCAGCCCATCGACCTGAACGTCGAGGAGAGCGCGATGCTGGTGGGAATGGTCAACAAGCCCACCCGTTACAATCCCCGCCTCAATCCCGACAAGGCCCTTGAGCGCCGCAATACTGTCCTGGGGCGCATGGAGCGGTCCGGGTACATCACAAAAGCCGAGTGCGACTCCCTCTGCCAGATACCAATCAACGTCGACAATTATCAGGTCCAGGACCACAACGCCGGACGCGCCCCGTATTTCCGCGACATGCTTCGCAGGGTGATGTCCGCCAAGAAACCCAAGCGCTCCGATTATTCCGACCGCGAGATTTATTCCGCCGATTCCATCCGCTGGATCCAGGACGAACTCTACGGTTGGCTGGAAAAGAACAAGAAGGCCAACGGCGATTCCTATGACCTGGACCGCGACGGCCTGCGCATCTACACCACCATCAACTACAAGATGCAGAAGTACGCCGAAGAAGCTGTCGAGGAGCATCTTGGAAAGACCCTTCAGAAAAGTTTCGACAGGGAATCCCGCAACCTTAAGAATAAACCTTTCGCCAACGATGTGGACGAGGCCGTGCGCGATCGCCTGATGAACCAGGCACGTCGCTGGAGTGACCGCTACCGCCTGCAGAAGAACGCCGGTGTCTCCGAGGCCACCATCCTCAAGGGTTTCTCCGAGCCTCAGAAGATGAAGGTCTTCGCGTATGGCAAGGACGGCAAGCCGATGGTCGTCGACACTACCATGACTCCCGACGACTCCATCCGTTACTACAAGGCCATCCTCAGGGCCGGTTTCATGGCCATCGAGCCGGCTACCGGCCATATCAAGGCATATGTCGGTGGCCCGAACTACCGCTTCTTCAAGTATGACAACGTCGGCCAGGGCCGCCGGCAGGTAGGCTCCACCATCAAGCCCTTCCTGTACACCACCGGCATCCTCAGCGGGATGTCGCCGGACGAGCAGTTCATGAACAATCCCGTCTCGTTCATCTTCCCCGACGGACGGGAGTGGACTCCCAAGACCACCGATGCCGCGCAGTACAGGGGACGCGCCCTGACCATGCGCCAGGGTCTTCAGATAAGCAGCAACAACATCGCCGCCTCCATCATGAAGAAACTCTGCGAGGGCGATCCTTACTTCAGCCGCGGTCCGGAGCAGATGATCGGCCTGATGCGCTCGATGGGCATTACCGGTCATCTCGAGGCTGTTCCGTCCATCTGCGTCGGCGCCGCAGACCTCTCCATCTATGAGATGGTCGCCGCGTATAACACCTTCCCTTCCGGCGGAGTCTATTGTGAGCCATTGTTCGTCACGCGCATCGAGGACAACCTCGGCAACGTCATCAGCGAGTTCACCAGCGGCAAGCGCGACGCCCTCAACGAGAATGTCGCGTACACCATGGTGCAGATGATGCAGAATGTCATCAACGGCGGTACCGGCGGCCGCATCCGTTCGGTCTATGGCCTCCGCGGCCAGATAGCCGGCAAGACCGGTACGACCAACGACAATTCCGACGGTTGGTTCATCGGCTATACTCCGTCCATCACCGCCGGCGTCTGGGTCGGCTGCGAGGACAGGCAGGTCCATTTCGCATCCACCGCCCTCGGCCAGGGTTCTAACGCGGCACTGCCAATATGGGGCATCTGGATGAAGAAAGTCCTTGCCGACGGTACGCTCGGCATAAACGAGGCCGACACCTTCGTCGAGCCGGCCGGCATGGCGCTCCTGCCGGAGATCATCGGTTCCGTAGAGGAGCCGAAGAATACCACAGAGAAGAAGGAAGAAGAGTATTATTTCGATTGATGAGATATGTCCAAGTACAATTCCATAGCGGTGATCTACGGCAGTGATTCCTCCGAATGGGAGGTCTCTTGCCGGAGCGGGGAGTTCACGGCATCCCGCATCGATGAAAACGTCTATGACGTCTATGAGATCCTGGCGCGTTTCGGCCGCTGGCAGTTGGTCGCTTACCGCAGGAAGAACTCCATGCGCATCATCTTCCCCGAGGGTTCGCGTCCCGAGATCGACAAGACAGACTTTTCGGTGAAGGTGCTTGGCGAGAAGGTCCGCTTCGATTTCGTGTATATCATGCAGCACGGACGTCCGGGCGAGAACGGCCTTCTTCAGGGGTATCTCGAGATGCTCGGCATACCTTACAGCGGCTGTGACTCTTTCGTAAGTGCCGTATCGTTCGACAAATACGCTTGCAAGAATTATCTCCGCGACGTCGACTTTGTCAAGTGCGCTCCCGACGCATTCGTCCGCAAAGGCGCCGACCTGGAGGCGTTTGCCGCCTCGGTCGTGGGGAAACTCCGTTTCCCGGTGTTCGTAAAGCCGACGGACGGAGGATCCAGTTTCGGCATCTCCAAGGTGTCCCGCCCGGAAGATCTCGTCCCCGCCATCCAGTTCGCTTTCTCCGAAGGCCCGATGGTGCTCGTGGAGCAGGGGATTGTTGGGCGCGAACTTACCTGCGCCGCCTATTTCGACGGGACCGACGTCAAGGCCCTTCCGCTGATCGAGATCGTCACCGACAACGACTACTTCGACTACGACGCCAAGTACAACGGTCACAGCCAGGAGATCTGTCCGGCGCCGGTGTCCGACGACGTCCGCGTCCTGGTACAGGACACGACGGCGCGGATTTACCGCCGGCTCGGCTGCGCCGGAGTCGTCCGTGTGGACTTCATCCTCGCCGACGACGGTCTTTATTTCTTGGAAGTCAACACTATCCCAGGCATGACCAGCGCATCGCTCGTGCCTCGCATGGTGCGCACCGCAGGTATGGACATGACGTCCTTCCTTTCCATCATCATCGAGAATTCCTAAAGGATGCTGCTTGCGGATTTCATACGCGAAGGGACAAAGTCCCTCGGTTCCCTGTACCCTGAAAGGGAGGCGCACAGCATCATCCTGATGCTCTGTAAATCCCTTCTTGGGACCGGCAGTTACACCCATATAGTCGAGCCGCTGAAAGAAGTGGAACCGGGCTCGGAGGCGGCCATTGATGGCGCTATGAAGCGGCTCCTGGCCGGCGAGCCGGTGCAGTATGTCCTTGGTTTTGAGGAGTTCTGCGGATTCCGTTTCAGGGTCACTCCTGATGTTCTCATCCCCCGTCCCGAGACCGAGCAGCTGGTCAGGGAGGCCGTGGAAGGGCTCTCCCGCCTGCGGGAAGTCCGCCGCCGCGAGGGACGGCGGGCAGATCCGATGCGGGTACTGGACCTCTGCACGGGGTCCGGGTGCATCGCGTGGTCCGTCGCCCTGCTCTCTCCGGGCACGGAGGTGGTCGGAGTCGATGTGTCCGTGGCTGCCCTTGAACTGGCAGGAGCCCAGGGCTTTGCGCAGGAATGCAAGGCCGCTGGAGCGGTTCCTCCGCTTTTTGTCAAAGCCGACGTGCTTGATACGGACCGGGATTTCGCATATGGCTCCTTTGACCTGATCCTGAGCAATCCTCCTTACATAATGGAGTCCGAAAGAACGGATATGCACCGCAATGTCCTGGACTACGAGCCGGACCTCGCGTTGTTTGTTCCCGATGCTGATCCACTGGTGTTCCATCGTGCTGTTGCCGATTGGTCGCGGCGTTTCCTTGTACCGGACGGGACGGGGATTTCTGAGATCAATGAACGTCTTGCAGACGGAACAGAGGAGGCTTTCCGCGCTGCGGGATTCAAACATACCGCCACCGTCAAGGACATTTTTGACAGAAATCGTTTCGTAAAGTATTCCAGAAACCCTCTCTGACGTTCCTCCGTGCTTGTTTTCATAGCTTATCCGTTTCCATTTTGTGAAAACGGACGTTTTTCGCTCCCTTTGCACAGTTAATGGAAGCCGACTATGAAGAACAAGTCTTTTATCGGAGCGGCAGCCCAGGCGCTGCTTCTTCTTGCGCTCATCTCCTGCGAGAGATTCCCTGTCGTGGAAGATCCCGAAGCCCCTTCGCCAGTTTCCCTCGAGGAGCTCGCCCGAATCTTCTCCTGCCTGCCGCTGGAGCAGGAACATCTTGAAGAGGTCCATACCGCCGTGAATTCCTCGTTGGAGTATGGATATGATGAGGAATATACCATGAAAGACCTTTTCTCCTCGCCGGGAGCGGGGGTGGGGGCGCGTTCCGCGGGGACGAAGGCCCCTGCGGAACGCTGGGCGCACCCGCTCCGGGCGCTTCTCGAGGATTACCTCGAGAAGTCTTTCGCGACGCGCTCCGGTGACGCTCCGGGCAGCGCCGCCGAATACATCTCCGCCCTCACGCAGTCGGATCTGCAGATTTACTGGCCGTATTCGGATTATTGGGACGGCTCCAGCCTGCCGGTCGTGACATTCGATCCCGGTGGCACGCTGGAGGCCAACATCGGTTATGAAATGCATCCTGACGGATCTGTCAGGGAAGTCGTTGTTACGGAACGAATGGCCATGGAGAGGCCTGTCTGGGTGATGAACCGCAACGATGACAGCGGATTCGAGACGATCGAAATGCTCCGCCGCCGTGACCCTGACTGGGGCAACGGCGGTACGATCGTCGTCCATAAGGACACTAAGTCCGGAGACGATACCAAGACCCTTGTACTGAAAGAGTTCGAAGTGTCGCGCAACTACGATTCCTGGTTCGCCGGGGGCAGCGAATTCTTCGTAAAGGCCGGCGCGGTGGAGGACTTCAACGCCAGCACCGAGGCCGAGATGCGTCTGTACACCCCGACCATCACCGATTTCATGATAGTGGTCAAGAGGAGCCAGGTGGGGCAGAAGTTACCTTTCCACGCCGTGCTGGTGTCTGAATGGACGGAGAACCTCCAGTCGCTCGCCTTCATGGTCACGGAAGACGACGGCGGCACTTTGACCACCTGGAAATGCACCGCCAAGGTCACCATCAAATCCAGGAGTTACGGTTTCGACATAGAGATTCCGTTCAGGACCAGGGACGACATCGTCTGGCGCGGGCAGCTGACACGCAATTATTTCGAGAAGAACAACGACGTCGAGGGACGTTTCGGGGATGTATGGCTGACCTTCGGAATAATTTGACAAAGCGCAGGGAAATCCCTATATTTGCTTTGCTATGTTTGCAAAAGACGTTTATGTCAGGAGGCGTCAGACGCTGATCGACAGTATGAGGGCCCAGGGAGCGAAGGGCATCGCCCTTTTCATCGGCAATGTCGATTCTCCGGCCCAGTATAGGGACAATTGCTACAAATTCCGTCAGGACAGTTGCTGGCTGTATTATTTCGGCATAGACGAGCCGCGCTATGCTGCGGTGTTGGACTTGGACTCCGGCGAAGAAACCGTCTTTGCCGACGATGTCGATATCGACGACATCATCTGGATGGGTCCCATGCCTTCGGTGGCATCGGTCGCCGCAGGTGCAGGCGTCGCGCATTCCGCGCCGTACGGCGCGTTCGACGAGGCCGTAGGCCGCGCCCGTTCCCAGGGCCGCGCCGTTCATTTCCTTCCTGCCTCCCGCTACTATAATGCATTGAAACTCGGTTCCTTGCTGGGGCTCGACCCTTACGACACCTTCAGCGCAGGCAAGGCCGGCTGCCCGGCCGCTTCCATCGAAATGGTCCGTGCCGTCGTTCAGATGCGCCTCGTCAAGGAGGATATCGAGATCGTTGAACTCGAGAACGCCTGTACCCTCGGCCAGCAGATGCATACCGTGGCAAGGAAAGGCATTGTGGTAGGTGTAAAGGAGCAGGAGATCGTAGGTGCCATGGAGGCCCTTACCCTCGCCAAGGGCTGGGGTGTTTCCTTCGCCACCATCCTTACCCAGCACGGAGAGATTTTCCACTGCCATTCCCACGAGAACCCCATCGAGCCCGGCAAACTCCTTGTCATCGACGCCGGACTCGAGACCAACGCACATTATGCTTCCGACTTCACCCGCACTTATCCTACCGGAGGGAAGTTCACGCCGAAGCAGCGCGACATATATCAGATAGTGTATGAATGCAACGAGCACGCATTCGAGATCACCTGTCCCGGTACGCCGTATCTCGACGTCCATCTGAGCGTCGCCCGCAGGATGCTCGAGAGCCTTAAGGACCTCGGACTCGTCCACGGCGAAGTGGACGGCATGGTCGAGCAGGGCATAGCCGGCCTCTTCATGCCGCACGGCCTCGGTCATAATATGGGTCTTGACGTGCACGACATGGAGGATCTCGGTGAGAATCTCGTAGGATACGGTCCGGGCCAGCGGCGTTCTTCGCAGCTCGGTCTGGGCAGCCTCCGCATGGCGCGCCCGCTTGTCCCCGGCAACGTCGTCACCGACGAGCCCGGCATATACTTCATCCCTGCGCTCATCGAGCAGTGGAAGAAAGACAGGACGGACAAGGGCTATGTCAATTACGCCAAGCTCAGGTCGTATTACGATTTCGGAGGCATACGCCTTGAGGACGACGTGCTTATTACGGAAGGAGGAGCCCGCAGGCTCGGTGCCAACCGCCTGCCCATTGCTCCGGACGATGTAGAAGCGGCCATGGCGGCCGACAAGGCTTAACGCCATGAGCGTCCTTGCCATACTTGCCGTCGTAGCTGGCATCATCGGCATCGTAGGAAGCGTAATGCCCGGTCTTCCGGGACCTCCGATAAGCTGGGTCGGCATGCTTCTGGCGTTCCTTGCCAAGGGTACCGACAAGGCCGGCGATCCGATGACTGTAAAGCTTCTGGTCATATGGCTGATCATTACCGTCGTGGTGTCCATCCTGGACTATGTCATCCCTGCATATTTCACGCGTCTGACGGGGGGCACCAAGGCTGCTTCACGAGGTGCCATCGTTGGCTTGTTCATCGGACTTTTCATTCCCCCTATCGGAATCATAGTCGGTACGCTCCTGGGAGCTTTCCTCGCCGATTTCCTGATCGAGGACAAGGGTGTCTGGGCTTCGTTCAAGTCCTCCATAGGCGCGTTCCTGGGATTTCTCGGAGGCACGGGCATCAAGCTTATCGCCTCCGGTTTCATGATGTATTATATAATTGTCTATCTATAAATCAAATATGGGATTGCTTGAAGGAAGGGTTGCGCTTATCACCGGCGCAGCGAGAGGGATCGGCAAGGCCATCGCTCTCAAATTTGCCGAAGAAGGCGCTGATATCGCTTTCACTGATCTTGTTATCAACGAGGCCGCTGAGCAGACTATAGCGGAGCTCGAAGCCTTCGGACATAAAGTCAAGGCATATGCCTCCAATGCTGCATCTTTCGATGAGACGCATGCTGTCGTGGAGGAAATACTCAAGGAGTTCGGCCGTATCGACATCCTGGTCAACAACGCCGGCATCACCAAGGACGGCCTCATGCTCCGTATGAGCGAGCAGCAATGGGACGCGGTCCTGACGGTGAATCTCAAGTCTGCGTTCAATTTCATTCACGCCTTGACTCCGGTCATGGCCCGTCAGCGCAGCGGCTGCATCATTTCGATGTCTTCCGTCGTCGGCGTCTCCGGCAATGCCGGGCAGTGCAATTACTCCGCATCCAAGGCGGGACTGATCGGGCTTACCAAGTCCATCGCGAAGGAGATGGGTCCGCGTGGCATCCGCGCCAACTGTATCGCTCCGGGTTTCATCATCTCCGACATGACTGCCGCCTTGCCGGATGACGTCCGCGAGCAGTGGATCAAGACCATACCGCTCCGTCGCGGCGGCACTCCCGAGGATGTCGCCAAGGTTGCGCTGTTCCTCGCCAGCGACCTTTCCGCCTATGTCAGCGGTCAGGTTATCCACTGCTGCGGCGGCATGAACTGCTAGGTCTCTTCGGTTTTACCGTATAACTGTTTGTTTCAGAGCGTCTTCCTGTCGTTCTGAGTTTCTCTTTTGTCGTTCCGTCCCAGAGCGTCAACGGCCGTTCTGTGCCACTTTGTTCCTGAACTATATACTATGGATCCTACCCTCTCGAATCTTACACTTCGTGAAGCGGGCACGGCTTTACTGGATCTGGCTATGCCGCGCCGCTGCATCGTCTGCCGCCGTACCCTCGGTCTTCGCGAGCGTTTCCTCTGCCTGGAATGTCTCGCAGATTTCCCCTTCACCCACTATTGGGAGCGCACGCACAATCCTATGGCCGACAAGTTCAACGCCCTTATCCAGCAGGATCTGGATGCTGTTTCTCCCACTGATCCGTCTCCTTCCGGGCCATTGCCCTTTCCAGCCGACTCCACCTCGAGTCCTTCCGGCCCATTGCCTTTTCCGGCTGATTCTCCCTGTCCTTCTCGGACCCGTTCTAGCACAGATTCGCCGGTTTTGTGCTCATCTTCGGCCTGTTCAGGCACAGAACCGCCTGTTTTGTGCCCGTCCTGCCCTTCTCCGCCCCGTTCGAGCACAGATTCACCGATTTTGTGCTCATCTTCGGCCTGTTCAGGCACAGAACCGCCTGTTTTGTGCCCGTCCTGCCCTTCTCCGCCCCGTTCAAGCACAGATTCGCCGGTTTTGTGCCCGCAGGGCGTAAGGCCGGTTCCGGGCTCTGAAAAGACTTCTCTGCGGCACGAGCCCTATGCCTTTGCTGCGGCGCTTTTCTTTTACAACGCTGACTCCGACTATCGCCACATCCCGTGGCATCTGAAATACGAGGGAGGACTGGCGGCCGGACGCTTCTTCTCCCGCATGCTGGGAGCGCGTCTGGCCGCCGCGCCGCAGTTTGCCGATGTGGATGTCGTCATTCCAGTGCCGCTGCACTGGACGAGACGTTGGCGGCGCGGCTACAACCAGGCGGAGGTGATTGCGCGTGAGCTCGCTTCCGCGCTGGGCGCCGAGCTCCGCACGGACATCCTCCGCCGCTCGCGCCGTACCCGCTCCCAGGTCCGCCTTTCCCTTGAGGGCAAGGCGGCCAATGTCCGCGGCGCTTTTTCCCTCCGCCTCCCACCCAGCGCGACTCCGTTCTCCTTCCTCCACCCGCCTGCCCGCAGGGTACCGCGAAAAACGCCCTACCCTGCGGGCAATCACCCACAGGGGACCCCCGAAAATGCGCTACCCTGCGGGCAAACTCCCGCAGGGTACCCCAGAAAGCGCCTTACCCTGCGGGCAAACTCCCGCAGGGTACCGGCAAAAGCGGCCTACCCTGCGGGTCACGTCCTGCTGGTCGACGACACGTTCACCACCGGGTCGACCCTGAACGCCTGCCGCGCCGTGCTCAGGCAGGCGTTCCCCCTCCCGACCCGCATCTCCGTCGCCACACTGGCCTTCGTAAGCTCCGAATAATCCGAACAATTCCAAAAACTTAATACTATGACACCAAAACGAAAATTCTACTCAAAAGGCTTTCAACACATCTTCCAGATATCCGTCGACCGCGGAATCATCTTCTACATGGATGCAGACTTTATAGTATTCTACTGCATTCTTTGGTATGCTGCTATGAAGTATCGTGTAAGGATAATATCGTGCTGCATTATGGCCAACCATTTTCATATCTTGGCAAGGTTTCGTTCGCCGGAAGATATGGAATTGTTTGTAAACGAATTGACTTCCATTTTTGCCCTGATGTATAATAAACGTTATCACCGGAAGGGGCAGTTGTTCAAGAAGTCTTTCGGGAGCGCCCCCAAAATGCACGACGATGAGATTGTCAATGCCGTTATCTACGTCTGTAACAATCCGATTCCGAAATCAGCTGTCAAGCAGGCCGTGGGATACCGATGGAATTTCGTGGCCTACATGGAATCGCCCCATCCTTTTTCCGATCCATTGGACAAGTTGAATATGTCCGATTCGATGAGGCAGAGCATATCCATCGTCGAGAGGCAGCACAGTTCAAATAAGTACCTGACATACAAGATTTTGGATGAAATCATAACTCCTTTGGACCCGAAGGAGCGGAAGCAACTGTTCGATTTCATCGTTTCGGAGTATAGCATCGTCGATTATGGTTTCATCAGACAGAAGTGGAACACTATTGATAGAATGTCAATGGTATTGGATGCCGTGCGAGGCTCCGATTATGATACGGCGGAGGATTACTCGAAAGAGGACTATCGCCATTATTCTCAGATGAATGCCGTAGCCCGTGGGTGCGGATTCGATCCTGGAAGGATGCGTTTTGACACGGACAGTTTCAGTGAGTCTGATGCCCGCCTCTTGCGCCGGGAATTCCTGAAGAAGGTGTACGCTACCCCAATAGAAATTGACAAATATCTCCATCAAGGGGAGTATTCCCGCAGGGTACCACGAAAAACGCCTTACCCTGCGGGTAAATGCCCGCAGGGTACCGGAAAAAACGGCCTACCCTGCGGGTTCGGGACAGCCACATAGCTGCGGGAATGCCTGCAGGTTGTGAAAAATGGTTAACTTCGCGCAGTATTGGGCGGAGGAAGGCGTTATAAAGTAGCAATCTGTAATGGAGAGCAAAAGAGGTAGCCGTCAAGAGAAAACGGCAAGAAAGATAATATGGAACCACTGAAGTTGAGGCGAAGGTTGGCGCTGGACATAGTCAGGAAGCTGCAGGACGAGGCGGTGGAGAAGCACGAACTCCGCCAGCTGTTCTGGGAGTGTACGCTGCGCTGCAACCTGTCCTGCAGGCATTGCGGCAGCGACTGCCGTGTCCAGTCGACCGTCAGGGATATGCCGGTGGAGGACTTCTGCAGGGCGTTGGATTCGGTGGCGCGGGAGTGCGACCCGCACAAGGTGATGGTGAACATCACCGGCGGGGAGCCGCTGGTGCGCCGCGACCTCGAGGCCTGCGGCCGCGCCATCTACGAGCGCGGCTTTCCCTGGGGGATGGTCACCAACGGCCTTGCGCTCACGCCGGAGCGCTACGCCAGCCTGCTGTCCAGCGGCCTGCGGGCGATGACCATCAGTCTGGACGGCCTCGGTGAGGTCCACGACTGGATGCGCGGCCGCCCCGGCACTTTCAAGAAGGCCTCCGAGGCCATCAAGATGGTCATCGACTCCGGCGAAATCGAGTTCGACGTCGTCACCTGCGTGAACAAGCGCAGCCTCCCGCAGCTCGTTGAGCTGAAGGATTACCTGATCGGCCTCGGCCTCAAAGCCTGGCGCCTGTTCACGATTTTCCCCATCGGAAGGGCTGCAAACGATCCGGAGCTCCTGCTCGACGGACCGGAGCTCAGGCAGCTTATGGACTTCATCAGGGATACCCGCAAGGAGGGGCGCATTAAAGCGTCCTTCGCCTGCGAGGGTTTCCTCGGCAACTACGAGGGCGATGTCCGCGACCAGTTCTACCAGTGCGAGGCGGGCGTCACCGTCGGTTCGGTCCTGGCCGACGGTTCCATTTCCGCCTGCCCCAGTATCCGCGCGGACTACGCCCAGGGCAACATCTACAAGGATGATTTCATGGAAATATGGAACAGCCGCTACCAGCCCTACCGCGACCGTACGTGGATGAAGAAGGATGAATGTGCCGACTGCCGCTATTGGAAATACTGCCGCGGCAACGGAATGCACCTGCGCGATGAAAACGGCAGGCTGGTCCAATGTTTGATGCAAAAAATGTCTAAGATATGAGTAAGAGAATTAATGGAATCTGGAGATTCCTTGCGTCGACCGCTCTCGGTCTTCTAGGCTTCTCCTCGTGTGAATGGCTAGGTATCGGAGTCTGTATGTACGGCGAGCCGCACGCAGATTTCAAGGCCATCGGCACCGTGACTGACAACACCGGAAAACCCGTCGAGGGCATCCGGGTGGCCGTCCAGCAGCACAGGCATTACGAGGATTCCGATTCGGTCTTCTACGACCAGAACGACTGGTACGACAACGATACCCTGTTCACGGACTCCAATGGAAAATACGAGTTGATGAGAAGCGTCTTCGATGCGCCGAACAGGGTGACCATCGTCTTCGAGGACATCGACGGCGAGGAGAACGGCGGAGAGTTCGAGAGAGCCGAAGCCAATCCAAAGGTAACCCAGACCAAGAAGGGCGACAAGAACTGGTACGGCGGAGCCTTTCAGGTCGAGGCTGACGCCCGACTGAAAAAGAAATAATCATTTTGTAAGTATCCGCTTTATTTTCAGGGTGCCTCTGCAGGCATCCTGAATGTTTTTTACTATCTTTACGAACCAAGCAAATTCTCTCACCATGGAAGACAAGAACAAATACAATTGGCAGTACTGCTCCGTAGGCGGAGTGGTCAGAGTCAAGGTCGCAAGCGGCGAGGATCTCGCCCATCTCGGAGAACTTGATCAAAAGCTTTGGACCGTACTCAGTTGCCCGACCAAGGGGCTTGAGTTTGACGGTAAGACCCTGGAACTGCTGGACACCGATGCGGACGGCAAGATCCGTGTCCCGGAAGTCGTCAAGGCCGCTGAATGGCTGACTTCGGTCATCAAGGACCGTGATTCCATCCTTGAAGGCCGTAAGGCCCTTCCTCTGGCTCTCATTGATACCGAAAGCGAGGCCGGTCGTAAACTCCATGATTCTGCGAAGCGTATCCTGGACTATCTCGGACTCGAAAAGGATGAACTTGCTCTCGAGGACATCGAGGACCCCACGAAGATTTTCGCCGGCACCAAGTTCAACGGTGACGGTGTGATTACCGCCGTATCGGCTGATGACGAGGGCCTCAAGAAGACCATAGGACAGATAATCGAGACCGTCGGTTCCGTTGATGACCGCAGCGGAGAAGCGGGAGTTACCGCCGAACTCATCGAGCAGTTCTATGCTGCGGCCGAGGCGTACGCCGCCTGGCAGGCGGCCGGGGCCGAGGCGCTGCCGTACGGAGACGGCACCGAGGCCGTCAATGCGGCGGTGGAGGCCGTCCAGGCCAAGGTTCAGGACTTCTTCATGCGTTGCAAGCTCATTGCGTTCGACGATGCCGCAGCTCCTGCCGTAGATGTCGACGTCGAGAAGATAGTAGCCATCGCCGGCGGCAACCTTGCGGAGCAGGAAGCCGAGATAGCAGGCTATCCCATAGCGCGTCCCTGTAAGGAGCAGGTGCTCCCGTTCACGGGCATCAATCCTGCCTGGAAGGCGGCGGTCGATACGGTAAAGGCCCTTGTGCCCGCATTCGCCGACAAGGATGGCGTGACCGAGGCCGAATGGAATGAGGTCGTGGCAAGTCTTGCCCCCTACAACGCCTGGAAGGCCGCCAAGGCTGGAGCGGAGGTCGAACCGCTCGGACTTGACGAAGTCAAGGCAGTCCTCGCGGCCGACGGCAAGCCCGCCCTCCTTGCCCTTATCGAAGACGACAAGGCCCAGGAGGCTGAGGCCAGCGGCATCGACGAGGCCTGCAAGCTCGTGCGTTTCTACGCGCATTTCGCCAAATTGCTGAACAACTATGTGATCTTCAGTGATTTCTATACTCGCGATCCAGAAAAACTTGCCGTATTCGAGGCTGGTAAACTGTATATCGACGAGCGTTGCTGCGACCTTTGTATCCGCGTCGAGGATATGGGCAAACATGCCGACATGGCCGGCCTGAGCAATATGTTCCTGATCTACTGCACCTGCACCTCCAAGGTCAAGGCCGGGACCATGAACATTGCAGCGGTGATGACCGCAGGCAGTATCCGCAATCTTCGTCCCGGCGTCAACGGCGTGTTCTACGACCGCGAGGGACAGGACTGGGATGCCGTCATCACCAAAGTGGTCGACAACCCCATCAGCGTCAGACAGGCATTCTGGACTCCTTACCGCAAGCTGGGCAAGTTCATCTCCGACAAGATCGATAAATCCGCGGCGGAAAAGGATGCCAAGGGAATGAGTACGTTGTCCAACATCTCGGAGAGCGCCACGAACAAGCCTACCGAAGGAGTTAACGCTGCGACCAAGGCCGCTCCGTTCGATGTCGCCAAGTTCGCCGGCATCGCGGCAATGGTTACAATGGCCATAGCGGCGGTAGCGGGTGTCTTTGCCATCATCATTAACGCCCTCAAGGGGCTGGTCTGGTGGAAGTGGTTGATCCTGATAGCGGTACTCATGCTGATCATCTCCGGCCCGGCCTGCTTCATCGCCTGGCGTAAACTGCGCAAGCGCAATCTCGGCCCTGTTCTCAATGCCAACGGATGGGCCATCAACTCCGCCATCCTGGTCAATATCCTCTTCGGAAAGACTCTCACCTCGGTGGCCAAGTACCCCAAGGTACATGTCTCCGATCCTTACTCGATGCGTCCTCCGCTGTGGAAGCGTATCCTGCGCTGGCTGATATGCCTGCTGGTGGTAGCCTTCGCTGTCGGTTACTTTACCAACAACCTGAAGTGGATGGGCATAGAGCGTAAGCCTAAGGTAGAGCAGGTCGAAGAGCCCGCCCCTGCGGCTGAGGCTGAAACGCCCGTCGCTGCAGTCGCAGAGCCGGCAGAGGCCCCCACGGATGCTCCTGCAGAATAGCAGCGTGTTTTGTAAGTAACTGATTTATAATTAGTAATGAAAAGGTCTCCCCGTCAAAAAGATAGGGAGACCTTTGCGCTACTCTCTGAATGTCAATGTTTTACGAAACACGGCAATAGGGGGTGGAGGGCGTTACTCTTCCGGAAGGGGCTTTTTCGGGTTGGCGGGAACGCCGAGCTTGACGATCTGTCGGGCGGACTGGACGATGCTGCGGCCGGAGTCCTTGAGCTTGTCGGCGCAGCGGTCGTAGCACTCCTGTGCTTCGGTTAGTTTGTGTCCCATCTCCGCGTGGGCCTTGGCGAAGTCGGCCACACGGTCTATCATCATTTGCGCCGAGGCTATGATCTGCTGCTGGTTCCGCACCTGCTCCACGTGTGTCCAGGCTATTGAGATCATCCTGAGGAAAGGCATGAGCGTCTCTTCGCTGGTGATCAGGACACCTTTGGCATAGGCGTCACGCCATAGGGACGGATCCTCGTTATACGCAAGTTGGAGGGCGGGGTAATTCGGAACGAACATCACGACGTAGTCCAGCATGCGGCGGCCGGGGCGCAGATATCGCTCGTAGCCCTTGCGCGAGAGGCGCGCGGCCTGGCCGCGCACGGCCTCGGCATTGCGCCGGGCCGCCTCAGCCCGGACGTCCTGGTCCTCGGATTCCACATAGTCGCTGAATGCAGAAAGTGAAACCTTGGCGTCGATGACTATGTCATTGTTGTCCGGTAGATGCAGGATGAAGTCCGGACGCATCTTCTTTTCGGACTCTTCGCCCAGGAGGGCGAATCCCAGTTCGTCCCGCAGGGTCGACTCCTTGTCATAGTCCCGGCCTTCCACGAGACCTTCCGCGGCAAGGAGATTGGCAAGGACGGTCTCACCCCAGCAACCCTGGAGTTTCTTCTGGCCGCGCATGGCGTCGGCAAGGCGGTCCGCCTTGCCTCCTATTTCGCGGCTGCGGGCCTCCAGGTCGCGGACCGCCGCGTCGAAGCGCTCGCGCAGCGCGGCGGCGTCCTCCGCCTGCGTCTTCTTTCCCGCTTCGAATGCATCCTTCATCGCCGCCAGGTCGCGCGACAGTCCGCCGCTGATGCCCTCGAAGGTCTCGCGGGCCTTGCGGCTCAACTCCTCCTCGCGCGCTTTGAGGATGGCCTCCGTGCGTGCTGTAATTTCAGCCCGCACCGAGGCCATCTGCTGCTGCAGACTCTCCTCCTGCTGCTTTCGCAGGGCCTCCTCGACCCGCTTCTCTGAGAGCGCCTGAAGCGTACGGCCCTTCCAGCGCAGCGTCACGATTACGTGCGTCAGCGCCCACACCGTGACCAGTGCGGCGACGGCGATGATTCCGATGATAAGATAAACGTTTCCTTCAGGCATGGATACTAATGGGTACGGCTTGCGGACGGACTGTCAGGCGGCAGTTCGCTGAAAGTCGGTGTTGCGATGGCCGGCGGAAGCTCTCCCGAAGCACGGCCGAAAACGGTGAAATCTATGATGCCTAGAGGCGAAGAAGCAGGCCACTCCGTCACAGTAAGCTTCACGAAGCGGCACTCCACGGGCTCGAACTCCTCGAAGATTGTGTTCTTGGAAACGTCATTGCCGGTTCGGTCCACGACGGTCGTGAATGCTTCGCCGTCCATAGAGACTTCAAGCTTGTATTTATAGATCTGGGCTGCGCCTCCGCGCATCATCCCGAAACCCCTTGCAGCTCCTCCGAACATGACGCGCATTCCGTCCACCTTGAACAACTGCACTACATCGAAACGAGTAGCGGGAGAAAGTTCCACCAGAAGCGAGGGCTGCTTATCGTCAGTTGCAGGCATCCAGAGCGTCCCGCTGAAATTGTCCACGGCGTATGATCCGTAGAATCCGGGCTGCTCAGACGACACCTTTGAGAGAGCGTTCATAGCCCGTACTTTGTTGATGGTCACTGGAATGGACGGCTCGGCCGGGGAAACGGCCAGGGGAGCGGGCTGCGGAGTGTCGGTGACTTTGACGCTCATATATCCGTCCTCGTCAAACTCCACGCGGTCCATACCTATGCGCCGTCCTCCGGGAGGGTTCGAAAGTACGATGGTGTAGAACTGCCACCAACCCCCGTCGGGCCCCTTTACTATCGATCCGTGGGCGGTTCCGGTCACGAGCCCCTCGGTTTTGCGGAGCAAGGGGTTGTTGGGTGCATATTCATACGGGCCGAGCGGTGACTTAGCGGTGTAGTATCCTTCGGCGTAAGTCTTCCATTGCGTTCCGGATGCAGAATACTCGAGGTAATAGATGCCGTTGCGCTTGATGACCCAAGGGCCTTCGATCCAGGCTACGCCGGGGTATTCGTTCATCTCTCCGTAGCGCTCCCAGCTGTGCATAGGGTTGAAAGTCAGCAGATGGACCGGCTTGCCCGCGAAACGGGACAGGTCGTC
>JAEEGL016323221.1_pt1 | contig 20141 bp, 16 predicted proteins | sample 9134231 | NCBI WGS metagenome assembly JAEEGL01 (sample SAMN16246548, study PRJNA631951) | gut metagenome | biome: gut microbiome; feature: rumen; material: fiber-attached | host: Bos | place: Iran: Karaj | collected 2018-10
CAGAATTCGGCACCTTGCTGGGACAGAGCCGAGACAAAATAAAGCATAATATCATGAGCCACACCTGCATACAATGAGTTTGGCTCGGTGCGGAACTTCGTTTTGTAGGTGTCTATGAATTTCTTGTGTTTTGGATTGTTGTAGTCAAGATAGCCAGTAGTTAAAGTAGTGTAGTTCAAGTGCTGCAGCTGTTCAAAGTCCACATTTGGCAGCTCCGTAAGATAGTTGCTCACCGTCATCAGCACAGGGACTTTGCTTTTCACGGATGCAAAACGGTTTAGCAGCGCAGTCGAGAACGTGGTATTCTTGTTCTTGTCCTGGTCGTAAATACTGACAATCACATTGTCGTCGGTATTCTTAAGAGTAGTCAGCAACTTGGCATTGGCCGACCAGTCGAAAAGGGTGTATTTTATGTCGTTACGCTCGCCAAGTTGTTTTTGGAATTCGGCAAGATAAATCCTTTCCTCGCTTTGAGCGTTCTTGTTGTTGGAATGGAGCAGATAGAGATGTCCGTTGCGGTGCTTCGACGCCATAATGTCGAGCATTCCCTTCACAGTACCCTCCACCGAAGGCATATATTTGACAACATAGGGGTTGTTTTTCACCACATCGACACGCGATGAGAAGGGGTTGATTACGAATACCTGATGCTGCTTGGCAAGTTCGGCGAGTTTGTCGAAAGGCTTTTTGACAAGCAATGCAATGATAAAGTCAGAATTGGCGACGTTGTGCGAATTGAAAGCCTCTACCACATCCTCGTCCTTGTCGCTGGTAAGATCCACCACATTGAGCACCACATTGCATCCCTGCGCCTGCAACTGGTCGAGAGCCATTAGGATTCCCTCATAAAACTGGATGAATTCAAACACCTTGTATTCTTTCTTTCCACGCTGTTCAATATCGAACTTTGAAGTGGAGATCTCATTGATTTTGTCAAGGTTCAACGGCATAACTACCGTTACAAAGATGCGGTCTTTCTGGTGCAGGTCGCGAACTTGGTAGTTGAAAGCCGAAACCGTCGAGAAATTATAGTAGGGAGCTTTCTCCATCGGAAAATTGTCGGGCACCTCGTCAAAAGGATATGGATTGACTATCTGCTTACGAAGCAGTAATTTAGCCTCTGCTGTTTCGCCCTCATCGCGAGTTTGTGCCACATTGTCTTTCGGTTGTTCCTCAATTACAGGCAGAATCTCGACTTTAGGCTGTTCTTCTGCTTTTTTAGGTTGAACTTCAGTTTTAGGTTGTTCTTCCTTCTTTTGTTGTTCTTCTACTTTTGGTTGAACTTCAGTTTTTGGTTGTTCTTCTACTTTGGGTTGTTCTTCCACTTTTGGTTGAGCTTCAGTCTTTGGTTGTTCTTCCACCTTTGGTTGTTCTTCCACCTTTGGTTGAACTTCAACTTTGGGCTGTTCCTGTGGCGGCTCCGATACAGTTTGTGGGCTATAACCTGCGGTACGTGGAGGAACCTTTATCATCTGTCCAGCTTTCAGCTGTTCAGTTCGCAGCTCCGGGTTCGCCTCATACAGCTGTTCCAGAGTGACACCATATTCGCGCGATATGCCGTAGAGAGTCTGTCCAGCCTCGACCTTTATGTAATGAGTCCTATTCTGTGTAGATACAGCTGTTGCATTGGCCGAGACAGCCGCCACGCTGTATTGGTTCAGAGGCAGCCATACGGTGTCGCCCACCTTGAGCAGATGGATGTCTGTCTTTATTACTGCGTCATAGTATTTCAGACCGTATGCACGGGCAATGGAAAAGACCGTCTGACCCTGTTCCACGATATGTATATAGTATTCCTTGTCGCCTATGCGCTGTGTCTTGTCCGACACTTTCACGGCCACCGTCTGGGTACCTTGCGCAGAGGCAAAGCCCATCAGGAACACCATCAATATAAACAAAAGTTTTTTCATCTAATTCATTTTATCAATTTAGTAATAATTCTTCATTTCACTGGCACTGTCCTTATCGCCCGCTACTCCCATTCTATTGTTGCAGGAGGTTTCGAGCTGATATCATAGACAACGCGGTTCACACCTTTCACACGGTTGATTATGTCGTTTGATACTTTTGCGAGAAACTCGTAAGGGAGATGCGACCAGTCGGCCGTCATTCCGTCCACCGATTCCACAGCACGCAGAGCCACGACCGATTCGTATGTTCGCTCGTCGCCCATAACACCTACCGACTGGACAGGAAGAAGCATTGCTCCAGCCTGCCAGACTTTGTCATACAGGTCGTTGTCACGTAGACCGCGGATAAAGATGTCGTCCACCTCCTGAAGGATGCGCACCTTTTCAGGCGTCACATCGCTGAGAATACGGATAGCAAGACCCGGACCAGGGAAGGGATGGCGACCAATAAGTTCCTGTTTGATGCCCAGTTGGCGACCCACGCGGCGAACTTCATCCTTGAATAGGCTGCGCAACGGCTCAACCAACTTCAGTTTCATATAATCAGGCAGACCTCCGACGTTGTGGTGCGACTTGATGGTCTGCGAAGGGCCTTTTACTGAACTCGACTCAATGACATCAGGATAAATAGTTCCCTGAGCCAACCACTTTGCATCTGTCACCTGCTTTGATGCGTCGTCGAAGACATCGATAAAAGTCTTTCCGATGGCTTTACGCTTCTTCTCGGGGTCGGTGACACCGGCAAGGACCGAATAGAAACGCTCTTTGGCATCAACGCCTTTCACGTTGAGACCCATATCTTTATACGACTCAAGGACACTTTCGAACTCATTTTTCCGAAGAAGTCCGTTATCGACAAAAATGCAGTGAAGGTTGTGACCTATGGCCCTGTTAAGCAGCACCGCGGCAACCGACGAATCCACTCCACCGGAGAGACCCAGGATAACTTTGTCGTCACCCACCTGTTCGCGTATCTGCTTTACAGTCATCTCAATAAAAGACTCTGGAGTCCAACTCTGATCGCAATGACAGATGTCCACTACAAAATTACACAACAGAGTAAGTCCATCGGTCGAGTGATGCACCTCAGGATGGAACTGGATGGCGTAAGTCTGCTCACTCTCAATTTGATAGCCGGCATATTTAACGTTGTCGGTAGAGCATATGCAACGATAATTATCGGGGACGCGCTCGATGGTGTCACCGTGACTCATCCAGACTTGCGAACCCATTGGTACACCCTTCATCAAAGGCGATTGAGTGTCAATCCATTGCAGATTTGCACGCCCGTATTCGCGAATCTTGGACTGTTGTACACTGCCACCACCAAACTTTGCAAGATATTGGGCACCGTAACAGACGGCAAGAAGCGGCAAACGGCCTTTGATTCCACTCATGTCAGGTACAGGTGCATCAGGGGCGTTGCAAGAGAAAGGACTGCCCGAAAAAATGACGCCCTTCACATCCGAAGTAAGGGCCGGAATTTTGTTGTAAGGATGGATTTCGCAGTAAATATTCAACTCCCTAACCTTACGAGCAATAAGTTGAGTGTATTGAGAACCAAAGTCTAAGACAATTATCGTGTCCATATTTCTATTTTTAAATAAAGAACAAAAATACTAATATTTTTCATTCTGAGCATTTTTTTTCCAATTTAAAAAAAATTAGGTGGTGCAACCATATGGCAAAGAACAATAAAAATCATAATATTACGACACGTAAAAAAATCTTTTTGGGATAAAAATAATATGGGCATGTTTGACGTTATAAGAGTAAAACAATGACGATATGAAACGAGGTAAACGTATATGCAAGGAGTTGAAGGCTGTGCGGCGGCGGATTGCCGACGAGAACAATATTCCGCTGGAACAGCCAGAATGCACGCATCAGGGGGACTGCTTGGGGACGTGTCCACGTTGTGAGTCCGAAGTACGCTACCTCGAGCAGGCGTTGACACACAAAATCGCTATGGGCAAGGTTGCAACTGTAGCCGGTCTGGGGCTGACCCTCGCGGCCTGTGGAGGTAATGGCAGCCAGACTCTTAAGACTGACAGTCCGCTGCCCGTTTCGGGGAAAAACCACAGCACATCCGACTCCATCCCCGAAGATTCGATCATTGTTACTGGTTACGAGGAAGAGGATTTTTCAGCGGAAGATATACCGGTACCAGGAGACGTTGTAATTATTGACAAAAAGGGTTGTAAGGATTCTACACCAAATCCTGTCTTAAACCCTCCCACAGTAGAACCTGAAGATGAACTTATAGGGGTAATTGCGACAGAAGGACCTTCATACCCTGGCGGAGAAGAGGCGCTGTACAAGTTCCTTGAGGAGAATATCCAATTCCCCGACGGATTTTGTGGTTTGGGCACAGTGGTAGTCAAGTTCGTTGTCGAAGCCGACGGCACAATCACCAACCCTCGGGTAATTCGAGACATCGGTGGCGGATGCGGAGATGAGGCTTTGCGTGTCGTCAAGCTCATGCCCAAGTGGACACCTGAGACATTTGGAGGCAAACACGTCCGTTCGGAGTTCATGCTGCCAATACAGTTTCAATTGAGATAATTATCGAAAAAAATCGACATTATTTCCACACCGAAGTGGGGAATAAATGGAGCGTGGAGATGTCAGAAACTGTTTTGAATTTATCAAATAATTTTCTTATGACATACAATCGGCGCTTTTTTCACGTTATTTCAGTTACAATGGAACCCCATTGCGCCATCAATAACGCAAAAAAATCACTCGATTCTATGTCCAATAAATCTTATCAATAAAATCAAAACAGTTTCTTAAAAGAAACAAATTAATGTTTCTTTAAAATAAAAAGGGATTGGATATGAAAAATTTTTCGTATTTTTGCACGCCATGAAGAAACTACACAACATACTATTTACCCTCCTGACTATAAGCATATTAAGCAGTTGCGGAGGTTATGAAAAGATACTGAAAAGTACAGATTACGAAGCCAAATTCGAGGCTGCAATGAAGTATTACAATGAGGGGCACTACCAGCGTGCACGGGATTTGTTCGAAAATCTGTCGCTCTATTACAGAGGCCGCGAACACTCTGAGGAGATTGCCTGGTACTATGGCAAGTCGCTGATTGAGACTGACTATTTCTATACGGCAGCCTACCAGTTCAAGACTTTCACAAAACGTTTCCCATACAGCGAACATGCAGAAGAAGCTGCTTTTTTGGCTGCGTACTGCCAGTATATGGAGTCGCCATCATATACTCTGGACCAGACCTTTACCAAAGATGCCATCACAGAGTTTGAGCAGTTCGCCGAGCGTTACCCACACAGCGTTCATATTCCAGAGGTGAACAGCTATCTGGACGAGATGCGTGGAAAACTGATGCGCAAAGACTATGAGATAGCATTAGGATACTACAACACCGAGTCATACAGAGCCGCTGTGGTAGCTTTGGGCGACTTCCTCAACAACTATCCAGAATCCGAGTTGAAGGAGGATGCAATGTACTACATCGTCAAGTCGGGATATGAATATGCCATCAACAGCCGCGAAGACAAGATGAAGGAGCGTCTGCGCCAGGTAGTCAACAACTTCGATAAATTCGCCACTATGTTCAAAAACTCGAAATACCTCTCCGAGTGTCAGGACATCTACACAAAATGCATGGCCGAATTAGCCAAATTAGAAAAATAACATATCAACATAAATAAAGAAATGGAAGTAAAGAAAAATCGCATTACCAACACAACAATCACACGCAACACTGCCGAATTCAGCAAAGGAACCGGCAATATCTACGAGACTGTCGCCCTGCTGTCAAAACGCTCGAACCAGATAGCAACTGACATGAAGCGCGAGCTTCACAAAAAAATAGAAGAGTTCTCGTCGGGAATCGACACAATGGACGAGATTTACGAGAACCGTGAGCAGATAGAGGTTGTGCGCCACTACGAACAGCTGCCCAAACCGACGCTGATGGCCACACAGGAATATCTGAACGACGAAATCTACTACCGCAACCCCGCGAAAGAGGACAAAAACATGCAACGTCTTGAGGCTATGGAAAATGAGACCATCGCCGAGACAACAGCTTCAGAAAACAAGTAAGGGATGGACAAAAGGTGTTGTGATTCGCTGCGCGGCAAGCATATAATTGTAGGAATCAGCGGAGGAATAGCAGCCTACAAGTCGCCTTTTTTGGTGCGCCTGCTGAAGAAAGCCGGTGCTGAGGTGAAATGCGCCGTTACTGAGCATGCCCTACAATTTGTTACAGAGTTGACTCTGGAGACTGTCTCCGGCGAGCAGGTCTATAAAGAGCTCTTTGGCCACGAAAATCCACACACCACTGAACACATCTCGTTGAAAGACTGGGGAGACGCAATGGTCGTAGCACCCGCGACGGCAAACATCATAGGGAAAATGGCCAACGGCATAGGCGACGACGCTCTATCAACCCTGTTGCTGTCGTTTAGGAGACCCGTCTTCATCTGTCCTGCAATGAACACCCAGATGCTTGAGGGCTACGCCTACAAACGCAATGTCAAGTACTTGAAGGAGAACGGCGTAGAATTTATCGAAAGTCAGTGTGGCGAACTGGCATGCGGCACCACAGGCGACGGACGCATGGAGGAACCCGAAAGGATTGTCGAGATACTCACCGAAAAGATTGGCCAAAAAGCCGACTTCAGCGGAAAGAAAATACTAATCACGGCAGGACCGACCTATGAGAAAATTGATTCCGTAAGATTTATCGGCAACTTCTCGACTGGCAAGATGGGCTTTGCACTGGCCGAAGAACTGGCTGAACGCGGAGCAAAAGTGATATTGGTATCAGGACCGACACAGTTGAACACCAAGCATACAAACATCGAACGGATAGACATCCTCTCGGCACGCGAGATGTACAAAACTGCCACAGAGCATTTCCCTGAATGTGATGCTGCAATACTGAGCGCCGCAGTAGCAGACTTCAGACCGGAACATGAAGCCGACCACAAAATCAAGAAACAGAGTGACCAGGACGACATGACACTGCATCTTGTTCAGAACCCCGACATTCTGGCAACCCTCGGAAAGATGAAGAAAGAGGGGCAGCTCTTGATAGGCTTTGCTCTCGAAACGGACAATGAGCTGGAAAACGCACAGAAGAAACTCACCAAGAAAAATCTCGACTTTATCGTCCTCAACTCACTACACGACGAAGGTGCCGGATTCGGACACGACACAAACAAAGTGACACTTATCGACCGCAACGGAAACATAGAGCAAGGCTCGCTGAAAAGCAAACAAGCAGTTGCGAAAGACATTATTGATCGGCTCGCAGCCTTTGCCACTCAATAACCCATTGACCATAGAATGAAAAAAAACAACGCTTTAATACTAATTTCTCTTGCCTCAGTAGTTATTGTAGCACAGGTATTTATCTTTGCAACACGATTTGACAAAAACAGCAAGGCGTCGGCTGAGGCTCTTGCCGCTGAGAAAGCAAAAGCAGGACAAGCCATCTTCTCTCCTCCCCTGCCCGACTCAATGACCCTTGCAGGGGAAAAGGTTCCGCTGGATCTGTACTATGTGCGTGAAAGTCTTGACAGAGAGATGATTTCCATCACTTACGGACACACGAACACTCTTCTATACTTTAAACGTGCCAACCGCTATTTCCCGATAATTGAGCCCATCCTGAAGAGAAACGGGATTCCCAACGACTTCAAATACCTCTGCGTCATCGAAAGCGGCCTCACCAACGCCACTTCTCCTGCAAAAGCACAGGGATTCTGGCAGTTTATGAAAGCCACTGGTCAGAACTACGGATTGGAAGTAACTGACGAAGTCGACATGCGCAATAACCTCGAGGCTTCAACAGAAGCTGCCTGCAAATACCTAAAGTCTCTCCGCAACCGCCTCGGTAGCTGGACGGCGGCGGCGGCAGCATACAACTGCGGAGAGGGCGGTCTCTCGAAGAATCTCGAGAAACAGAGCATAAACTCATACTATGACGCGAAACTGAACCAGGAGACATCAAGATACATATACAGACTGCTTGCCATGAAGCAAATCATGCAGCATCCGCAGGATTACGGCTTCTACCTTCGCCACTGCGACCTGTACCCATCCATTCCTACACGCAGCGTTACCCTCTCCGAGCAGAACGTGAATTTGTACGACTACGCCAAACAGAACGGTACCACATACAAACTGCTGCGCGAACTGAACCCTTGGCTGACAAGCGACAAACTCACCAACAAAGGCAAAAAGAGCTATACCATAAAACTGCCTGTCGAAAACGGCACCAAACTGAGCCACATTCTGACAGATAAAGACAAAAGTACTGAATTCATAACAAGGATGTGAAGAAGTTAGAGATTTTAGGTGCACGGGAGCATAACCTGCAGAATATCGATGTCGACCTGCCAAGAAACCAGTTGGTTGTATTCACCGGTCTGAGTGGCAGCGGCAAGTCGTCGCTGGCATTCGACACCATCTACGCCGAAGGACAGCGCCGCTACATGGAGACTTTCTCGGCATACGCACGCCACTTTATAGGCAACATGGAACGACCCGACGTTGACAGTATCAACGGTCTGAGTCCTGTCATCTCCATAGAACAGAAAACCACTAACAAAAACCCGCGTTCAACCGTAGGGACCGTCACCGAAATATACGACTTCGTCCGTCTGCTTTTTGCCCGTGTAGCCGATGCCTATTCGCACGTCAGTGGCAAGAAGATGATAAAATACAGCGAGAGCCAGATACTTGACATCATCCATTCGGAATTCCCAGACAAAGACATCCTCGTTCTTGCTCCGCTGGTACGCAGCCGCAAAGGTCACTACCGCGACCTGTTCCAGCAGGTGGCAAAAAAAGGGTATCTCCGCGTCCGCGTGGATGGCGAAATACGCGAGTTGACCTACAACATGCAGGTTGACCGCTATAAGACCCACGACATCGAACTCGTCGTGGACCGCGTCCGCGTAAACGAGAAAAATCAGCGCCGTCTTGAGGAGGCTGTGAAGACTGCCTTCAAACATGGCAAAGGGATGATGATGCTTCTTGAAAACGGTATCGCCAAACCCCAACCACGATACTTCAGCCGCATGCTGATGGACCCAGAGACGGGAATTTCCTATCCCGAGCCGGAGCCCAACACCTTCTCTTTCAACTCGCCCTACGGAGCATGCCCCAAATGCAACGGCCTTGGTGAAATAACTGAGATAGACATAAAGAAAATCATTCCCGACCCATCAAAAAGCATACGCGAAGGTGCCCTCGACGTTCTCGGGAAATATTCCCCGACAAACTATCTCTACCGACAACTTGAGAATCTGGGACGGATCCATCACTTTACGATAGACGACCCCATTGAAAAACTCAGCGATGAGGTATTGAACATCATCCTCTATGGGTCAAGCGATTACATATCCGTAGGTACAAACAGCGAAAACGGATACAGCAACGGTTTCCCCGGCATAGTCAACTACATCAGCGAACTCGCTATGGACGACCAGCCTACATCGCTGCAGAAATGGGCCAACAGCTTCATGAACAAAGTCAAATGCCCCGAATGTGGTGGAAGACGCCTTAAAAAGGAGTCGCTTTGCTTCCTTATCGACGGCAAGAACATCGGCGAGGTTGCTGAAATGAACCTTACCGAATTCTATGTATGGATTCGCGGCCTTGAGGAAAAACTTGACAAGAACCGCAGAGAAGTGGCTCATGAAATACTCCGCGAAATAGAGACCCGCACAAAGTTTCTGCTTGATGTCGGTGTCGGATACCTATCCCTCAACCGCAGTTCCAAATCGCTCAGCGGAGGCGAGAGCCAGCGTATCCGACTGGCCACACAGATCGGTGCCAAGCTGGTCAATGTGCTCTATATCCTTGACGAGCCTTCCATTGGTCTGCACCAGCGTGACAACAGGAAACTCATCGAAGCTCTTAAAGAGCTGAGAGACCTGGGCAACTCCGTTATTGTCGTTGAGCACGACCGCGACATGATTCTAAATGCCGACTACATTATAGACATCGGTCCTGGAGCCGGAGTGCGTGGAGGAAAAATCGTCGCTGCAGGGACTCAATCGGAATTTTTGAAACACAAATCGTTGACATGCGACTATTTGAACCGCATCCGCGACATTGCCATTCCTGAACGCCGCAGTGAGAAAGGACGCAAGCACCTCGTCCTTGAAGGCGCAACAGGAAACAACCTGAAGGATGTAACCCTCGATATACCGTTAGGGCTGTTCGTCTGTGTTACAGGAGTCAGCGGCAGCGGGAAATCATCATTGATAAACGAGACTCTACACCCGATACTGAACCAACACTTCTATCACGCACAGAAACGCCCCCTGCCCTACCGCAACATTTACGGCATCGACAACATCGACAAAGTCATCGAGATAGACCAGTCCCCGATTGGACGCACACCACGCTCCAACCCAGCCACATACGTAGGCATCTTCGACGAGATAAGACAACTGTTTGCACAGCTGCCAAGTGCTAAAATAAGAGGCTACAAACCCGGACGTTTCTCCTTCAATGTCAGCGGAGGACGCTGCGAGACTTGCAAAGGTGCAGGAGTGCGTACAATAGAGATGAACTTCCTGCCGGATGTCTATATCAACTGCGAGGTATGCAACGGCAAGAGGTACAATCGCGAGACATTAGAAATCAGATACAAAGGAAAGTCCATCTCCGACATTCTTGACATGACCATCAACGAGGCTGTGGAGTTCTTTGAGCCTTATCCGAAAATTGCACGCAAACTGCAGGCAATAAAAGATGTGGGTCTTGGATATATCACTCTTGGACAGCCTTCCACGACCCTCAGCGGCGGAGAGGCACAACGCATAAAACTCGCCACAGAACTCTCCAAAGTGGACACCGGCAACACTCTGTACATCTTAGACGAGCCAACAACTGGACTCCATTTCGAAGACATCCGCGTATTGCTCGAAGTGCTGCAAAAACTTGTTGACAAAGGGAACACCATCCTCGTCATCGAACACAATATGGATGTGATTAAGGTGGCGGACTGGATCATTGACATAGGACCCGACGGCGGTGTGAAAGGCGGAGAGATAGTCTTTTCGGGCACCCCGGAAGAACTTGCTCAAAAAGAGGGCAACTGCACGGGAGAATACCTGAAAGAGGAACTGAGAGTTTCGCATCACAAACAATAAGGAGATGGATACAATACTGACAATCATATATCTGCTTGGAATTCCGCTGCTTGTCGTTCAATTGTCGAAACGATGGACATGGATTGACAAAGTCAGCCCCATGACAGTACTATATATTATAGGTCTAACCTTTGCCAACTTGCTTCCAGCCGACAACCCAGTTTTCAACATCGACCTGAATACAAACAGTTTATTCAGCAACGTCGCTGTTCCCCTGGCCATACCGCTTATGCTTATGGGTTGCAATATGAACGGATGGCATGTAGGAAAAGCTTTCAAGGTATTCCTTTCGGGACTCGTCTCTGTCCTCATCGTCACCATTGCAGGTTTCTTTATCTTCCAACCCTCGGGACACACAACAGGGGAATACAATAGTTTTGCTCAGGTATGTGCTGTTGCTACAGGTATTTACACTGGTGGTGTACCTAATATGGGCGCCATAAAACAGGCAGTGGGTATGCCCGACGAAACCTACCTGTACATTACCAGTTACGACTTGATTGTCACAGGATTGTATCTTGTCTTTGTGATACTTTTCGGCAAAGTGGTATTTCGCAAACTATTGCCAGAACAACACGTGACCGCGGATAGCAATTTATTGGAGAATGAAGAACCCAAAAATGAGAAAGTAAAACCTTTCGACCGTGAACATTACAAATCATCCCTCCTCGCCATTGGCATAACCGTTGTGATTGCGGGCATCTCATACGCTGCATCGATACTTCTGTCTAAAGACGGAGAACCCAACATGACGGTTCTAATACTGCTGCTGACCACACTGGCAATCGCCGCGTCGTTCCTGAAACCCATGAAAGAACAGCAACACTCTTTTGATCTTGGGCTTTACTGCGTCTATGTTTTCTGTCTGGCAATAGCCACTGCATGCAATGTGCGCGAAATGGACATCGCCGGCAGCCTACCGATATTATATTATCTGGGGTTCATCATCATAGGCTCGCTGATACTTCAGGTGCTATTTGCCAAGATATTAAAAATAGATGGCGACTCTGTGATGGTGTGCAGTGTTGCTCTAATCAACTCACCGCCGTTTGTCCCACTTGCCGCTGCACTGCTCAACAACAAAAACATCGTAGTCCTCGGCATTACCATAGGACTATTAGGCTACATGCTCGGCAATTATCTCGGAATAGGGATTTATCACCTCCTGCTCGCAATGGGCTAAAAATTCATTCTTTACGAGTTTGAATCATATTTCATGACACGTACCTTCACCTCTTCGGGTATCGGGGCACTTGTGTGTGCTGAACGGGAATAGCCCGACATGACTGTCTTGCAGGTGGCGCAGACTTGATTGCTGTCGGTATTGAAGACCTCCTGTGTGACTTGCAGGCTCTTGTTGCCCCAATGCGAGACAAACGTTCTGACAGATACATTGTCACCCCATCGTATCTGACTTTGGAAGTCAACTTCGAAATGGACCACCATGACACAGAAGTCACCCTCTTCGGGAGTTACCGGAATACCGGCGTCGGCGAAATAATGCGACTTGCCCAAATCAAAAAACTCCATGATGACGGCATTGTTCACATGCCCCATCATATCTACATCATTGAAACGAAGCTGTAAAGGTAATGTATGCATAAAATAATCCTATTTTTTTATTGAAAAGAAAAACTCCAAACCTGTGACCTCCTTGTTTGAAGCATCAACCCTGTTGCGGACATAAATCTCTCCTCCGTGAAAAAGGACGGCATGCTTGACTATGGAAAGTCCGAGACCCGTACCGCCCGTCTTACGGCTGCGTCCCTCTTCAATACGCAAGAAGCGGTCAAAGAGACGCGAGATATACTCATTTCCGACCCCGGAGCCCGTGTCGTAGAAATGGATATAATAACGCTCGTCGTCCTCCTTGTAACACTCAATCCCTGCCGTCACGCCATCGCCGGCATAGGCGATGACATTCTCTAAAAGATTCCTGAAGATACTGTATATAAGACTGTGATTGCCAGTAATCATCATTGGTTTGGGCAAGTCGTTCTTCACCGTGATACTGTGAGCCTTGCAAGAATCTTCAAGTTCGAGCACTGCCTCATCTGCAATCTCCGAAAGTGAGATACGCTCCTTGGGGAAGAGGTCTGACGACTCCTCCAACTTGTTTATGAGCGACACGTCGTTAATAAGGTCCGACAGGCGTAAAGTCTGAGAGTAGCAGCGGCTCAAGAAGAACTGCTTCTTGCTTTCCTCTATCGGTTTGTCGCCGAGCAGAATTTCGAGATAGCCGCGTATGCTGCTGACGGGAGTCTTCAATTCATGGGCGATGTTGTTTGTCATTTCTTGCTTGAGCTGTCTGTTGCGCTCCTGCTCTTTTATAATCTGATGTTTCGATTCTTCCAGTGATGCGGCAAGCTGCTGTAGCTGATGGATGAGTTTCCTCTGCCGCAAGTGGTTCCACACAAGAAATACCACAAGCAGAATTATTACAGCGCCGACTATATAAGCAACAAGCGGAATATCCATTATTTATTTTGTTTGTCCTGAAACGAAAATGTAACCAAAACCACTATGGTTGACGATGCTGTTGCCTGCAGAGCCGAGTTTCTTCCTCAGTCGTGCAATATGCACATCCACAGAGCGGTCTGTGACGAAGGTGTCACTCCACACACTTTCCATAATCATCTCGCGCGAAAGGTGTTCATCCTTATGCAGCATAAGCAGTGACAATATTTCGAACTCCTTCTTTGTCAACGAGACAGGCCGTCCTTGATAAGCGACAGTCTTGTGATGCAAATCCACATCGAGCCCGTCAATCTTTATGCAACCGTTTTCCGTTTCGCTGTCTGCCGATTCCGACCGTTTCAGCACAGCCTTAATCCTCGCCAGGACGGTAGGGAAAGAAAATGGTTTTGCTATATAATCATCACCACCCGAGCCAAACCCTTCGAGCATATCGTGTTCAGCGCCGAGAGCGGTGAGGAAGATGATGGGGGTATTGTCACCTTGCGCACGCAACTGACGAGCCATATCGAAACCCGACATGCGTTCCATCATGACGTCGAGAAGAATCAGACTGAAATGCCTCCCTTCCGCCATAAGTGCCAGTGCCGACTCCGCGGAATATGCATGTTCTACCTCAAAACCTTCGCTTTCAAGATTGAAGCAGAGGATTTCACACAGGTCAGGTTCATCATCAACGACAAGGATGCGGGCCATCGTCGTTCAGACTAAGCGGTGAGGAGTGATTTGACAATCTCGGAGACAACCCTGTTGTCGGCCTTGCCTGCAAAACGTTTTGAAGCCTGACCCATCACCTTACCCATATCTTTGGGTGACGAGGCACCAACTTCGGCAATAATGGTCTTTACAGCCTCCTCAATCTCTTCACGGCTCATCTGCTTGGGAAGATAACGCTCAATAATTTTGGCCTGGAACAGCTCGTCGTCGGCAAGGTCCTGACGGTTCTGCTGAATGTAGATATCGGCAGCTTCCTTGCGTTGCTTTACAAGTTTCTGAAGCATAGCAACTTCCGCCGCATCACTCACCTCTCCGTTCACAGCATCCTTGCCGGTCTTGAGCAGGAGAATAGCCGATTTTATGGCACGCAGTGATTCAAGGACATCTTTTTCCTTATTAAGCATAGCCTGCTTAATGTCATTGTTGATTTGGACTTCTAAACTCATAATTCTTAAAATATTAAAATAAAAAAGGGAAGCATTTTGTACTTCCCTGCTTGTGGCATTGACTGGAATTGAACCAGTGACACAAGGATTTTCAGTCCTCTGCTCTACCAACTGAGCTACAACGCCATCATTTCTCTCGAAATCGGATGCAAAATTACAACATTTTTCTAAACTGACAAAATATTTTTTTCAAACAGGGGGTATTTATCGATAAAACACTATAATTTTCAAATTATTACACAAATCAAAAAAGAAGAAATCATTCCTTCTTTTCTGTCTCTACTGAGGTGTGGTTGTCCTTATTTTCGTCAGAATTGGAGTCTATTTTCTCTTGTTCCGTTTCTGATTCAACCTCTTTCTCCTTCTTTTTCTTGCGCAATTCAGCAAACTGGTCAATCAGAAACAGACCAACTCCAATGCATATAATGGCATCAGCTACATTGAAAATGGCATTGAAGAACTCGCCTTGCTCACCTCCAACCCAAGGGACCCACGACGGCCATGTCCACTCAAAGAGAGGAAAATAGAACATATCCACCACACGACCGTACAGGAAACGTCCGTAACCTCCGCCGTCTGGAAACGCCGTAGCGACAGCGCTGTGAGTGCTTTCGGAAAAAACAATACCATAGAAGCAGCTGTCGATCAAGTTACCCACAGCCCCTACAAAAATAAACGATATGCTTATCAGGAACAGCATGCGGGAATCCTTCTTGATCAACTTGATCAACAAATACATAACATAGATTGACGCCACAAGCCTGAACAAAGAGAGGAAGAGTTTCCCAAAATTCTCACCGAAAGACATACCGAAGGCCATGCCCTCATTTTCAATAAAATGAAGCTTGCACCAGTCGCCAATCAGATCAACCTCCTCACTAAGAGTGAAATTCAGTTTAATATATATCTTGAGAATCTGGTCAATCAAAATCAATCCCGTGATGAGACCGAAACAGATCCAGTATTTTTTTCGCACCGATTTAGTCATAAGACCCTTATTACAAATAACTTAAATTACAACAACTTAATTTTACGATTTGCAAAGATACAAAGAAAAATTCATTTCTCTATCTCTCCCACAAGTTCATCATACCATTCTTGTCCGAAACGCCTGATTAGGGGCTCTTTAAGGTACTGGTAAAGAGGGCGTCCTTCGGTTTTGCCTTTGGCCAGTGCACAGCGACAGATGTCCCATTCGTGGTAGTTGACAGCCTTGAACTCGCCGAAATCCTCAATGCGTACAGGGTACAGGTGGCATGATATGGGCTTGGGGAAGTCAATCTTTCCGTCTCGGTAGGCCATTTCTATTGCACACAGGGTCAAATCATTGCGCTGTACGGCATAGGCACATTCACGGTTGTTGACAAGGGGAGTGCAAGGAAGTTTGTCTATATCGAGCGACGAGACCCCTTCGCGCTCCACGACCTCAACTCCGGCATCGGTCATGTAAGGCTTGACGACGGGGTAAATGCGCTGAAGGACGGCTATTTCTTCTGGATCGAGCGGAGCACCGCAGTCTCCCTCCACACAACAGGCACCTTTGCAGCGTTCCAAATCGCACGAGAAACATAGATCCGCGAGGTTGTCGGAAATAATACAGTCGTCAACAATGAGCATTTTGGTTTAGTAGTTTAATTGTTTAATAGTTTAATTGTATAGTGGTTTAATGGTTTAATTGTTTAGTTGTTTAATTGTTTATTCTTTTAATTGATTGATGATTTTGTCGGCGAGGACGGCTGCGAGTTTGTATTTCGACTCGACGGTCCAGCCAGCAACATGTGGAGTCAGCACAACGTTGGGGGAGTTAACAAGATAGTTGTATTCGGGCTGAGCAAGGGCGGCTCCAAGTCCATCCTTGGACATGTCTTCACATTCAAGCACATCAAGGGCTGCACCAAGCACCTTACCGTCCTGCATGGCCTGGACAAGGTCGACGGTGTTGACAACGGGTCCTCGTGAGGTATTGATAAGATAGACGGGATGGGCAAAAGCGTTGAAAAAAGCCGCATCCGCCATGTGTTGCGTCTCATCGGTGAGAGGGACATGCAGGCTTACGATGTCGGCGCGACGCTGCAATTCTTCCAGAGAACAATTGATTCCTTCCGGAGCGGGATGATATTTATCGTAGGCAATAATTTCACAATCAAATCCTTGAAGTCGTTTCGCAAAAGCGGAACCCATATTGCCGAAACCGATGATGCCGACAGTGCGCCCTTTGATTTCGAGTCCGCGGTTGGCTTCGCGTCGCCACAGTCCCTGCCGCACTTCACGGTCGGCAACGGCAATTTTGTTAAAGAGTGTAAGAAGCAGACCCACAGCATGTTCTCCAACTGCATCGCGGTTTCCTTCGGGCGAGTTGAGGCAACGTATTCCAAGACTTTCAGCATAGTCAACATCGATGGTCTCCATGCCTGCTCCGACACGACCGATGCAACGCAGGTTACGGGCATGGTCAATAAAATTGCTGTCTATCACTATTTTGCTGCGCACAACAAGGGCGTCGTAACAGCCCACAATTTCCAGAAGCGAGTCGTAGGTGCAATCGGTCACAACTGTACATTCATGACCGGCAGCCTGCAATTTTTCAAGAAGTACCGGGTGTGTCGAGTCTGTGATTAGTATCTTCATTTCTTATAATCATTTTCGTTTACATGCTCGAAATGGTCGAAGCGCGGGGGCGGCATCGTAATCCTCTTGCAAGCGTAGCGGCCGAAGATGCCAATGCCGTTTTTGATGTTACAGAATACCTGTATCGGTTCACCGAAAAGTTCATCAAAATCAGAATAATAACCTTTTGAAGTCTGAATGTAACGGTAAAGTTCGCGCGACAGAGAACTGATCTCAAGATATATCGGCATGTAGTAATAATTAATGTCGGCTCCCGTGGGCCACTGATTGATAATGGCGGTGAATTCGTGACTGTTACCACTGAAGAGTTCGTTACCGAAAAGCAACTCATAGCCACTGAAACTGCCGTCGTCACCGTCGAGAGCACTCTCCAAATCGGAAACATTAACTATTGGGTCGTTGACGTAAAACCATATAGGAAAGGGAAGCACGGTGTCCCAATAATAGGTCCCACCATTAAACATCTCCTCGGGACGCAAAAAGCGAACCTTATAGAACTCGTTATTAGTGAGACTGTTAATCTTAAAACGCACTTTGTAATAACATTCGTCACCATAGTAATATCCTCCATATTCATCATGATAGCCGCGTCCCATTCCCGTATCAACGACATAGTCAAGAATCTCGATACCTGGAAGTTGCGGGATAACCGTCGTGGATGTTACCTCATCGGGGAAGCCAGGTACCCGAGCCGAGACGCGGAGCGTGTCACCTGCATTGGGACACGCGGTGAAAACATAGGCTCCATAACCGTTATACGCACCTGGATCAAAAGTCCCAGAATGGGCTACACCATTCAAATAGAGTGTCACCGTGGCGTCGTCAATGGTATTGGAGAGTGAATTGTCGAGGAAGAAACGGCTCTTTGAGATATAGACACAGACCGTGGAGTCGCTGGAAGGACGAGAAAGCAGGACAACGTATGGCGAAATCTCGCCGGCATCGAATTCAATAGGCTCAGTACAAGAACAGACGAGTGTCACAAAGAATACGGTCAGGATATATTTTATTGTTTTCATGATTAGGTGAGATGAGTTAGAATTTGAAACCATAGGAAACTGAAGGTATTATCGGGAAAAGCGAGAGTTTCATCAGCGAGGCACCGTAGTGCGTTCCGTTGACGATGGAATGAGTGTCGTATTTTTCGAAAATCAGGAAGGGATTCTTGCGATTATATAGATTATAAACACTTATACTCCATGTCCTTACCCCGTGTTTCTTCTGCTTGTGGAAGTTGACACCCACGTCAAGGCGGTGATAGGCAGGCATGCGAAAATTGTTGCGCGACTCAATATAAGAGACCTGCTGTCCCGTTTCAGGATCATAGTATTCCTGCATGGCGAGGGTGGCTGTATTGCCTGACGAGAAGACCCATGTGGCGCTGCAGTCAAACTCTTCGTTGGGCTTGTAACTGACCATGACAGAGATGTCGTGCCTGCGGTCGTACTTGGCGGGGAACGGTTCGCCGTTGTTCAAGGTCTGCCCCTCGCGGTCGAACAGGCGCATCGTGCGGCTCCATGTATAGCCCACCCAGCCTGTAATATCACCTATGGTGCGTTGTGCGAGCAGTTCAACCCCATAGGACCAACCATCGCCCATACAGACCTTGTCTTCCCATCCTGCCGAAACACCGAAGAAACTGGCCCCGTCCCTGTATTCCAGCATATTGGTCATCTTCTTGTAATAGCCCTCGAGAGAGAAGTCGGCAATTCCCGACCAGTTATAGAAGACTCCCGCTGCCACCTGATGGGCATACATAGGTGCGATACGAGCCGTTACGGGAACCCACAAATCACTGGGAAGACTGATGGAGCTGTTGGAGAGCTGGTGCATGTATTGCGTCATGAAACTGTAGCCGGCCTTGACTGAGAGGTCGTCGCTGAGCATCACGCGTCCGCTGAGACGCGGCTGCAGAGAGGGATAGAACGAGCCCTGCACGGCAAAGCCTGTGAGATTGAGGCCTGCGTTGAGCTTGATAGTCTCCGAAATGGTCCAGTCGTCCTCGATAAAGGCGGTCAATTCGTTGGCATGCACAATACTCTGCCCCACAACGGTATCGTAAACGTAATGCTCTGCATTGTCTCCACTTTCCATCTTGTTGCCAGTCACATCGGGCTGGAAGATATGGTGAATAAAGGCGCCACCAAACTTGACAGTATGGTCGGGATTGGGCTGATAGTCAAAATCGACCTTGGCGGTGATGTCGCGAATACCTGATTTATAATACATTTCAGCATTATAATAGCTGAAATCGCCATCGTATGAACTACTCTCCGACAAGACAGTGCTGATATCGTTGCGGTAGCGTGTGAAGGCACCAGTCAAATTCATGAAAATCTTGGGATTCAGCTCGTAATTCCAGCGCAGCGAACCCACCAAATTACCCCAGTTGTAGCCCAGTTTTACACTCTCGTCGCCACCATAGCTGTAATCGTACCTGAGACGGGCATATATCTTGTCATCGCCTGAATACCAGCTACCTATCAGTCGACTGCGTTCATTGAAGCGGTGCGTCACTTTGGCGTTGAGGTCGTAGAAATAGTAGCCCAGATTGGTGCGTCCCATACCTTCAAGGGCACCGACAGCCATGATTGCCGGCTGCATAAGGAGATCGAAATAGGTGCGGCGGTAGCTGACGTTGAAGGTCGTTTTGTCCTTATACAGAGGTCCTTCCAAATTCAGCTTTGCAGCAACAGCACCTATCGAGACGTTGCCATGCAGCTGTTTGTCGTTGCCGTCGTTGGTAGTTATGTCGAGCACCGATGAAAGGCGCCCTCCGAAATGAGCTGGAAAACTGCCCTTGTAGA
>JAEEGL010658759.1_pt1 | contig 20137 bp, 17 predicted proteins | sample 9134231 | NCBI WGS metagenome assembly JAEEGL01 (sample SAMN16246548, study PRJNA631951) | gut metagenome | biome: gut microbiome; feature: rumen; material: fiber-attached | host: Bos | place: Iran: Karaj | collected 2018-10
GTCGAGAAATTTCTCGTCGCGAGACCGCGACGTTTTTGCACGTTTTTCAGCAGAAATCTAACTGAAAAGCTGCAAAAACCGAAATTCTCGCGCAAATTCGGCGGAATCCCGTCCGCCGAATTTGCGGGGCTGTTAAAAAGTTGACTTTTTAAACAGCCCCCTACTGGTTATTTTGAATAATCAAAACAAAACTGCGAACCCTTCCGGGATAACACATTTCTGCAAACACAATAAAATGTAAATTTTTTGTGAACTCTTGATTTATATTATATAATATGGTATAATATTATATATATCCGCCCGCGCGCGGGCGCATTTGGAGACTTATATGGCATATATAGACGAAATAAACGAATTATGGGAATCGGTCAAGGCGTCTTTTATAGAAACCAAAACCATGTCCGAGACCCACGTTGATCTGTGGTTCGGAGATCTGACCGTCACCGGACTCGATATGGACGAAAAAAAGATCACGGTATCGACCACGTCCGAACTGAAATACGAGATAATCAGAAACAAGTATCTCGTCGAACTGAAAAAGAGGTTTTCCGAAACTCTCGGATTCGACGTCGACATTGAACTGGTTCTGGCAGGAAAAGAGGAAAAACCGGAACAGGAGCAGAAAAAGCCGGACGACGTTCTCCCGCCGCCGCCCTCCTACAATTTTGAATACACTTTCGAGAATTTCATCGTCGGCAACTCGAACAAATTCGCACACGCGGCCTGCACCGCGGTCGCGGAACACCCTGCCCAGAACTACAATCCCCTTTTCATCTACGGTCCGAGCGGCATCGGAAAAACGCATCTGCTTTACGCGGTGACGAACAAGATAAAAAAAGACAAACCCGACGTCAAGATCATATACGTTAAAAGCGAGGATTTTACAAACCAGTTCATAAGCGCGCTGGCTGACGCAAGCACAGGCGAATTCCGCAACAAATACCGGTCCTGCGACGTTCTGCTCATCGACGACATACAGTTTATCGCCGGCAAGGTCTCGATGCAGGAGGAATTCTTCAACACGTTCAACGCCCTGTACGAGGATCACAAGCAGATAATCCTTTCGTCAGACCGTCCTCCGCGTGAAATGAAAACGCTCGAAGAACGGCTCAAAACTCGTTTCGAATGGGGACTCCTCGCCGACATCCAGCCGCCCGATCTCGAGCTTCGCATCGCAATCATAAAAAAGAAAGCCGAACAGGTCGGGATCACACTCAGCGACGACGTTCTTTCGTTTCTTGCCGAAAATCTGCGGTCGAATATCCGTCAGATCGAAGGAGCAATAAAAAAACTCGGAGCAATCAGTTTTCTGGACGGCCGCGAAATCACTCTCGAAAACGCGAAAGAGTGCGTATCCGACCTTCTTGACGGCCAGATTCCGACCGAATCGATGATAAACCGCTGCTTCAACGCCATTTTCACAAAGTACGGCGTAACGAAAGACGAGCTTACCGGTCAGAAGCGCACAAAAGAAATAGTCGGAGCCAGGCATATCGCCATCTATCTGATAAGAAACACGGTTGAAATGTCTCTTCCGAACATCGGCAAGATCTTCAACAGAGATCACACGACTATGATGTCATCGATAGAAAACGTTGAGAAAAGGATGAAGACCGACAAGTCCTTCAAACGTGAAATAGAAGAACTCAAAAAACAGATAGTAAACTGATTTTTCCACATTTCCACAGCCGATTATTATTATTGTTATTAAAATAATAATTATATATATTAATAAAACCCGGAAACGCCGGAAATCTGAAAGGAACCGAAAAAATGAAAATAGTTTTCAACAGACAGGCTCTTATAAATACCATGTCTCCGCTCATGTGCGCGGTCGGATCGAGAGGAACGAATCCGATAACCGAATACTTAAACGTGAAAACCGACGCGGAAAACGGCGTGGTCCTCACGACGTACGATCTTGAAAAAGCCGTCAGAACGTCCGCCGAAGGCAACGTATACGAAGATGGAAATTACTGCGTTAACGCTGTAAAGTTTTTGCAGACTCTCAAACTTATGGACGGAGACGACGTCACGCTTGAAATAAACGACCGGCTTGAAGCGTTCGTGAGATCCGGACGCGCTCATTACAAGCTTTGTGCTCTTTCGGGGGACGATTTTCCGGTCATTCCCGCGGTCCAGACGGGAGAAGGGTTTGAAATTTCCGCAAAGCAGCTGAAAAAGATGATTGCGAAAACCGAATACGCGATGGGAATCAACGATCAGCGTCCCGTTCTCAACGGCGCCTTTTTCAAAATCGGAGGCGGCGAGCTTCTGATCGTTGCCTGCGACAGTTTCAAGCTTGCGAAATGCCGCGCAAAGGTTGAAATAAGAACTCTTTCCGGAAAAAACGACGAGTTTAAGTATATACTTCCGCAGAGGACGGTCAGCGAGCTATTGAAAATGCTTCCCGACGGAGACGACGACAAAGTGATTTTCAATCTCAGTCACAAGAATATGATCTGCACTTTCGAAGGTATTTCCTTCTTTTCAAGACTCATTGAGGGAGAATACATCGACTACGACAGAATCATTCTGACTACTCACAGGATTCACGCCGTAATCGACCGGAATATGCTTCTGTCAGCGCTTGAAAGAGCTTCGGTGGTAACCGAGGAAAAGGTGCCCGGATCTACCAAACCTCCGATTACCTGCGAGTTCGAAGGCAATCTGCTCAAACTCAGCGCTTCGTCCAGCGCCGGAGTATCCTACGACGAAATAGAAACGGTACACGAGGGAGAAGACATTACGATTTCTTTCAACAACCGCAATCTTATGGAGTCGGTAAGGGCGTGCGGATCCGAAAAAATGAGGATGGATCTTTCTACCCCGCTTAACAGCGTAAACATTATACCCTTAGGTGAGGAAGACGGAGGAGAGGAAGTTTTCTTCATAATGCCGGTAAGGACCAGAAGATAAGCATTCCGCAATGGTCTGTAAAAGAATCGTAGCGGAAAGGTTCCGGAATATCGGAAGCTGCGACGTCGAATTCGGTGAAGGAACCAATCTTCTTTACGGAAACAACGCTCAGGGAAAGACGAATCTTCTCGAAGCGATAGGGATGTTTTCCCTCGGAAAGTCCTTCAGAGGAGTAAAAGAGCAGGAATTCATCAAATTCGGATGCAAAGACGCTCTTCTTTCGCTTGATTTCAGGGATTCCAGGCGTGAACAGAATATCACCATGCGTTTCGACAGAACGAAACACAGGACGATCGAGCAGAACGGGGTAAAAATAGCGAGAACTTCCGAAATAATAGGACAGTTCCGCGCCGTGCTCTTCTTTCCGGAACATCTGAACGTTATAAAAGAAGGACCGGCGATGAGAAGAAACTACCTTGACGTCGCCATTTCGCAGCTCCGTCCGGTCTACCTTAAATCCCTTCAGAGATACAATCACATACTGGGACAGCGGAACAAACTGATAAAGAACGCTCTCTCGGACAGAAAAAGCTTCGATTCTACCGTCGAGTTCTGGTCGTATCAGCTGGCAAACGAGGCGGCGTTCATAACCCTCGCGAGAATCGGATACCTGGTTTTCGTCGAAACCGAACTGAAAAACTGTTTTTCCGAAATGACCGGCGGAAAGGAAGTTCCCTCTCTTTCCTACCTGCCGTCATTCAGGGACGCCGAAAACTTTTACGGAAGCAGAGAAAAGCTTGCCGGAGCGTACTTCGGAAAGCTGATGTCCGGCCACGACCGCGAGATCGCAGCCGGAGCCACCCTCTGGGGTATTCACAAGGACGACGTAGACGTTATGCTCAACGGAAAAAACGCCCGTCTGTACTGTTCCCAGGGGCAGCAGCGTTCGCTTGCGCTCGGACTCAAGCTTGCCGAAAGCGCAATTTCGGCAAAAGACACCGGAGAGGTGCCCGTACTTTTGCTTGACGACGTTTTTTCTGAACTTGACGCAGGCAGAAGAGAGTATCTGACCGAGAGGATGAAAAAAGGACAGGTCATAATCACCGCCTGCGCCGAAGAGGGGCTTTGCGACAGCGCGAAAATAATCCGCGTGGAAAACGGGAGTTACAGCTGAAATGTATATTGCGGTAGGACCGGATAAAAGCATACCGGTCGGCAACATAATCGGAATATTCGACACCGACACGTCGACTTTGTCGTCAGCCGACACGAAAAAGTTCCTGTCGTTATCCGAAAAAAAAGGAATAACCGAATCGGCCGGAAACGACATTCCTAAATCATTTATAGTTTATTACGACGGAAAAAAGCAGGGAAACCGGAAAAACGGAGATATTAAAGTCTGTTTTTCGGAGTTTTCAAGCTTGGTTCTGTATCAGAGACTGAAAAGCGGAATAATCAAGACAGAAATCGAAAGCAGAGGAATTCTTTAATGCCTGAGGAAAAGATTACACCAGAGGAAGAAATCGACGAAACGACGGAAGAAGAACTTTCTCCCCCCGAGCTGATAGAACTTGACGAGGACAAGGGAGAGCTGATCACAGCCGTCGAAGACAACGTCTACACGGAAAATCAAATACAGGTGCTTGAAGGTCTCGACGCTGTCAGAAAACGCCCCGGAATGTACATCGGAACGACGTCGTCCAGAGGGCTTCACCATCTTGTAAACGAGATCGTCGACAACTCCATCGACGAGGCGCTCGCCGGGCACTGCGATCTTATACAGGTGACCGTAAACGAGGACAACAGCGTGACGGTCGAGGACAACGGACGCGGAATTCCAGCCGGAATACACCCGACGCAGGGAATACCGACTCCGGAGGTCGTATATACGATCCTTCACGCCGGAGGAAAATTCGGAGGCGAGGGATACAAGATCGCCGGAGGTCTGCACGGCGTCGGAGCGTCGGTCGTCAACGCCCTTTCGGAGTGGCTTGAGCTGGTCGACGTTGTGGACGGTATAAGATATACCGAAAGGTTCGAAAAGGGCTCGGTCGCGCGTCCCTTCAGGTGTGAGGGGCCGGTTGGCGAGGCCGAAAAGCGCCACGGGGTCACCGTCACCTTCAAACCCGATCACGAAATCTTTGAAACGACAGTATTCGAGTACGATATTCTGCTGAACCGCATGCGCGAGCAGGCGTTCCTCAACGGCGGAATCAGGATAATTCTGACCGACAGGCGGGTCGTAAACGACGACGGCTCGTTCAAGCATATCGATCTGCAGTTCGAGGGCGGCATACGCAATTTCGTAAGCTTCCTGACCGAGCAGAAGCACTCCGAGGCAGTTCATCCCGACGTCATCTATATGCGCGGCGAAAAGGGAACCAGTCAGGCGGAGGTGGCGCTGCAGTACAACACCTCGTACACCGAGACGATACTGACCTTTGCCAACAATATGAACACCGTCGAGGGCGGAACTCACGAGACCGGCTTCAAGACGGCGCTGACCAGGGTCCTTAACGACTACGCAAGAAAGAACAACATCCTTTCCTCCTCAGACAAGGCTCTGTCGGGAGAGGACGTAAGAGAAGGAATCGTCGCGATCATCAGCGTCAAGCTGGAGGACGCGCAGTTCGAAAGCCAGACGAAGGCGAAGCTCGGAAACTCGGAAATACGCGCACTCGTCGACAGCACGGTCAGCACGAGATTTTCCGAATATCTTGAGGAAAATCCCTCGACCGCCCGCGCCATCCTCGACAAAGCTCTTGCCGCCTCACGCGCAAGGGAAGCGGCGAGAAAGGCAAGAGAGCTTACAAGAAGAAAAGGACTCCTGGAGGGCTCTTCCCTTCCCGGAAAGCTTGCCGACTGCCAGGAAAGAGACGCCTCTCTCACCGAGATATACCTGGTCGAGGGAGATTCCGCCGGCGGCTCGGCAAAATCCGGCAGAGAGTCGAGATACCAGGCGATACTTCCGCTTCGCGGAAAGGTGCTGAACGTCGAAAAGAGCCGGCTTGACAAGGTTTATTCCAACGTTTCGCTCATTCCGATAATCCAGGCGCTCGGATGCGGTATCGGCGAGGATTTCGATATCACCAAGCTGCGCTACGGAAAGATAATAATCATGGCCGATGCCGACGTCGACGGTTCGCATATCAGGATCCTGCTTCTGACATTCTTCTTCAGACACATGAAGCAGCTGATAGACGACGGGCACGTCTTCCTCGCCCAGCCGCCCCTTTACAAGGTATACAAGAGAGGGCGCAGCGGAGGCGAAAGATACGCTTTCTCGGATGAGGAGAGAGACCGCTTTATCGAGGAGCTGGGCACGAACGGAGTCGAAGCCGACAGATACAAGGGTCTCGGTGAAATGGACGCCGAACAGCTCTGGGAAACGACGATGGACCCCGAGAAACGCACCCTCAAAAAGGTCACGATAGAAGACGCTCTCGCCTGCGACGCCGCCTTCTCGCTCCTGATGGGCGACAAGGTCGAGCCGCGCCGCGTTTTCATCGAAGAAAACGCGAAATACGCGGAAAATCTCGACGTCTGATCAAACCGAAAAGAGTCATAATTATGAAATTTGCAGTTTTATCTCTCAATCCCGGCATCGACAGAGCGCTTTATCTGTCGGATCCGATGAATCCCGGCCACATGAACCGGGCGGCAAGGACGGTCACATCGCAGGGCTCCAAGGGCGCAAACGTTTCGGTCGTCCTGCACCGCCTCGGTTTTGACGTCACCTATTACGCTTTTACCGGAGGGCTTTACGGCGAACTCTGCGAGAAAATCATCGCCGCCGAGGGACTTAAGGCAAAGTACACCGGGACCGCGTGCGGCATCAGGGTCAATACCAAGGTAACCGACTGCAACCGCCTCTGCACCGAGTTCAACGAGAAAGGCGGTCCCGTCACTCCGGAGGAATACGAAGCCCTTACACAGAGTTTTCTTCAGGACGACGCCGAAGTCGTGTATATGTGCGGAAGTTTTCCACAGGGTGTTGAAAAAACCGCCTACCGCGACCTTGTGGCTGCGGAAAAGTCGCTCGGAAGGAAGGTCATCCTCGACTGCGACGGAGACGCTCTGATAAACGGGATACAGTCGTCACCTGATATCATAAAGCCAAACACCGACGAACTGATCGGACTGCTGCGCAGGACCGGAATGTGCAAAACCTTTCCGCAGGATCCACAGGGAACTCCCGGGTTCATGGAAAAAGCATGTGCAAAAGTCGCCGCCAGATACGGTATCGACACGGTTCTCTGCACAATGGGGTCGAAGGGCGCCCTGGGGATAAGCAAGGGAAAGACCTTCTTCTGCGAAGCGGCGCCGGTCGAACTGCGCGGATTTTCGGGAGCGGGAGACACCTTCCTCGCCGGCTTCGGCGCCGCGAGATACGCTCTCGGAATGGACGACGCCGCGGCGCTGCGCTACGCTTCCGCCTGCGCCGGAGCCAAGATAGTGCTCGAAGGCACCACCCTTCCGACAAAGGAAGGCGTGGACGAGATACTGAAACTGATGTGATTTTGGAGCCGTAAAGTGGAACACAGAGAAGATATTTCATTCAAGGATCAGAAAATACTCAACGTCGAGATGGAGCACGAGCTGAAAAGCTCATTCATCGAATACGCCATGTCGGTAATAACCTCCCGCGCCCTTCCCGACGTCCGCGACGGCATGAAGCCGGGTCAGCGCCGCGTCATGTGGGCAATGTACGAGGACCATCTGACGGCAGACAAACCCTTCTGCAAATCGGCTACGACGGTCGGTAACGTTCTCGGACGCTACCATCCTCACGGCGACGCCGCCGTTTACGGCACGATGGTCAGAATGGCGCAGGACTTCTCGCTACGCTATCCGCTGGTCGAAGGACACGGAAACTTCGGATCGGTAGACGGAGACCCGCCCGCGGCGTACCGTTACACCGAGGCGAGAATGGCGAAGATCGCCGAGGAGATGATGCGCGACATCGACAAGAACGTCGTCGTCATGGACCGCAACTTCGACAACCGCCGCGAGGAGCCGTCGGTTCTTCCTTCACGTTTCCCGAACCTGCTCGTCAACGGAGCCGTCGGTATCGCCGTCGGTATGGCCACGAACATCCCGCCGCACAATCTCGGCGAGACGATAGACGCGACCATCTACCGCATGGAGCACCCCGACTGCAGCGTTTTCGACCTGATGGAGTATATCAAAGGGCCGGATTTCCCGACAGCCGCCGTCATTTACGGCACCAACGGCATCAAGGAGGCGTACCTGACCGGCAAGGGCAGGATAACCGTCCGCGCCCGTGCCAGGGTGGAGGAGGAACATCACCGGATCATAGTCACCGAGATTCCATACGGAGTCAACAAGAGTCTGCTTTGCGAGGCGATAGCCAATCTGCACCGCGAGAAGCGCATCGAAGGCATAACCGATATGCGCGACGAGTCGGGCAGAAACGGCATGCGCATCGTCATCGAATACCGCCGCGACGCAAACGGCGAAATAATACTCAAACAGCTGTACAAGTATTCGCAGATGGAGGACACCTGCGCCGTCAACATGCTCTCGCTCGTTAACGGCGAGCCGAAGATCCTTCCCCTCGCGAAAATTCTCGACGAGTATATAGCGCATCAGGAGTCTGTCGTCACCCGCCGCTGCCGGTTCGAGCTTGAAAAGGCGCTGGCAAGGGCGCACATACTCGAGGGCTACAGGATCGCCATCGACAATATCGACGAGATCGTCGCCCTGATGAAAAGCTCGGCGTCCATACCCGAATCCAAACAGAAGTTAAGCGAAAGATACGGACTTACCGACGTTCAGGCTCAGGCGATCGTCGAAATGACGCTCGGACGCCTTACCGGTCTCGAAATCGACAAGGTTCTCGAAGAGCTGAAAAATCTCAACCTGCGCATCGAAGAACTCCGCGAGATCCTTTCGGACATCGGCAGGGTCAAAGATATCATAAAGAACGAGATGCTCGAGATAAAGAGAAAGTATTCGGATCCGCGCCGCACAGAGATCGTCGAGGCGGAGGACGACATTCAGATCGAGGATCTCATCGAAAAGCACGACTGCGCCATAACCGTCACCCACGCCGGATATATCAAGCGTCTTCCCGCCGATACCTACACTGCCCAGAACCGCGGCGGAAAGGGCATCATCGGTATGACGACCAAGGAGGAGGATTTCATCGAAAAAGTCCTCGTCGTTTACAGTCACTCCAACCTGATGATATTCACAAACCGCGGCAAGGTCTTCATGCGCAAGGCGTACACCATCCCCGAATCGGGCAGGAACGCGAAGGGCACGAACATCGCAAACATCCTGGAGCTCGAGCCGGGCGAAAAGATGACCGAGATCGTCGCGGTCGACAGCTTCGAGGGCGCCGACGGGCGTTATCTCACCGCCGTGACGAAGAACGGCATAATCAAGCGCACCAAACTCAGCGAATACGAGTATCAGCGCCGCGGAGGAAAGAGAGCCATCAACCTCGACGACGACGACGAGCTCATTTCGGTCCTCTTTACCGACGGAACGAAGGATATAATGATAGCGACCGCCAACGGCATCGCCAACCGCTTCCCGGAGGAAACGGCAAGGTGCATGGGAAGAGTATCGCGCGGCGTGCGCGGCATAAAACTGCGCGACGGCGACAGAGTCGTCGGAGCCGTGACGGTCGAAGAGGGCAGAAACCTCCTCACGGTCACCGAAAACGGCTACGGCAAACGCACCGAGTTCGAGGAGTTCCGCACGATGGTCAACCGCGGGACGATGGGCTTCCGCTGCCACAATATCACCGAAAGAACGGGTGCGCTCATAGGCATTTCCGCCGTCTGCGACAGCGACGACCTGATGGTCATCACCGATTCCGGCACTATCATACGCACGCATATCGCGGGTATTTCGACCTATTCGCAGTACGCGGCCGGAGTCATCGTCATGCGTCTGTCCGAAGGCCAGAAGTGCGTCAGCTTCACGACGGTCGCCGCGGGTGGCGACGATGATGACGAAACGGCGGCGGACGGTTCGGAAGAAACGCCGGAGCAGACTCCGGAAACCGGAGACGAACCGGAAGAAATATGAGCTGTCGGAAAACCGCGGGTTCCTGACAGTCCGGCGGCAACCGGTCGCCGGCAGCTTACGGAAGGGAGTGCTGAAATGAAAAAAGCCGTAACCGGAGGGATTCTTGTCTCTTTGTCGATTTTGCTTTTCTTTTCCGGATGTTCGTCCGGGGCTCCCGACCTCGCGTCGGTAAAGGACGAATTCGTCGCTCTGATAGAGGCGTCCGCCGAGATAAACGACATCTTTTTCGGTCAGGGTCTGCCGGTATACGACAGGGAAACGTCGTCGGGAGACAACAACGCGAAATACGACGAAGAGACCGGGGTTTATTACTGGACGATACCCGACGAAACCTATACCGAGGTCGTAAAGTTTTACGATAAGGAAGAAAAAAAGAACCGCTACGCCGTCGAAAAGGAAAACTACGGAAAGGCCGGGGATAAAGCGGGAGGAGCGTCGGAATACACGCTGCGCCTTGAAGGAAAAGATATTTCATGCATGCTTCTCGAAGACTATACCGAACCCGAGCGTGAATTCGTTTACGACGAGTCGAGTCCCGAGAATTTCGACGTGGTCAGGGTCGACTGTCCCTACCAGACGGTCGCGGAAATCAAGGAAAAAGCATCCTCCGTTTATTCTTCCTCGTATCTTGCGGCTATCTACCGCACCGTTTTCGAGGGATACAAGACCGAGGACCGTATCGTTTTCGCAAGATATATGGAGGACGAAAGCGGCAACGGCGGGTATCTTCTCAAATCCAACCAGTTCGAGCCGTTTTTCGATAAACAGACCGAATACCGCTTCGACACCATGAAGATCGTCGAGCCGTCGAGAAGCGATTCGGTAAACGTCGAAATAACTGCGTACGGGACGTATATCGACTTCGATTCTGCCGAAAAAAAGACCGGCGAATTCCAAAGGGTGATCAAATTCGTCCTCGAGGACGGAAAATGGCGCCTTGACACGCCGACCTACTGACGATTCTTATGTATCTTCTGATAAAACCCGCGTCGGGCGCCTGCAATCTGCGATGCAAATACTGCTTTTACACTGACGAGATGCGGAACCGGGAGCACGCCGTCAGGGGAATAATGACGGACGACTGCCTTTGCACGGTAATCGAAAAAGCCCTCGCCAGAGCCGAAAGCACCGAAGGCCCGGGCGGCACCCTGTCGCTCGGATTCCAGGGCGGAGAGCCGACCCTTGCCGGACTTGATTTTTTCCGCCGCGCCGTATCTTTCGCCGGCGAAAAAAAGAGCGAAGGATTCCGTATAAACTGGTTCCTTCAGACCAACGGAACGCTGATCGATGAGCAATGGGCGGCGTTTCTGGCCGAAAATCACTTTCTTTGCGGCCTGTCTTTCGACGGTTTTCCCGAGCTGAACGACAAAAACCGCCGCCGTCCCGACGGGAAAGGCAGCAGCCGGGACGTCCTTCGCGCCGCCGGGCTTCTGCGCAAAGCGGGTGCCGATTTCAATATTCTGTCGGTTCTCACCGGCGAAGCGGCGCGGAGTCCCGCAAAGATTTACAATTATCTTCGGAAAAACGGCTTTGCCTGGCATCAGTTCATTCCATGCATCGCCCCGCTGGGAGGCGAAGACACCCCGTGGACGCTTGATTCCGTAAGGTACGGAAGCTTCCTCCGCTCCTGCTTCGATCTCTGGTTTGCCGACGTCGAAAAAGGCAGTTTTGTCTACAACCGCGAGTTCGAAAACTGGATAGGCATACTTGCCGGAATTCTGCCGGAGGAGTGCGGGATGCGCGGGGTCTGTTCCCCGCAGTATCTCATCGAATCGGACGGAAGCGTCTATCCCTGCGATTTCTACGCGCTCGACTCATTCCGGCTGGGAAATCTTACGACCGATTCCTTCGACGACGTCGACGCCCGCCGCAAGGAGCTGCGGTTTATCGAGGACTCTGAAAAGCTCTCTCCCGAATGCGACGGCTGCCGCTGGCTTGCGCTCTGCCGCGGAGGATGCCGCAGGAACCGCGACGAAAACGGAAAGAACCGTTTCTGCGAGGCCTACCGGTCGTTTTTTGAGTACGCGTATCCGCGTATGGAGTATCTCGCCAAAAAAATCGTAAAAAACAGATAATTATCGCCGTTTTTTCATATTTTTTTAAGATTAATCCGGTATAATACAGACGAACATGAAAAGCTGCATCACAGACGGACCGATTTTCGTCCGCAGAAATTCGATAAAGACCCCGCTGATAATGGCGCACCGCGGCGGAAACGTCCTGGCGCCGCAGAATTCGATACCCGCCTTCGAGCGATCCTGCGCTCTCGGAGTCTGGGCTCTCGAAAGCGATATACGCTTCACGAAAGACGGCGTGCCGGTCTGCATCCACGACGCCGACGTCGACAGGATGACCGACGGCGAGGGGAAGGTATCCTCGTTCACGTACGCGGAGCTGCTTGAATTCAGGATAGACGTCGGAGTTTTTTCCGACAGCCTTCCGAGGGAGCTTCTCCGTATCCCGACGATGGACGAGTATTTCGATATCTGCATGTACTACGGGACGGTACCTTTCATAGAACTGAAGGAGGATGAAGGAACCGACGTCGTCGTACGCGGTCTGCGCAGAAGATCGCTCGAGAGCCACGCCGTCGTGTCTTCGGCAAAATTCGAGCGCCTGGAGGAGACGAGGCGTCTGTCCGACAGTGTGTTCATCCACCATATATTCTCGTCGGAGGAACGCATCCCCGATCTTTGCGAACTGGGCTACGCCGGGCTGTCGTTCAAGATAGCCGATCCCGACGCGGCGCCGCCCGATCTTGTCGGGCGCGTGCACGAAGCCGGGCTCCGTATCTGCCTGCGGGCGGCGGACGATCCGGAAACCGTGAAGAAGATGATTAAAATGGGACTTGACTACCAGCCGTCCAACTGCGTTTTCGGCCTTTGACGGCGGCGGTGAAAGGGTTTTGATATGATTTATATGTTTTTAGCCGAGGGCTTTGAGGAGGTCGAGGCGCTTTCTCCTCTCGATATTCTCCGGCGCGGCGGAGTCGATATCAAGACGGTAGGCATCGGCGGCAGGGAGATCAGGGGATCTCACGGCATCCCGGTCGTCTGCGACCTTGCCGATTCCGAATACGATGCCGCCGGTTTTTCGGGCGTTATCCTTCCGGGCGGAATGCCGGGGACGAACGGCCTCGACGCGTCGGCCGCCGTCGATTCGGCCGTCAGGCGCGCCGCGGGCGAGGGCCTGCCGCTCTGCGCGATCTGCGCGGCTCCGTCGGTCCTCGGGAAAAGAGGACTGCTTGCCGGAAAGCGCGCCGTCTGTTTCCCCGGATTTGAAAAATATCTCACGGGAGCGCGCCTCACCCGCGCAAGAGTCGAGCGGGACGGAAATATCGTGACCGCCGTCGGCATGGGTGCCGCCGTCGAGTTCGGGCTCTGCATTCTTTCGCTGATAAAAGGAGAGGATGCCGGAGAAAAAATGCGCCGTACGATACTTGCTCCGGCTGCAGTCAACGTCTTATGAACGTTTTTTCCCGTATTTCGGGTCTGAAGCGCGGTGAAGGCGCCGGCGAAAAGAAGCCGTACAGGAGAGAACTGACCGCGCCTCTGCTCGTTCTTGCCGTTTTTCTTCTCCTGCGCCTTTCGAATTACGTCGATTCCCGCCTGACACGGGACAACGAAAACGGAGCCGTCGTGCTCCTTCAGCTGCTTATATTCGTTTTCCCCGCCGTTTTTTATCTTATCCTGACGAAAAACACTCTTTCGGGCCTGAGGATACGTCCGATAGGAATAGGGCACCTGTTCATTATGCTGTCGGCGCTCGTCTCGATGATAACGGCGTCTCTTCTTCTCGATCTGACCTGCGGCGGATACGATTCTCTGACCGGCGGGTACGATCTTTACGGGATATTCGTTTCAAAGCCGGAAGGCGGCTTTTCCGACGGGGTGTATCTGGTTCTTGCCTACGCTCTGCTACCTTCTCTCTGCGAGGAACTGGTGTTCCGCGCCATCCTTTCTTCCGAATATGAAAAGCGTTCGTCGGCGGCCGCGATCATCATGCCGTCTCTCTTTTTCGCGATGCTGCATTTCGATCTCGCCCGCTTCCCCGCCCTCTTCCTTTCGGGAGTCATACTTTCGCTGACCCTTTACGCGACGCGCAGTATTATTGCGCCGCTTGCAGTTCATTTTCTTTACAACCTCGCCGCCGTTTTCGGCAGGCCGTTTTTCCAGACCCTGTACGACCTGGGCGGTGAAAAAATGTTCATTTTCGCGATTTCGGCGCTTTTCCTGCTTTCGGGTTTTCTGTTCTGTTCGGAAGCCGCCCGTCTTTACCGCCATTATTCCGAAAAGAACTATTCATCCTCCTATCGCGATATGGTCCCGCCGTACGAAAAGCCGCGGGACGCGGGGTCTGCCAGCGTTTCGCTGATCTTTTCGTCAAAACACCCGAGACTCGCGGCGACGCTGTCGTCCGTTTTCTCACCTACCGCGCTCGCGTGCTACATCTTTTACGCCGCGGTCATACTGCTGGGGAACTGAATCAAGATGTCATTTTTCAGAAAAAAGAAAAAAAAGGCCGGCCGGGAATATTCCCGGGAGGATTACGACCGGGCAATAACCGAGCTTGACGAGGAAAAGGAAGACGACTTTTTCGGAAGAAAAAGCTTCACCGAAACGCAGTCAAGCGTTATGGCGGTCATCAAGGCCGTCGTTTATATCGTTTTCATCATAGTCGTGTCGGGCGCGCTCGCGTATTTCATAATCGACATCTCGAACGACGTTTTCGCTTTCGTCAAGGATGAAGGCGAGCTGACCATCACCATTCCGGAGCGCGTGAACGCCGACAAGCTGGCGGACATTCTTTACGAAGCCGGCGCCATAAAATACCCGGGCGTTTTCAAGCTGTACGCAAAGCTCAAGCACGTGGATTCACGGCCCGAAAGATACGATTTTGTCGCAAAAACTTATGAAAAAGTGTCCAGCCCACGCAATTACGATCAGTGGCTGCTCAGCTTCGGCAAGGACAAAAAGGTCGAGACCGGCTGGATCACCATCCCGGAGGGCTATACCGTCGACCAGATAATCACTCTTTTTACCGAAACCGGTATCGAACTGACCGAAGCAAAGGACGGGCAGACTCATCTGACCGTCGGCACGAAGGAAAGCTGGACCGAGGCGATAAATTCCTTTGATACAAACGAAAAGTACAAGTTCACCGAAAAATACCCCTATCTTGCCGGGCTTTCCACCGATAACGGCCGTTATTACAAGCTCGAAGGATATCTTTTCCCCGATAAATACAACGTTTACGTAGGGTTCGGTTACGACGAGTATTATTACATCAGCGTGCTTCTCGCCAATTTCGACGCGAAGATCCGCGGGCTCGATCTTGAAAACACCTGCAAAAAAATCGGGATCACGGTGGACCAGGCGCTGATAATCGCGTCGATTATCGAAAAGGAAATATATTACCAGCCGGACGCCGATCTCGTCGCCCAGGTAATATGGAACAGAATCGATCTGTTCAGGCGGGAATCGGACAGCGCGTCGGTCGCCGCCGCCAAGGAAGCGAAGGCGAAGGAACTGTTCGGCAGCGGCGGATGGATGCTCCAGTGCGACTCGACGAACATTTACTCTCTGTCGCACAAAGCGGGAAAGAGGGTCAGGGAACTGACAGAAGCCGACAAGCTGCTGGACGATCCCTACAACAGTTATAAATACGAGGGATTCGTTCCCGGACCGATAGGAAACCCGGGATTCAACGCCATCAGCTGCGCCGTCAGCCCGCAGGAGGAAAAGGATCCCGATACCGAAAAGGTTCTTTCGATAGCCGAAAGATCATATTTCTTCATTACCGACGCCGACAACTACGTCAGAGTGTCCTCAGACGCCGCGACCCACGAGCGTCTTGCCAGAGAGCGGCGCGAAGAACTCGAACGAAGAGGCGTTCGCTGATATCCGAAGATGAAACCGGGAAAAGTTCTTATTATCAACGCGGTTGTGATTGGGGCAATGCTTCTTTTCACCGCATTCGCCGCGCTCGACACTTTCGTCATTCCTCATACGTATATGTCCGGCGTCAACAAAACGCCGGAAGGGACCGTTCAGACCGCGGAAATCGCGACCGACGTCGATGACACCGAGCCGTCACCCGAAGCAACGACGGCACCCGCGGCGCAACAAACCGTTCCTTCGGTAACCGACGGTCCCGTTTCCGACGCGACTCATTACAGCGACGGAAATATAACGATCGAACTGAAACAGTACCGCGAATACGATACCGATATTTACGTAGCCGATATAAGACTTTCTTCTCTCGATTACTTCAAGACCGCTTTCGCCTACAACACATACGGAAGGAATATTTCCCAGAAGACCTCCGATCTGGCCGCCGCCAACGGAGCGATACTTGCGGTCAACGGCGATTTTTACGGCTCGAGACTTTACGGGTATGTTGTCCGGGAGGGCAGGACCTACCGCTCCACCGCATCCGAAAACGAAGCGATGGCGCTTATGCGTGACGGAAGCTTCCGCTTCTTTACCGAGAGGACGACCTCTCTTTCGTCGATAACCTCCGCCGGCGCCCTTGACGTTTTCTCCTTCGGCCCCGGTCTTGTAAAGGAGGGAACGGTGACCGTCTCGGTAAGGGACGAGGTCGGACGCGCGATGGCGAGCAATCCGCGCACGGCGATCGCAAAGTATTCCGACGGGCTGCACTACGCCTTCATCGTGTCCGACGGGCGCGTCAGAAACAGCGCCGGGCTCACGCTCTTTGAACTCGCATCGTTTCTGCATGACGAGCTCGGGGTGAGCGAAGCATACAATCTTGACGGCGGAGGATCGTCAACGATGTATTTTAACGGGAAAGTGGTCAACAATCCCACAACAAACGGCAAAATACAGGAAAGGGCGGTGAGTGATATTGTCTATATCGGATAAGCTTGGAGGCAAGCGGCTCACCGGCTTTGCACGCAACGCCGCCATCGACCTTTTCGTATCGGCCTTCGTTATGCTCTTCGGCGCCGTCTATGAGCATTTCAGCTTCGGGGTTTTCTCCTTTTATATGATATACGCTTTCGTCCCCTTCTTCATCCTGGGTATGTTCGAACTTCAGGCGGGTTTTCTTAAAAATCTGAGGTTCGATCCCTGGGCGCTCCGGATCGCCAGATGGGGGGTCGTAGCCGCGACGCTCGGCTCGATCCTTAAGGGAGTTCTCGAAATATACGGGACGTCGAGCGATCTGACGGTCGTTTATCCGGTTGCCGCCGGGGCGCTGTTCGCCGCGGCGCTGATAAAAGGCATCGCCGGTCTGAAGAAAACACGGTAAAAAAAGAAGCACCGGCTGTCGGGCAACCCGGAAAGGGTGGCTGACAGCCGGTGCGTTTTGGTGCGCCGTTATTCGGTTTTTGCTTCCGTCGCGGTGTTTGCCGTCTGATCGGTCGGGATCGATCCGAGGATCGGAAGTACGTTCTCCGCTCCGCCGACGAAATACTCCGGGAGCTTTCCGTCCCACTGCTTAGTCTTGTAGTACTCGATGAGTTTGTCGGTCAGCGAATTGGCGATCGCCTCGTTGATGGCTGCGTCCTTCCTTCCGGCGTACTCTGCGGCGTCCGCCTGAATCTGGAGTACCTCTTTTTCCGCCGCCGCCTGGATCTTTGCGACCTCGGCCGCGGCGTTCGCCTCGATCTTCTGGCGCGCCGCCTCCTGCTCCTTTTCCATGGTCTTCTGCTGCTGCTCGGTCTGCGCCTTCAGGAGCGCCTGCTGGGCGACTACCTTCGCTTCGACGGAATCGGTGAAGGAATCGGAAAAATCGATGTTTTCCACCGAGGTGCTGACGACCTCGATATTGTAGGCGCCGAGCTGGGCGGTCAGCATTTCGGTGATCTGCTTTGACAGGGCGTCGCGGTTGTCGACGAGGCTTTCGGCGGTGTATTTCGCGATCACGCTCTTGACGACTTCCTGGATGCGCGGTTCCATAACGGTACGGTAGTAATCGGTTCCTATCGTCTTATAGATCGTCTGGGCGTTCGCCTTTTCGATCTGGTAGTTCATCGAATAGGAGATTATCACCTCCTGGATGTCGCTTGAAAAGCAGGAAAGCTGAAGAGTTCTGACCTGGGTGCGGTTGTCCATCGCGACTACCCTCTGCAGAGGGGATTTGAAGTGAAGTCCCGCCTCAAGGGTGACGTCCTCCACCTTGCCGAAGGTCGTAAGGATGCCCGTGTGTCCGGTGGGTACCGTCACCAGCGTTGCAAAGAGTATGAAAACGCATCCGAAAAGCGAAAACAGCTGGCGCGGGTTGATCTTCCAGGTTTTTCCTCCGTCGCGGAACCCGAGGAAGAAAAAGAGGATGAGCGACGCGATGATTGAAACGATGATCCAGAACATGTCTGCCTCCTTTCCGGGACGGCGGACAGACCCGTCCGCGGGCGGAGCGTCCGTTTGCGGCGCTCCGGGATATTATCGGTGCAAGGGGGATTCCTTTTCACCGTTTTCTGTCCGGTGATATTATTATATCACACAATCACGTGACTGTCAATAAAAATCGTACGAATATGTAAAATATTTCGGTGACCGCGCGCGGACGGCGCAAAACCGCTTTTTTGTCTTGAAAAGCGGAGTCAGGAGATGTATAATATATATAATTAGCGGTATTGAAAGAAAGAGGAATCCGCCGTGGCGAAAAAGTCGAAAAAAAGCAGAAAGATCGGAAAATCACCCGCCGTTCTCTGGTATCCCGTCAAATTTTTCGCGAATCTGTTCTACCGTCTGAAATACGGTGTCAGGGTCAGCAACGCCGCGATCAAGGGGCACAAAGGACCGGCGATCGTTCTTGCCGTTCACACGTCCGGGAAAGATCATATACTCAGCGGGCTTGCTCTTCCCGGGAGACCGACGTTCGTCCTCAGCGAACATTTTTACGCGAATAAAAAACTCCGGCCGCTTCTCGAAATGATGCGGACGATACCGAAAAAGATGTTTTTTTCCGATTCGCGCGCCGTCCGGGGAATAATCAGGGCGGTCAGAGAGGGAAATACCGTCGTCCTTTTCCCGGAAGGACGCCTTACCTGGTATTCGCGTTCTCTTGAAATAACCGCCGGAACTGCGGAGCTTGTAAAACACCTGGGAGTCGACGTTTTCGTCCTTACCGCGGAGGGAGCCGGACGCAGCTTTCCGAAATGGTCTAAGTCGGGCGGCAGGCGCGGAAGGATCGACGTACGTGTCGAAAAACTGTTTGACGGCGCGGCGCTTTCGTCGCTCGAAATAAAAGATATCGACGGGATCATCCGTTCCGCCATGCGGCACGACGAAGAAAAGGCGGAGCCGGGCGTCAGATTCAGAAGCCGCGATACCTCCGCCGGACTGGATACCGTACTCTGGAAATGTCCGGTCTGCGGCGGCGTTCACACTCTCGCCTGCGAAAAATCCCGGATCGTCTGCCAAAACTGCGGGGCCGAAGCTTCCCTCGACGAATACGGAAGGATATCCGGCCTCCCGGCGGAAACCGGGATAGACTCGGTAGCCGCTTTTTACGAATCCTGCGCCGCGTCGGTGGATATTTCAAAACCGCTCGCGCTCGACTGCTCGGTGGGCGCGACAGACGCGGACGGATATATGCAGAGAGATATCGGAAGAGGTATACTTACCGTCGACCGGGAAAAAATCGAATTCCGCGGCACCGTAGAAGGGGCGGAGACCGTTCTTTCCCGCACGTCGAGGGACGTCGTCGCCTTTCCGGTGACTCTCGGGGATCATATCGACGTCTATTTCGGAGGACGGCTGTTCATCTTCACTCCCCTTCCCGATCCGCGGGACGCGATCGTCGCGGTCGCATATCTTGACCGGGTCACGGCGGAGAATAACGAAAAGAGAGAGTAATCGTATGCATACACCTCTTGCGGAGCTTATACGCCCGAAGACCTTCGACGAAATGGTCGGTCAGGAGCGCCTTTTCGGGAAAAACGGAATAATACGCCGCATGTGCGAGAGCGGCAGACTTACGAATATGATTTTTTACGGCCCTCCGGGAACCGGAAAAACGACGGCGGCGATGCTTGTCGCCGGGTATTCGGACCTGAAATACTGCCGGCTCAACGCCACGACGGCTTCCCTTTCCGACGTCAAGGAGATACTGACGTCGACGTCGGATATGTTCGGAGCGAACGGTATCCTTCTTTATATCGACGAGATCCAGTATTTCAACCGCAAACAGCAGCAGGCGCTTCTCGAGCACATCGAGGACGGAAGGGTCACGCTCGTCGCGTCGACCA
>JAEEGL016409435.1_pt1 | contig 20136 bp, 15 predicted proteins | sample 9134231 | NCBI WGS metagenome assembly JAEEGL01 (sample SAMN16246548, study PRJNA631951) | gut metagenome | biome: gut microbiome; feature: rumen; material: fiber-attached | host: Bos | place: Iran: Karaj | collected 2018-10
ATCGCTGACCTCGGCTATGAGACCTACCAGAAGATCCTGAATGAGGCGATGGTGGAGTTGAGAAATGAGGGAGCCTCCCCAAGCCCCTCCGAAGGAGGGGATGCCTATATGGCAGATAAATCTCATAAGGCTTCCAATGGGCATCATGTATCGAGAGCCAACCAAACATCCCCCCTCTCGGGGGGGCTTGGGGAGGCCTTTGTCTCCGACTGCACCCTTGAGTCCGACCTTGAGATGTACTTCCCTGACCAGTATGTGCCCAGCGATTCGGAGCGCATGCTGCTCTATCGCGAACTTGACTCCATCCGCGATGATCAGGGTCTCGATGCTTATCGCCTGCGCTTAAAAGACCGCTTCGGTGAACTGCCGAAGGTTGCTGAAGAGCTGTTGCAAGTGGTACCCCTGCGCCGCTATGGTAAGCAGTTGGGCTGCGAACAGATTATGCTCAAGCAGGGGCGCATGTTCCTATTCTTCGTGAGCAATCCGCTCAGTCCATTCTATCAGAGCGAAGCCTTCGGGCGTCTTCTGGACTTCGTGGCTCAGAACCCTCGTCGCTGCACCTTCCGCGACCAAAAAGGCCGTCGCTCACTCGTCATGAGCGATGTGAAGACCGTGGGTGAGGCGGTCGCCATTCTCAAAGGAATCAACTGATGAAGATTATTCGAAGTAGAGGGTGAGCATGATCATCTTCGTGCGGGCAGAAGAGACACTGCTGGCGAAAGCGAACTTATTGGGATCCTTGATTTCGCTGAGATGGCTCTTGTCAAGCGCATTGCTAAGGCCATAGCAGAACTTCAGTTCAGGGATAAGTTTGAAGAACGGCAGATAGAAATCACAGCCCAATCCCACCTCGACAGTAGCATCAAAGCGCTTCAACTGGATAGCCTCCTGATCCTTACCTGCCAGATTGAGCATCGGGTTGAATCCTGCCAAGACGTAAGGGCGGTAGTTATTGAAGCGCTCCGCATAGAACTTCAGGTCGATAGGTACTGAAAGATAGGTATTCTTCATGTCCTGCGTAGTGAGGCGCGGCTTACCGCTATCATCGAGATCAAGCACGTTACGGAAAGTAACTCGCTTGCCGCCAAAATGCATCGTAGGCGAGACACGAAGCGAGAAGTACTGATGCAGACGCACATCGGCCAGCACACCCACGCTGAAACCTGGGTTCCAGATATCCACATCACACTGCACATCGGCCGGTACCTGCGAGCCATCAGGCAGGGTAATGGTCTGTGGTCCCACATTGTCAAACTCTGCATCCTGCATGTTGAAGCCAATCAAAATGCCGAAATGCATCGGGCGCAGGTCTATGTAAGGCCTGTTCTGCACCTTGCGCTTCTGTGCTGACATGGCAAGCACGGTGAGCAAGGCTAACATGAGAAAAAAAATTCGCTTCTTCACTATTGATAATAACGAAGATTTAGCCTCATTATTATGTCTGATTCTATTTCGACACAGTATAAATTAGAAAAATAAATACCAAAATCTTGGTATGGTCGGAAAAAAGTTATTATCTTTGCATCATCAAAATTAAGTATTAACAATTTTAATTATTTAAATCAAACTATGGCATACGTAATTAGTGATGACTGCATCGCATGTGGAACATGCGCAGGTGAGTGCCCCGTTGAGGCAATTTCTGAAGGTGAGAAGTACGTAATCGACGCTGATGCTTGCACCGAGTGCGGCACTTGCGCAAGTGTTTGCCCCTCAGAGGCTATCCACCTCGGCTAATTTTTCGATTAGCTTCATAAACCAAAAGAAGGCATCCCTGCGGGATGCCTTCTTTCGTTATCTGTTAAACTCTAGCTTACTTCAGTTCCAGAATCTGTTTAGCGGTCTCGTTAGCAGGATCGACGGTCTGCACCTTCTGGGCAAATTCCTTCGAGCGAGCCGTATCATCCTTAATCTTCAGATAATAGACCATCAGGAAGTTGCAACCCTCCTTCAAACGGGCCTTGTCGGCATTGTCCATCTCAGCCTTAGCCGTGATAGTGTTCACCAGTTCCTCATAGAACGGCTGAGCCAGTCCCTGAGAAGCATCGGGATCCATCATCGTGCCTACGCGGGCACGCCAGAACAGTGAGTACTCCTTGGCATCAGCATTCTTGGCAGCAAGGTCAGCATAGATCTCGTCAGCCTTCTTCAGCTTAGCCTGTTTCTCCTCACCCTGCAATTTGTCAGCATACTGTACATAGAGACGACCCAGGTCGGCATAGTCGGTCAGCGAAGCGTGCGACACGGTCTTGAGGAACTGGTCGTAATAGATCACAGCATTCTCATAGTCGTCCATGCCTTTGTAAGCATCAGCCAGGTCTTTAATTACGCCTGCCTTTTTGTCCTGAGAGTCGAACTCCAGCTGAAGGGTCTTCTTATAGACCTCAATAGCCTCATTGTATTTCTTGGCACCATTCAGCGCCTTGGCATACACACCATAAATCTCAGGATTCATCTTCACAGAATCAGACTGGTTCAGCATACGGTCGGCATACTCCAAAGCCTTGTCGTAGTCCTTCAGCATGGTGTAGTTGAACATACCCAGCTGATTGAACGTGAACTTACGGGGCTGTGACTTCAGACCATACTCGATAATCTCCTGGCTCTTCTTATAGTCACCCAGCAGATAGTTGGCACGGGCAGCACTCACCACGTCGCGCTCCTCCAACTGAGCGAGGGGCACCTTATTATATACTTTAGCAGCCTCTTCCACCTTGTTGGCCAAGTCATAGACACGGCCCTTCAGCACATCCACATGACCATTGGCAGCGAGATCGGGACGATCCTGAGCCAGCTGGTCGAGCTTCTCAATAGAAGAGGGAAGCGATACCTTACGATAGACGGTAGCATACTTATAATAAGGGGTCTCGTCAATCTGACCACCATTCTCACGACCGAAATAGATGGCCTGCTCATACATGCGGGCAGCATCGCCACCGGCATCGCCCAGTGCATAGATATCACCAGCCAACACGTAAGCAGCAGGCGACTTCAGGGCAATACCATAGTTGGCATAGACACGAGCATTAGTAGTGTCCTTCGGCACTGCCTCATAGAAGGCGCGACCGATGCCCACAACCACCTCGGCATTCTTCTTGTTCTTCTTGTAGATGGCATTCACTTGCTTCACCATATCAGGAGCCTGGCTCTTGATAATCTCTTTGGCAGCATCGATAGCGGCCTGAGCCTCTTGGGCAGCGACGGGAGCACTGAAGCTGAGCATCATGGCTCCCACGAAAAGGTATTTCACTGTTTTCATAATCTTAGTTACCTGTTTCTAGTTAATAATTGAATTGTGAATCTATATAGCTGTTAGACGTATTTTCTATTCAAAAGTAAAATCACTCCTTGCGAATATTCACCTGACGCACGTTCATATTGGCGACAATAGGTAGCAAAGCGGCACGGAGAATGATAGTCTGTCCTTGCGGCAGACGACAGAAATTGGCAAAATGCGTGGGAGCACCTGTACGCGGCTCAGTGGTGATGGCATAGATGGTGCGCACCAATGGATAATTGCCGTTGTAGAGATAGCCCTGATAGGGTTTGAAACTATTGCGGGCACTTGCAGAATCCAGACGCGAGACCCCCATCACCCGGATGTTGCGACGGAAGGTCACATTAGTGGTATCGCGCTTATCATTTAGCCAGTTGGAGCCGATAATGCCGATGGCATTGGGATGGTTCTCCACATAATCTACCACCTCGCTGCTCTTCAACACAGCGCTAATGGTCTTTTCCTGGGCAAATTCCTGACCGTCAAGGAGGGAGTCAACACAATAACGAACGGTACTTGACAAAGGATTGTCGAACACCACATCAATGTCACCCATTTTTGAATTTGGATAGATATCGTTCCACTTGGTGACCTCGCCACGCAAGACTCGCTTAAAGTCCTTAATCGTAATGCAAGAGTCAGGGTTCTGATTATTGGCAATGATGGCCAAACCATCGTAGGCAATAGCCTGTTCCCGAGGGTTAAACGAACGGTCACGCAGGTTCTGACGTTCCTTATCAGTCAGCTTACGGGTCGTAAAAGCCAGCCAAGTCTCATTGTTCATGAGCATCTTCACCGCATCCTGCTCACTCATATAGCGAGCCTGAAGGGTATCCTTCTCAGGACGATTGCGGTTAAACACCTTGATAAAGATTTCAAGTTCTTCATCGAGAATAGGATGGAAACTCTCATCAGCCACAAAGAATGCAGCTGCTGCTTCATAGTCATAACCTAAATCATTTTTAGGCTTGTCCCCGCACGAAGCGAGGAACAAGCCTAAAATGAGAATTAATCCGAATAAATCGAATATCAGTTTCTTCATAAAATGCAATTACTGGAGCTTGAAGGTTACAGGCACGGTGTACTTCACACGTACAGCCGAACCGTTCTGCTTACCAGGATTCCAGCGTGGCATCTTCTTCAGCACGCGGATAGCTTCCTTATCGAGAGAGGGGTCGATAGAACGAGCCACCTGTACGTCGGTGACCGATCCGTCACGCTCCACCACGAAAGTACAAACCACACGACCCTGAATACCGTTTTCCTCGGCAATCGTCGGGTACTTGATATTATCGCCAATCCACTTCAACAGGGCTGCCTGACCACCAGGGAACTCAGGCATCTGCTCTACCACGTCGAACACCTTGGTTTCCTCTTCCTTCGGTTTCTCGTCGGCGATAACCTCCTTAGCTTTCAGCACTTCACCTTCAGCCTCGTCGTTACCTTTCACGTCGAAAGTACCGATGGCAGTATTGGTCTTAGCCAGATCGTCCTGGGACTTGATTTCGTCCTCGGGCTTCACCTCGTCGTCCTTCTTAATTTCAGGAGCGGTGAACTTCATTGATGACTTCACCTTCTCAACGACTTTCTGTTCTTCAACCTTTACAATCGGTTCTTTACGCTCAACCTTAGCCTCTTTCTTCTGTGCCAATTTTGACAGTTCAATATCCGTCTCCACAGCAACGTTCTGTTTCATGGCATTCTGAACAACGCCCTTAACGAACATAATTGCGAAGATAATAGCAATAGCTGTAATCAGCACCATCAAGGCCTTGAAGTTTCGTTTACCAGTTTCTTCACGAAGTACGTATGCACCATAGGCCTTGTTCTTGCCTTCGAAGACAAGCTCAGTCCAGCGGCTATCAATAAGATCTATTTTAGACATAATCGATTCCTTTCTTTATTGTTCGTTAGAATACTTAATGCCCTTGAGGTCGAGCAACTTCATGTCGTTCTCAGTGATCTTATCAATCACGTACTTACCGATTGCGCAAACCAGCATTTCGTCCAGAGCCTGTACCATGTTGTTGTAGTTAGAAACGTCCATGGGCTTGATCACCACAGTCAAGGTCTGCATCTCATTTTTACCAGGGTCAAAATGAGGAGCCAAGTCAGGGTGCTTACCATTACGGATTTCTGACAGTTCCTTTTCGTAAGCCTCCTTAGACAGACGATCGCCCATTTGAGCTTTCTTCTCGTCCAACTTACGCTTCACTTGAAGGACTGCTGCTACAGGACTGAAACCTGCCTCAGTAACGTGCTCAATGAGCAACTTACGGACACCGTCCTTACCCCATGTCGTCTCTTTCAAGCAATCGGGATTCTCATAATCGGGAAGACCCTCAACATAGTAGATTTTATCATTCTCACCAAGGTAGAGTGTAATCGTGTACGAAGCCTTCGCCACTGACTTGTCTTCCTCAGTCATATTCTGATCATTACTCGGCATAACCAGCTGCATAGCCTGAGGCTTACTCAGCGTCGTACAGAGCATGAAGAACGTAATCAGAAGCATCATCATGTCCACCATCGGCGTGAAGTTCACGCGGGTGTCCATCTTCTTTTGTTTACTTGCTTTCTTTTTTGCCATAACTTAGAACGCTATTTCAGCTTGTTTTTTAACGTCGAGATTAGTAATCAGCTGGTAACGGTTCTCGTTCATGTCCTGCAATTCCGACATCATCTTCTTCACCACAGAATAAGGTGTGGTGCCATCGCACTTGATGGCCAGACGAATATCGGGATTAGAACCACGAGCAGCCTTTACCCACTCTTGGAATTCACTCATTCCTCCATCGATACTATCGAGGGGGATACTCAACTTCTGGATTTCATCAGCCATCTTGTCCACTTCGAGACTATAGAAAGCTGAGAAGACTGACATTGGAGCACCAATCATGGGGGCCTCACGGAAGTGCTTGAGCTGTGTAGCGTTCAGCGAAATACCGAACTTGCCCGTCACCTCATCCATCATGTCCACCATCGTGTTCTTGTTTTCAGAGCCCACGTAGATGTTGCCCTCTGGCGAAACCAGGATATTGAGCACATCATTGGCAGGCACCTGAACTTCCGACACGGAACTCGGAGTGGTCACCTTGATAGGCTCTGGCGTCAAGAATGTTGAGGTCAACATGAAGAAGCAGAGCAACAAAGTCATCACGTCCGACATAGGAGTCATGTCGATCCAGATGTCTTTTTTCTCAATTTTAGTTTTACCCATTGATAACTCTCAGTTTAAAAGGTAAAACAAAATTAAGCCTCGACGTGGTTAGAATCGTAAGTAGCAGCGATAGTGTAACCAACTTCGTCAAGAGCAAACGTCAGCTTGTCAATCTTGTTTGAGAAGAAGTTATAAACAACGGTAGCAATCCATGAAGTCAAAATACCAGATGCCGTGTTCACAAGAGCCTCAGAGATAGAACCTGAAAGAGCAGCTGAGTCAGCGCCACCACCTGAAGACAGTTCGCTAAATGCACCGATCATACCCAACACAGTACCGAACAGAGCGGTCAGAGTACCCAGAGATACGATGGTAGCAACCATGGGGAGGTTCATCGTCAGGGTAGGCATCTCCAACTGGGTAGCCTCTTCGTGAGCCTGCTGAATTTTTGCAATCTTCTGACTCTTCTTCAGAGTTGTGTCGCTCTCAACAGTCTCATACATAGTGATAGAAGCCAGCACCACGTTTGCAACAGAGCCCTGCATCTTGTTGCAGAGGTTCTTAGCCTCCGTGAAGTTCTGAGCCTTGATGGCAGCCTTAACCTGAGAGGTAAACTTACCGAGGTTCATGGTACCAGAAGCAGACTTGATAGCGAAGAAACGCTCGATTCCAAGTGCAATAACAGTAAGCATCAGAGTGATAATAATACCTACCACATAACCACCTTTATACACAGTACCATACATGTCAGCGGGATGGCCATTACGGTCACCACCCTGGAAGTGGCTGGGATCACCGAGCACGAGGAAATAGAATGCATAAGCGATTGCACAGCAGATGACGAGGAGGATCCATGCTTCCTTCATACCTTTGAAGCCCGCAGATTTCTTGGCTGGGGCTGCAGCCTTTGTTGTTGTTGCCATAATTGATTTTTTGTTTTTTAGTTATAAAATGAGTTTAAAAAATTAATTTCGATTTAAGCTTTCTCCATAGGAAATGCATGAAGATGCAATCCCGAGTTGACAGAATCACGCGCAAAGATAGCTAATAAAAGGGGAATATCCCAATATTTAACCACTTTTAACTCTCTATTTTTTATTTTTTCAGTTTCGCAAGTGCCTGACCAATGCGTCGCATGGCCTCCCGAATGTTATCGTCACTCGTAGCGTAACTCATGCGAAAGCAGTCTGGATCGCCGAAAGCGTCACCGCCGACGGTAGCCACATGAGCCTCGTCGAGCAGGTACATGGCGAGGTCGGTACTGTTGCCGATGGTAGAACCATTGGGAGCTTTACAGCCATAGAACGAGCTGCATTTGGGGAAGAGATAGAAAGCGCCCTCGGGCACATTCACCTCAAGACCGGGAATCTGTTTTGCCAATTCCACAATCAAATTGCGGCGACGTTCAAACGCCTGCCTCATCTCTTCTACACACTCCTGACTTTGCGTGTAAGCGAACTCTGCTGCCTTCTGACTGACAGAGCAAGGTCCGCTGGTATATTGTCCTTGTAGTTTGTTGCAACCTTTCACTATCCATTCCGGGGCAGCAATATAACCAATGCGCCAGCCCGTCATGGCGTAAGCCTTCGACACACCGTTCACGATGATGGAGCGCTCTTTCATGCCAGGGAACTGAGCAATGCTCTCATGATGGCCCACATAGTTGATGTGCTCATAGATCTCATCAGCCAGCACGAAGAGGTCTTCATGCTTCAGGATGACCTCAGCCAAGGCGCGCAGTTCCTCCTTGTTATAAACAGAACCCGTAGGGTTGCTGGGCGAGCAAAGAATCACCATGCGAGTCTTCGGCGTGATGGCTGCCTCCAGCTGTTCAGGTGTCATCTTAAAGTTTTGGTCGAACGTAGCCTCTACGATGACTGGTTCGCCACCAGCCAACTTCACCATCTGCGGATAGCTCACCCAATAGGGAGCAGGGATGATGACCTCTTCACCTGGGTTCACCAGAGCCATCACCGTATTGCAGACGCTCTGTTTAGCACCGTTCGACACCAGAATCTCGCTGGGCTGATAATGCAACTGGTTCTCACGCTCCAGTTTGCGCGCAATGGCCTGACGCAGTTCGGCATAGCCTGGCACGGGAGAATAGCGGGAATAGTTCTCGTCGATAGCCAGCTTGGCAGCTTTCTTGATATGTTCGGGGGTATTGAAGTCCGGCTCACCGACACTCATGTTAATCACGTCGATGCCCTGGGCTTTCATTTCAGAACTTTTCTGCGACATGGCCAGTGTGGCCGATGGTGCGAGTCGTTGCAAACGGTTGGATAGTTGTGCCATTATTTTGCTTTTTGTTAATTTCAGCCTGCAAAAGTAATCAAAAAGTTTCTCTTTACAAAAGAAAACCTTCTTTTTTTAATGTTTATTACTGAGTTGCTTGACATACTTCACAGGTTCGCCATTGCCTTTCAGTACGTCAGCAAAGTCCTGCGGACGGATGGTGACGGGGCCTCGCATGAACTCAGGGATGTTGTAGCTACGCATGAACTGACGGTGGTAGTCAGGATCAGCGCAAGGCAGTTCGAAGGGTTTTGTCCCATGACCGTCTTTGTCGATATGGGCAATGAACGGACGGGTATAGTTGCCGTCATAGCGACGACTACTGAACACCACCCACCGTCCGTTGCTCGACCAAGAGTGGTAGCTCTCAACGTCAGGTGAGTTGATCTCATCCAATGGTCTCGCCTGTATAGAATCGTTCTCATTTGTCAAAGACGCCAGCCACAAGTCTGCATCACGGTGCCAAATATGAAACACTCCGTACTTACCGAGAGTGAACAGGAGCCAACGGCCATCAGGCGATATGCGTGGCAGCGTGGCACTCTTGTCCATGGAGGCGGCATCAAGGACCAACTCACGAGGTCCGAACTGAAAGGTCTCCGGATCGAAACTCTTCTTGTAGATATTGTATTTCGCCTCGCTGAAACGATGGATGAACTCCAAGCCTGGGTCGATGGAATCATGATACTCGAAGTGGGCGCTACAATAGTAGATGGACTTACCGTCGGGTGCCCAGCAAGGATAGACCTCAAATTCCAGTGTGTCATTCTCGATATTCACCACCTCATTATGCTCCACATCGTATGCGATCAGGTCACTCTGCGTGTCGAACACCTCGATCTTGTCGGGATTGGTGATATGGAAGGTCTGGAAAGTCTTATTGGTGGAATAGACAATCAGCGGAAGCCAGGGATGCCAGGCAGGATAGACGCCAGCCGAGAGGATGGAGTCAGAAGCCATATTGATCTTACGCACCTTCCCGTCATAGGCAATGACAGTACCGCCCATGTACTGACGGGCATGAAACTGCATGCGGTCAGGACTGTAGTTCTGATAGTTGTGGCAGTTAATGCATTGTCCTTTCGCAGCCTCCGTACAGAGCATGTTGTCGTAGATGACACTCTCCTCATAGTTTTCCAGGCAGCGCTGACTGATGGTCAGGTCTTCGTAGGTGACATACGAAGGTGCTATCAGACGGTAGCTGATATAGGGGTCGATAGAATCAGGTGAAACAAAGATGTCGAATGGTTTGAATCGCGTCCACTGGTCATCATTCTGCATAAAGACCTCCACCTTGATGGAACTGCCCTTAGCCCGCTCTACGAGCATTTTCCAGTCATCAGCATCCGGCTGCACTTTTTGGCCACCGCAGACCACCTCTTCATCGCCTGCCGTCAGACGAGCCACGATACCGTCACATTTTCCTTCGGGCTCAAAGGTCAGCGGTGCGATATTAATGGGCACGGTGACATTTGCGTAATCAGGATAGATGCAAGGCAGCTCTGCTGACTCGCTGAACGTTGTCGGTATCTTGGTTCCGCAGGCACACAGCGTAGCTACTGCGGCAATGATGGCTATCAATCTCTTCATATCAATAGTAGGTAATATCCTTCAGGAAGAAATATTCGAAATAATAGGTGTGCCCATAGGTCTGGAAGAGAAATTTCTTCATCTGTCCTCTGGGCTTGCCGTCACACTGCTGCATCAGTTTCATGAATCCTTGGAAATTGTCTGTGACATTCTTTTCAAAGGGCATATCGTTGATAAACGACAGGTGAGCCATGTTACCAAAGAGATAGGCAGCTTCCTGGAAGATGCGCGGCACAGGATCGTTAGGATGCAGATCAAGATAGTGTTCAAAGCGGTTCCAGAAGTCATTTGCATTCCTCGTCCACATTGCTCCGAGCACTGCCTGTTCCTGGAAATAAGGGTCGTCGGAATCAATCTTCGACAACATCGTCATGAGATTCTTCTCCACATATCCGTCACCCTCGCTCAGGATATTGCCATAGTGCAGCATGTGAGTGATGGGACCTGTCTCTTTATCGGAAGAAGGCAGTTCTGGATAATCCAGCAGTTTCTCCATGTGATCAGCCCATCCGCCATAGAAGAGTGTCTGTCTCAGTAGATTCAGGTATTTTCTGGTAGCCTGTGCTTCCTTGCCGAGCAGCGAGGTTCGGGCCATGTACTGCAGGAGTTCCACACTCCAGCCATACTCCACGCCCTGTTCCATACACATGCGGTGACACTCGTTCAGCACACCATATTGATAATAGATCTGACGACCTGCCGTGTTATACATATAAATAGGTAACGCAGTATTGGTTCGGCTAGAGCCTTTCGGGAACCTGTACATCTCCTCGCACTGACGTCCCAAACGACTCAATGCCAGATTGTGCATCATAACAATGGAGCGCGTGGGTTCCGACTGCTGTTTCTTTCCTTCTTTCACGATTCCCTCCCAGTCGGCCTGCTCCAGACAACGCTGCATCCGCAGTTCGTGGTGGAAGTTCTCATCCTTATACCAGAAGTGCCACACCCCGGCAACCATCGCAATGAGCAACGCTCCCTGCAAAGTCCGCCGCAGGGCGGGCTTCGGTTCTTGCTTTATACTGACTAAGGCAAAAGCCATGTAGCAGGCTGCCAACAGATAGTAGGGAAGATAGAGCTGAAAATACTCCTCTGTGACAGCAAATTCGGGCAATGCCGCATAGTAGAGATCCAGCATATTCGTCTGATAATAGACGAACCGATAATAGCACACCGGGAAGGCCCACAACGCCAGCAGGGTGACACCCGTGATAATTGCGTTCTCCATACGATGACAGGAAAGCCGCCACGTCCAAACAGCCATCAACAAGGCGGCAGCCAAGGCATAGACACCCATCAAGGGATAGCCCGCCAACATCACCAAGACCACATAGCCCATGCGCACCCACAGATTTGCAGGCAGATTTCTATATCCCCACAACAGCGCCACGGCAAGGGTCGTCCCAATCGTCGGAACGAAGAAATAGCCTTGCTGTTTCATGACATAGAGCCAGTAGCCCAGGTTCATATCGGCTGCCAACAGGATGGCCACGGGTATCAGCGCCAACGCGCTCCAGGAGTCGGCTATGCGGAAGGTGCGTTTCGTGAGCCACATCAGCAGCCACCACCAACCGCACAGCAAGGCCACGCCCATCCAAGGATAGTAAAAGAACTGCGTGAAGAAGGCACCCAGATAAGTCAGCATGCCTCCTGGCACCACCATCATTTGTTTGAAAAACAGCGAGGTGTAGAGGAACAGGTCGTATTGCTGTACCTTCCAAAGCAGGTCAGCCTCATCGAATAAAAGTACAAAGCTGATGACTAACAATGCTACCAGCCACGATATCAATGGCCAAGCAAAGATGTGCAGGTATGCTTTTTTACTTGCTTGCTGCATGGGAATACGTGTCATTGGTAAAAACCTTGGTCGAAGAACTACAGATGGAGCGTGTGTCCCATGCGATCTTTCTTGGTCGTCAGATAACGCAGGTTATACTCGTTGGGAGTCACTTCAATAGGCACATTCTCCACAATCTCCAGTCCGTAAGCCTCCAAGCCCACGCGCTTCACGGGATTATTGGTCATCAAGCGCATCTTATGAACACCCAAATAGCGGAGCATCTGGGCACCACAGCCGTAGTCACGCTCGTCGGCCTTAAAGCCCAGACAGAGGTTGGCATCGACGGTGTCGTAACCCTCCTCCTGCAACTTGTAGGCAGCCAACTTGTTCATCAGACCGATGCCCCTACCCTCCTGTTGCATATAGACGATGACACCCTTGCCCTCTTCCTCGATCTTCTCCATGGCGCGATGCAACTGCTCGCCACAGTCACAACGCTTCGAACCGAGGATATCGCCTGTCATACAAGAAGAATGTACGCGCACAAGGATAGCCTCATCATCCTTCCATTCCCCTTTAATCAGGGCGAAATGCTCCTGTCCGTTACTCTTCTGCTTAAACGGAATGATGCGGAAATGGCCATGCTCCGTAGGCATATCGACTTCCTCGCCCACCTCGATGAGCGACTCCTGTTGCAGGCGGTAGGCAATGAGATCCTTGATGGTGATGATCTTCAACTGATGCTCTTGGGCAAAAGCCTGCAACTCAGGCATGCGAGCCATCGAACCGTCGTCGTTCATAATCTCCATCAGCGCACCGGCGGGATAGAGTCCTGCCAGTTTGCAGAGGTCGATGGCTGCCTCGGTATGCCCCGAACGGCGCAACACACCATTGTCCTGCGCATAGAGCGGGTTGATATGTCCTGGACGGCCAAAGGTCTGTGGGGTACTCTTCGGATCGGCCAATGCCTGAATAGTGGCAGCACGGTCATGCGCGCTCACACCTGTGGTACATCCTTCCAGTTTATCAACGGTCACGGTGAAAGGTGTACCCAGCACCGAGGTATTCTCCGACACCTGTCTGGGCAGGTCAAGTTCCTCACTGCGAGTGATGGTGATGGGAGCGCAGAGCACGCCACGGGCATACTTCAGCATGAAGTTAACCATCTCTGGTGTGATCTTCTCTGCCGCACAAATCAGGTCGCCCTCGTTCTCGCGGTCCTCGTCGTCAACTACGATGACAAACTTCCCTTCGCGGAAGTCGTCGATAGCTTCTTCTATGGTGTTAAGTTTCAGTGACTCCATATTTTCAATATTCAATTATCAATTTTGAGGATACATCTTACTTTCCTTCTGTACATCGCCCAGCTCAATCACCCTCGGTATCAGTTTCTTGTTCACACGGATGATGGTTTGCAAATCACGGTAGAGCCTGATTCGGAAGCGTATCATGCGGAAGTAGAAGAAGATACCCGTGGGCAGGAACAATCCAGTAATCACATTCAGCCACTTACGTTGGAACGGACGGGTGTGGGCATGTGTGGCGATGATGGGGAACTGGTTCAGTTTCATCAGCACATAGCGGTCACGCGTGTAGGAGAGGTCTTCAATAGCCACCTCCAGCACAGCATTGATGTGCTCAATCTCATGGTCATCTCCTGGTTTGAAGAACACCTTGATGGGATTGGGCCAACGTAACAGTTTGTGCGCCTCCGAGTACTTGTCAATCTCAATGTTGACATTCGCCAACATATCACTATCCAACAAATATTTCGGGTCTTCTATAATGACCTCCTTCCAACTGATGTTGCGTTTCATCCTCAGACCAAGCATGCGCATCATCAGCAGCTTATAGGCATCCATGTTGAACACAGTGGAGTCCTTATTGGCCTGGTAAGTGAAGAAGATGGCCATCGGCGCAAGTACCATCGTCGAGATCCACTTGCCGAACCACACCGTCCATTCATCCTCACGCGCCATGCGCATGCCTGAGTTCTCAAAGATATAATAGACGATGAACACCACCACCGAGATGATGACAGGCACGCCCAAGCCACCCTTTCGGATAATGGCTCCCAGCGGAGCGCCGATAAAGAAGAAGATGATACACGACAACGAAAGTGTGAATTTGTTGATGGCTTCCATTGTATGAATACGTCCCTGACGGTTCACATAGTCGGAGAAGTCACCCTTCAACTGCAAATCGTTCACAGCCATCTGTGCCTGTCGGGCGGCATTCTTCATCACCATGAGTTTATGGTCGCCATTCAGCGACTCATACAGCGAGTCCAAGTTCGGCAGTTGCGACTCTTCCACCATCTGTACTACCTTCGTTGAGTCATCAGCAGATATCACACCTCGGTAAAACACCGTCTGCTGAGCCGACCGATAGTACTGATGGCCCAAGCTGTCGCTCTCATGAAGAATAGAGTCCAAGTCATGCAGAATGCGCCTGTTGCTTTTCACCTTGGCATTTTGTGTCAAGTCGGCCACATCATCTACGCTGAAGCCGCCATCATAGTCGATCACCAGCTGTTTCTGTCCGAATGTCTCTCGACGATAAGGCACTTCTGCCGTACCACCCATATCCTGTGAGCGCATATTCTCAAACCACTCACCGTTCCAAAGGGTCAGCAATAGATGTTTTTTCTCTTCCGTACTCTGGAGCATACCCGAATCGGCCAAGATAATGGCCTGGTCTTCGTACGAGCCTGTGCGACGATAGATGGTGATGCCATAGAGGTGGCCCGTCTTCACATCTTTCTTCGCCACATAGAGGTTTGTGCCAGGCAGACCTGCGTAGAAGATACCTTCTGGTATTTCCAGTTCCGGGCTGGTCTGCTTCATGGCCAAGAGCAGGCGGGCAAAGCGGTGGTTGGCTTCGGGGCCTACCACATCCTGAAAGAAATAGCTCATGCCAGCTATGCAGCTCACCACCACAATTAGCGAGCGCATGGCCTGCATCAGCGAAATGCCAGCTGCCTTGATGGCTGTAAGTTCCGAACTCTCACCCAGGTTACCAAAAGCAATTAGCGAGCTCAGGAGAATGGCCAACGGAAAAGCCTGCGGCATCAGCATCAGTCCCATCCAGAAGAAGAACTGTGCCAGCACATCAATCGACAGTCCCTTGCCTATCAGCTCATCGACATAGCGCCACAAGAACTGCATCATCAGCACAAACTGGCAGATGAAGAATGTTCCCACAAACAATAGTCCAAATTGCTTGATGATGAAGATGTCGAGTTTCCTGATGCGAAACATGATGGCTTTTTTCGTTAATCAGCCTGCAAAATTACTAATTATTTATCAGACGGAGCTACCTTTTTTATTTTTTTAGCAACTCACAGATCAGCTGAGCAGCCTCTCGCGGAGCCTGCTGTTCCCCTAATCTGCGAGCCACTTCCTCATATCCATCCAGCATCTGCTGGCGGGCTGTTCCCTCCAACAAGCCACGCAACTGCTGACGGATATTCTCCATTGTGAAGCTGTCGGCCACCAGTTCGGGCACCACTTCACGGTCGGCAATGAGGTTGACCAGCGACACGAAGCGCACGCTGAGCACCTTCTTACGCAGATAGCCGATGAGACGGGGCAGCGGGGTCTCATAGCAGACCACCTGCGGCACACGGAACAAGGCCGTTTCGAGCGTGGCCGTTCCACTGGTGACAAGGGCTGCATGAGCATGACTGAGTAGTGCATAAGTCTGCTCTTTCACAAGTCTCACGCGCGTACCTTTTATATATATATCATAATAGGCATCATCAATAGCTGGTGCACCAGCCAGCACCAACTGATAATCGGGAAAGGCATCACAGGCCTGAATCATAGCGGGCAGATTGTCTTTGATCTCCTGTCGCCGACTGCCTGCCAGCAGGGCAATGATAGGACGTTCCTTCTCCAGCCCGTTTTTCTCGCAAAAAGCCTCGCGGTCTTCCCGATAGGAAGCCTTGAACTGCCGCACCTCATCAGCAGTGGGATTGCCCACATAATGAATGGGATAGTGGTGCTTTTCTTCAAAGAAGTCCACTTCGAAGGGAAGGATAGAAAAAAGTTCACTGATGTCGCGCTTGATATTCTTGATTCGATATTCCTTCCACGCCCAGATCTTAGGCGAGATATAGTAATAGACGGGAATCTGCGTTTTGGCTTTCACAAACTTGGCGATATCGAGATTAAAGCCGGGATAATCTACCAATATCACTACGTCAGGCTGCCAGGCCACGATGTCGCGCTTGGCATTCTGCATATTACGGAGAATGGTGGGCAGATGCATCAGCACCGGCACGAAACCCATATAGGCCAGTTCGCGGTAGTGCTTCACCAGCGTACCTCCCACGGCAGCCATCAGGTCACCGCCAAAGAAGCGAAAGTCGGCCTCGGGGTCTTCATCCCTCAAGGCACTCATCAGGTGCGAGGCATGCAAGTCGCCCGATGCTTCACCGGCTATCAGATAATATCTCACTTATAAGTTAATTTGGTGAATGATTCAAGTGTAGGGAAAGCCTGATAGGCCGTCACATCCACATGGGTCGGCGTGATGGCCACATAGCCGTGGGTCAGTGCCCAGTTGTCAGTATCGTCGGCCTCCGGCTCATCGTTCTGGTAGTGGCCCACCATCCAGTAGTAGTCATAGCCACGCGGATGATGGCACTTCGTGATCTCGTTCAGCCAGCGGCCTTTCGCCATACGGCAGAGCCTTACGCCGAGGAAGCCGCGCTCCTTGTCGGCACCCTCCAACAGGGGGAAGTTCACATTCAGGCAGACGCCCTCCATCATTCCCTCAGCCAGCACCTTTTGCGTCATCATCCTGACATAGGGGCGCAGGGGTTCGAAGTCGGCATCGTCTGCATGGTCGCACAGCGAAAAGGCCAGAGACGGGATGTGCTTCATGGCACCTTCCATGACCACACCCATCGTGCCCGAATAGTGGGAGTTCACAGAGCCGTTGTCTCCGTGGTTGATGCCACCCACCACCATGTCGGGCAGGCGGTCAGGCAGTAGTTCGTGTAGCGCCAGCTTCACGCAGTCGGTAGGCGTGCCATTGCTCGACCACACCTGCACGCCCTCCTCCTCATGTCGTTTGATGAGACGCAGGGGCGTGGTTGCCGAGAAGGCGCAAGAGAAGCCCGAACGGACTGAGTCGGGTGCACACACCACGATATCAGCCATATCGCGCAACATATCGACGAGGCAGTTGATGCCTTTGGCTTGGTAGCCATCGTCATTTGAGATCAGTATCAAAGGGCGTTTGTTCATTCTTTATCTGTGATTCTTTCTTGTCATAGTGTTTTAGTAAAAAAAGGGTATCGGCAGGAAAATCTACCCCATCTGCGACACGCGCCGCAGCCCTGCCTCATCGAGAATGCGCAGCCTGCGACCAGCAAGAGCAACTAAACCTTCCTGCACGAATGAAGACAGCGTGCGGATAGCATTGCTCGTGGTCATGTTCGACATCTTGGCCAGGTCATCACGGCTCAGGTAGATATTCAGGATCTGGGTTTCTTCCTCCACGCCATATTTCTCCACCATCCTGACCAGCGACTCTGCCAGACGGCCACGGATGTGCTTTTGCGTCAGATTAATAGTGCGCTGCACCGAGAGTCCCAGCAATGACGAGAGTTCGCGCAGGAAGAGCATGGCAAAGTCGCTGTTCTCCCAAATGAAATGGAACATGAGCTTAACAGGGATCTTCAGCACCTCAGTATCGTCGCCTGCCGTCGCCGTTGACTTGTAGTTACAGTTCTCGAAGGCAGCAGCATAGCCGAAGATGGCTCCCGGCTCCACCATACGCACAATCTGGGTATGTCCGAACTCCACTTTACGCTTCATCGTCACTCGACCACGCAGAAGATAGTACAGGAATTCAGGGGTGTCATCCTCATAATACAGCACCTCGCCAGATGCCAGTCTTTGCAATGCAATATTATCGGCCAACAGCTCTCGCTGCTCGTCGGTCAAAGGCGTCCAAAGACTCGTAGCAAGTTTTGCAATCTCGTTTTTGTAGTTGTCTCGTTCCATTACAACATTTTGTCGTTTATCCTGCTGGCAAAGGTAATAATTTCTTGTCATATTGCCAAAAAAATGTCCATTTTTATGCTTTTTCAAGGAAAAAACAAAAAAAGATTGTTATTTATTTTGTCAAACAAAAGAAAAGTCGTACTTTTGAAGAGAATTCTATAATCTAAAAGCTATAAATTTAAAAATAATACCTTAAAAGGAACTATGAGTTATTTGCGTTTTGAAAAAGCCGTGATGACTAACCTGGAGGAATCACTCCGCCGCGAATTGCTCCGCACGAACCGTTCGGGTGCCTACAGTTCATCGACTCTGGTCGATTGCAACACTCGTAAGTACCACGGTCTGTTGGTTGTGCCCGTACCTGAGATTGACGACGAGAACCATGTGCTCTTGTCATCGCTCGATTGTACGGTAGTGCAGCATGGAGCCGAATTCAACCTGGGCCTCCACAAGTATCAGGGCAACAACTACAGTCCCAAGGGACACAAGTACATCCGTGAGTTCGACGCTTCGCTCGTGCCTACCACCATCTATCGTGTGGGCGGTGTGATCCTGAAGCGTGAAACCATCTTCCAGGCCTATGAGGACCGCATCCTCATCCGCTACACCCTTGAAGAGGCCCACTCGGCCACAACGTTGCGTTTCCGCCCGTTCCTGGCCTTCCGTTCCGTGCGTGCCTTCACCCACGAGAACTCTGTGGCCAGCCGAGAGTATCAAACCATCGACGGCGGCATCAAGACCTGCATGTATGCGGGCTATCCCGACCTGTACATGCAGTTCTCGAAGAAGAACGAGTTCATCTTCCAGCCCGACTGGTATCGTGGCATCGAGTATCCGAAGGAGCAGGAGCGCGGCTACGCTTCCAACGAGGATCTCTATGTGCCCGGCTATTTCGAGGTACCTATCAAGAAGGGCGAGAGCATCATCTTCGCTGCCTCTACCTCGCAGGTCAAGACGTCCACGCTGAAGAAGCTGTTCCAGGAAGAGATAGATTTGCGCGTGCCTCGCGACAACTTCTATCACTGCCTCGTGACGGCGGCCCATCAGTTCCACAACCGCAAGCCTAACGATGACCGTTACCTGCTGGCCGGCTATCCTTGGTTCAAGGCCCGCGCCCGCGACACGTTCATCGCCCTGCCCGGCCTGACGCTCGCCATTGACGAGCAGGACTACTTCGAATTGGTCATGCAGACAGCCGAGCGCGGTCTGCGCGAGTTCATGGAAGGCAAGAAGCTGAGCGTACAGATTTACGAGATGGAGCAGCCCGACGTGCCCCTCTGGTGCGTATGGAGCATCCAGCAGTATGCCAAGTATGCCGGACGCGACAAGGCGTTTGAGATGTACGGTAAGCTGTTGCAGGACATCGTCATCTTTATTAAGGATGGCGGTCATCCCAACCTGCGCGTCGATGACAATGGTTTGCTCTATGCCAACGGCCGCGACAAGGCTATCACTTGGATGAACTCCACGGCCAACGGCCGTCCCGTCGTTCCGCGCAGCGGCTACATCGTTGAGTTCAATGCCCTGTGGTACAACGCCATCAAGTTCTGCGCAGCAATGGCTGCCGAGAAGGGCGACCAGAAGGGAGCCGACGAACTGGAGACGCTGGCCGCCAAGACCAAGGCATCGTTCGTCGATACGTTCGTCAACGAATATGGCTATCTGCTCGACTATGTCGATGGCAACATGATGGACTGGAGCGTTCGCCCCAACATGATCTTCGCCGTGGCTCTCGACTACTCACCGCTGTCACAGCAGCAGATGAAGAGCGTAGTAGATATATGTACGCGCGAGCTGCTCACCCCGAAGGGTCTGCGCTCGATGTCGCATAAGAGCGGTGGATATAACCCGATGTATGTCGGTCCGCAGACGCAGCGCGACTATGCCTACCATCAGGGCACCGCATGGCCTTGGCTCGGTGGCTTCTACATGGAGGCTTGCCTGAAGCTCTATAGCCGTAGCCGTCTGAGTTTCATCGAGCGTCCGCTCGTGGGTTATGAAGATGAGATGGGCTATC
>JAEEGL012184984.1_pt1 | contig 20135 bp, 11 predicted proteins | sample 9134231 | NCBI WGS metagenome assembly JAEEGL01 (sample SAMN16246548, study PRJNA631951) | gut metagenome | biome: gut microbiome; feature: rumen; material: fiber-attached | host: Bos | place: Iran: Karaj | collected 2018-10
CCAAAAGCATCTTCATGCCTTCCGTAGCGGTAGTTTTGAAGTGAGTGAAGCCCAAATGCGTGCATTGATCCATTTCTCCTGGGTCAATTACAAACTTTGGAACCTCGTTGTGAGCGTAGTTGATGAACCCTGCTGCAGGATAGACTTTCAGCGAGGTTCCGATGACTACAAATATATCGGCTTTGCTCACATAGTTGATAGCCACGTTCATGCTGTCAACATATTCACCGAACATCACGATATATGGGCGCAACTGTGAGCCGTCCTCTGCCTTGTCACCCACCATGATGGGAGTCGTCAGCGGATATTCCTTTACGCAGGTTGTGCGATTGTTCATCGAACACACCTTGCTTAGTTCGCCGTGCAGATGAATCACCTGGGTAGAACCAGCCCGTTCATGCAAGTTATCTACATTTTGTGTGATAACAGTCACTTCATGCTCCTTCTCCAGCTCTGCAATCATGCGATGAGCATTGTTCGGTTCCACTTCCGCAAGTTGTTTGCGCCTCCAGTTATAGAAGTTCAGGCACCTCTGAGTCTCATTGTAGAGTGCCTCCGTACTTGCTAGATATGCCCACTCTTCATTCGTCCACAATCCATCCTTGCCACGAAACGTGCTGAGTCCGCTATCCACACAGACACCAGCGCCAGTCAGAAATACAATATGCTGTCGAGTCATTTCTCTATTATATATCTCTCTTTAAAATACCAGAATGGATATTTATTTCCCTTTGGACATATCTTAAGCGCTTTCTTTGTAAAATCTTCTAGTGTTACAGATGAAATCTTGTACTGATATTCTGATATGAGTTCATCCTTCAGAGAAGCGACTTCCTTTTGTGTCGTAGGATGCTGTGCTGGTGCAAGCACCACAGAATAACACTTATTAGCGCCCTCTACAATGCCATAACACTCCGTAAGCAGGAAATTGCGGTATATTTGAGTAATCACCTTCTCACCAGAAAGCAACTTTGCTTCAGTTTCAGGCTTAAACATCCCAATACGTTTAATCCATTCCCGATACTTGTCTTGTGCCCTTTCCTTATTACTTGTGTTCTCACCAAGCACATCAGTATATTTCGTCTCGATGGCGATAAATGCAGGCTTACCGTCTGTATCCTTATAACGCACAATAGCATCCATAGCCGTGCAATCATTCAGATAGTTCTTGATGTCTGTATGCAGATACTCCAGTCCGACCTCTGTTACCTCACGAATATGTTTATCAGGGAATATAGCTTTAAAAACACTAGTAACAATATCGCCCTTTCCCTCTTCCATCATCCGTATAAATGGACAGAACAGATTAAAAGCCATTGGCTGACTTGACAGCATATTATTAAACAGACGATATTCATCTATTGTTTCATGTGGTTGCAGATTATTCACTCTGTTCCTGGCATAATTGAAGGTAAACTTATCCACAAAGTTCTTACCTGTCTTTTCACCATCAACCAGCATGCTAATCTGTTTCGTGGTGGAATTACGCCAGGGACCAACACCCATTGATTCCCCCATCTTTTCTCGAAATATTCCTTGCTGTTCACGACATTTTCTTCTAAATTCTGTGATTGACATAGTATCAGGATCCTCTTTACAGTTCACGCCATCCTTCTCATCTTCCAAATCTGTGATGGGATTTATCACAATGCCGAAAAATTTCTCCGCAGCATCTGCATTGAAACGCCAATGCCCCTTGCGTGTTTTGTGAGCAGGCAGTACCCCTTTCTTGGCAAGTTCCCTGATTTCTTCATCTAGACAACCCGTCATTCCTGCCAATTCTCCAGTATTGATGTATTTCTTATCCATAAATTTTACAACTTCGCAATATTTAATCAGATAACAGTTGGTCTAGTATTTTAAGCGACCACATTCCTCCTGGAACTTTGACACGCTTACGCCCATCACTATCGATTACACAACTTGAATTTGGCATTTTCACCATTAGCTCTGCAGGCGTTATATTCCCTTTTGAAGAGAAATCGTATTTTTCTAGGAACATCTTTACGACTTTCTCTCCATTGTTATCCTTTATAGCTTTTAACAGCTTGTTTAATGATATATATTTTGTATTATAAAGATCCTGAGTTTTTCTGATCTCCTGGGTTTTAAGATAAGATTTTATTCCATATTCCTCCAAAAGTTGAAGATTCTCATATTGGTCAACCAGTTTTTCACCCGAAAGCAATTTTTCCAGTAATTTTAGTGACCACATTTCTCCAGGAACATTGACACGCTTACGTCCGTCACTATCGATTACACAACTAGAATCTGGCATTTTCACCATTAGCTCGGCAGGTGTTATATCCCCCTTTAAAGAGAAATCGTATTTTTCTAAGAATTGTTTAACGACCTCCTGCCCTTTTCTTCTTTTGATTCCCCTCAATAGTTGGTTTAATGAGATAAACCTTGTGTTATAAAAATCACAAGCCTCTTTAATATTTTGATCTATTTTTAGATATGCGTCTAATCCATATTCTGCTAATAGTTGAAAACTGTTATAATAATCTATCAAAACTTCTCTCCATAAGACAGAAATAACAATATAGTCATTGTATAATTCATACGGACATCTTAACTCTTTGTTACAAGATTTCTCCATGACATCATAATTATCAGTAAATGGTATCCATGGGGAAAGGAATCGATATGGAACATTTTTCAATAACGGACTTAATATGGCCTCAATTTTCTGAGTTTCAAAGTTCTTGATTAGTTCGTCTTCAACCTCCGACTCCAAAGAATTACTTTGCAGTTCTGTCATTGATTTAAGACTGGCTAAATATTTAGGTAATTGATCTGATTGTGAGAATTGACCGTTTAGCATGAATACATATTTCCACGCTTTTGCTACCATCTTAATTAAGATATTCCTGAATGTTATCTTTTCGACTTGTGTCTCTTTGTATATTTCCAAAAGGGCCATAAACCAGAAATACTTATAACTGGTAGATTTTTTGTTAAACGCATGCTTTAGCTTTTCAACATCTTCACCCTTTAATGGATTGACTTCTTCTTCCTCTACATACTCTTCATCCTCATGATCATCATCTCTATATTTCATTGGTGATTCATGGTAATGCACAGACATCGAATACAATGTACTAGGCGATGATGTAAAATGGCCTTTTTTACCATACCTAAAATCCATGTGGAAAGAAAGAGTGCCGTCTGGCGATAGAGCCTCAAAACTACCACTAAGAGTGATGCGGCCATCATGCGTCTTTTGTTCTGGCTCGTTTTCTATTTCAATTTTATACCCCAAGCGATTGAAGACATCTAACCATGCATCATATGAATTTTCCCAATAGAAGCCCTTGGATTTCCATGAATCTGGAAAATCTCGATAGCTTTCCTCCCAATAGATATCAGTAAGGGTTTTAATATTATTATAGAAATCTATAAAATGGACATTTTCTATATCAAAATATATTTCTCCTGTATCTTCATCAATGTCTTCTTTTCCACCCAATTTTCTTGCCTGTTCCCAAGTAGTCTTTCCAAGGGTAACTCCAAAAAGAGGGAAAAAATCACTGACAACAGAGGAGAATCCTTCCATCGGCTCAACATCTTCGTAATCATCCTGAATTAACTCCATTTCCTCAGTACCCTCGGATAAATCTACATATCGTGACTTACCTGTTCCCTTAGATATGTTTATAGAGGACTCTTCTTCAACTACCTTACCCTTGAAATGATAATTCCAATGTCTGCGTGCATCAGGAAGGCCGAATTTGGAATACATGCCAACGTTATCCAAAATTATGCAATTTTGCTTATTCTCTGTAGGTCTTAGCCCTCTGCCAACTTGCTGCAGGTATTTCACAAGTGAACACGTTGGGCGAGCCAATTGGATGAATTCTATATCAGGGCAATCGAATCCTTCAGAGAAGATATCCACGTTGACGATGATATCTATTTTGCCTTTTCTGAATTTTTTAACAAGGTCATCTCTTTCTACAGAAGGTGTTTTGCTGTCAATGCATACCACTTTATATCCTGCATTCTCATATTCCTTACAGATATGCCTGGCATGCGCTATGTTGATAGCATAGATAATACCCTTCTTCCCTTCAGCCAAAGATAAGTACGAATCTAACAATTGGTCACGTATTGATCCAATATCCATCTTCTCCTCCATTGACGATTCCTTATATTCTCCAAAGCTATCCAACTCAATTTCATCGATAGTTTTTTGAATATAGCTATCGTCGCGAAGAGAAAAGTATTTGTATGGTGCCAAATAACCTTGTTTGATGAAGTCTTTAATGGGCATCGACATCACCAGTTTATCAAAGAGATCTAAAAAACTCTGATGATTCATTCGCCAAGGTGTAGCAGTAACACCAAGCCGCTTGGCATTGGGATACATCTCCCAAAGCTTCTTATACGATGCTGCCAAAGCATGGTGGGCTTCGTCTATGATGATAAACTGGACATTCAGTTTCTTTGCGTCTTTGATGTTATGAGCATTAGTAATCGTTTGTATGGATGCAACGCTTACAGGATATTTATAGTTCTTATCCTTGCCACCAACTATAATATTATGAGGAACCTTATACTTTTCAAGATGCTTACCTATCTGATTTATAAGTTCGGTTCTATGAGCAACGATTAGTATTTTAACTGCTTCTTTTCTCTGTATACTGTATTTATTGATATCGCTGATGATTGATGTAAACAATCGCGTTTTACCTGTACCTGTAGGCATCTGAAACATCACATTATCCACCTCATCCCATGACTCAAATATTTCTCTCTTTGCCTTTTGTTGATAAGGGCGGAGAGAGGAATCCTGTTTATAGACATCGGAATAATTAGTTATGTTCATAGCCTGACCCTTAAACTGTTATTTTCTATTCTTGCACATATGTCACTGAGAAAGCTCTGCATCTGCGATTTATCTGTCTGACACTGCCAAGGGAGAACCTTCCGAACTTCTCATAAATGTCAAGACCTCTGGAGAGGTTTATCTTCCAGCCATTATCGAGTGTGATGTTGCGGTCATGATCGGCATCAAAGAAGTAGCTGAACTCAATGCCAACAGCGGCCAGTTCATCTTTCAATTCATCGAATGTGTCTATCATCTCAGGCACTTTCTCATCATCATTTTGTGTATGAACCTCAATACTCAGCTCTTCATTGTTTGTACAGCACTCGCGGGCAGTCTGGATAAACTCTATAAGATTGTCAATCTGGAAGGGAGCACGAATATAGGGGTCTGTGATGACGATATGTGATGCAGTTTCCAGATAGTCACCAAACAGTTTTTTGTAAGACACGTTTGACTGATTGGATCTGATTTCTATAAACTTCGAAGCTAGCTGCTTACGCTTTGGCTGTTCAGAAGACGGGTATTCTGATGATTCAGATGCTGGTTTCTCAGAAGAAGATGCTGTTGAATCAGGCAACTCAGAGGTTTCATCGTCAGGCAGTGACTGCTCGTGAGCAGGAACAAAGTCATTCTCTATCTGTTCAAGTGTTTTTACTAAGTGTTTCTGCCCAGTCTTCACATTGATATACTCGAATTTGGCAGGTTCTGCCGTAAAGGTTTCGTCAATTACATATAACTGATCTTTTACACGCTTACGACACTCTGCAGCAAACTCAATCAGCTCGTATGCCTCTTCATCTGTAAAGTTTTGGTCTGGATAAAGCAACTTTACCATACCAGAGAATGTCTTGCGGATGGCCAGATGGTCACGCTCAGACAGAGACCCGTCGAATTTCGCATAGTCCTTCAACATTCCTGTCAAATCCGTATTCCGCATAGCATGAAGCACAGCAGCGATGTAGTCAGTTATGAGGCCATATCCCTTTGAGAAGCTATCTTTTTTTAACATCTTAATCTCCCATCCGGGATTGTACAGATGGATTCGGTCAAGGAATGCACCTTTGACGAACGATGTGGGAATACTCTCAAACAGATGGCTATTCTTCAGCATATAGGGGACAGTATGTTTCGTGTTACCCACAAACGACATGGAAGCCGATGCTTCATGAGTTGCCTTACCACGATTAAACGACTTGTTGGCCAGATAATTCTGCATAATGTCAATCAGCGTAGGCTCTACAGCTCGACCTTTCTGTTGCTCAAACTCATCCCATGCTACAACATCCCAATAACCAACCAATCCTAGGATTTCCTTGTTGCCAGACATCTTCACAAATAGACGTGCAGATGTTACATCACCACCACTGACAAGAACACCGTATGGTGATAGCTCCTGGAATACGTGACTCTTACCAGTTCCCTTAGGTCCAAGTTCCATAAAATTAAAGTTATTCTCCACATGTGGTAGCAAACGAGCCAACGTGATGAACTTCTCACGGCGGTTCATCGGCTCTGGATTCAGACCGACTGTATGCATCAGGAAGTCCAGCCATTCCTCTGTGGTGAAGTTCTTACGCTGCTCTATATACTCTTCCAAGTCTATATTGGAAATTTGGATAGGTTTTAAATTCTTTATCTCCCACCGCATCTTAATGTCCTCACCGGAGATATAACCGATAGTAACGATACACCATACGCCATTACCAGATAAGAGCTTGGGATTCTTCTTGACATATTCAGTTCCAATAGGAACTCCAGAAAGTCCAAGGTTTGCAAAAGTAGCGTTATATTCATCGCTGCGCTCATTCAAGATAACAGTAACCTTATCAATGATGCGATGCTGGCCTTTTTCTCTGATTGTACCTTTCACAGATTCAGCTTCAGCCCGATGTACATAATTATTTTTGATTATTTCCTTAACTTTATCTAAACCTTCGTTTATAATTGCTTCATCATCACTAGCGCAATACTGGCCTAGAAGATATTCTAATACATATGTAGGTACAGGTAGACCTCCCTTTACAAGAAATGCCAAGTCCTTGCGTACAACCTTGCCTATAAAGGCTTCCATTATTTTTTCCTGTAGTGTCATAATCTATCTATTTTAAAAATCAGGTTCTATAAGTGTACTGTTTGTCACGTTGGCCTTTGCCAGCGGATTAAGTCGGTCATTCTCATCATAGATGCGCAGTGTCAAGAGGCGGTTTGTTACTGGCTTGCTCAGCGTCAGTTCCACCTCGAAGATGCGATTGTTGAAGTTTACAGCATCCGTGCTGTTCAACAACAGCTGCTTTTCTGCCGTTACAGGCGTATCACCATCATACACGGCACATACAATTGTTCTAGCGACTGTGCTCATGTCAACTGCCTCCGACTGGATGACTTTGAATTTCAGGCGGCTTGATACCATATTGAGCCTCTGACCCAGGATGGTGACACCCACTTTTTCCTTTTTGTTTTCGTCCTTGTTGCGACTATGAAGCAAAGGCACGATCATTTCCTGCAGGGATGCACCACCATGAGCATATTTATAGGATGCTCCAGGAGCTTTGATGCGGATGGTACCGATAGGTACTGCCACATTGATGTTTCCCTTCATGCCTGAAACCTCTTCGAGTGGGAAACGCATGATGGCGTGGAATTGTTCATTACTCGTTGATAGGATATAACGTGACATCTTTTCTAGGATGGTTGCCTTATCCTCAACAGCTTTCAGTTTATTTGGATCGCTTAATTCAAAGTCATTGAACAGGAAGCCGTGATCAGCCGTAATCCAAATGCTGCTACTGTTTGCATCATGCAGTTTAGTAACGGCTTTCCCTAAATCCATAATTGTTTGCTCACAGGCTTTTGTCAGCTTTTCAGGATCATCTTTATGACCTGTCTCGTCGATTTCATCTTGGAAAACAACGAGCAGGTCATATTTGACCAATTCGCGGTTTTGATCTCTGCTGTTCTGCAGTACCTCCTTAATATCAACACAGTGTGCGTTCGGTATAAACTTTTGCACCTGTTTCTTTCGCTCTGGCGTACCAGACAAATGCTGATCATCAACCAACATCGTGTTGTCAGCATAGCGAAGGGACTGATGGGGTAGTAGCGCACACTTGGTGTACTCCGTTTCGGAGGGCAGCATGGAAAGCATCGCCTCTATTGATGCTTCGTGGCGTGACTTCGCCATCTCGTAGTATAGCTCCTGTGCCACTTCATATCGGAGACCGTCGCTGATGATGACCACCTGTTTCTGGTTGGGAATATGAATATGGTTGAAGAAAGCATCCTGACGCTTCAACTGAACATCAGCAAAGGCCTGTCCTCTTTCCTCTACACATTTCATCCATTCAACATTTAAATCATTGGCCAGTACCCAGTACTCATTATCGAGGCGGTTCTTTGCCTCGTCGATAACGTCCTGTGCGGGTGTATCTTTGCCAATGGCGTAGTAAAGGCCGATGGCCTTACGGTATGCCGTATCTACCTTGTGGAATGTTGTACGGTAGAATACCACATAATCGTTGGGCTGGTTGAAACGCAAGGTAACAATCGCCTTTGCTATCAGATAGTAGTCAGTCATCTTGGCCACAAACTGGATGGCATTCAGTAAGGTTGGGTTATCCTCCTGCTTGATGGCCAGTGATTGCATCTTCTCACCGATGCTTTCAGCCTCTGCGGTATGTGCCTCCGCAGCACACTTCGCAATGATAGCCCAACAAAGTTCTTCAGGAACATAGTAGTATTCGGCATCTACGCCATAAATATTGATAATTTCCTGTACGCGAATAGCCTGAGACAGTTTTTTTAGACTTTGGAAGAACTGCTCAGCCTTTGCCTTTGGCAGCGTCTGTGCCAAAGCCAGTAGCCGATTCATTTCCTCCAAGGCTACAGAGTTGCTAACTTTGTAGCCCTTGTATGGGTCAATATTCTGGATGGCCAGCAACTGTGTGACGGCATTGTACTTCAACGATTCGGCCACCTCCTTCATCTTCTCCTCTTTATTTATTAGCGCCTTGCGCCCAAACACTAGCAGGAGATGACGTTGAAGATCATCGAAAGCGTCCCTACATGTCGTAATACTATTATAGAATTGTCCTTCCTTCTTTGGATCCAGGGAGATTATGAAGAGACGCAAGAATATTTCATCCCATTTCAAGATATGACTTTCACCGAGATAGCCAGACACCAAGCCACGGTTTGCTAGATCGATGCTGAACACCTGCGGGTCGAGAGAATCCTTAAAGATTTTCTCGAAGCGCGACTGAGTGAGCTCCCCGATGTGTCTTTGTATATAGCTACCGAATTTGTCAATTGGCAACCTGTGTTGCTGACAGTATGCCTCCCACTTGATAGGCATAAACTTCATATTTGATGCCAGTACATCGAGCAGCGGGAACTTCAGCATCGTTTCGGTGTTCGTCGGTTCCCTGTACTGTTCTTCAGGGAAAAGCAATACAACCTTTTTATCTTTCCACTCCGAATATATCTTATGTTTTGTCGTGAACCAATGACCATCGAACACCTCGAAGACATATTCCGGATGTTCGTCCCATGGGGTCACGTTCTTATCGCTGAGTTCCACCTGTATGTTCTGCATCATGTCAAAGATAAACAGAACGTGGAGATCAGTGTTTCTTTCAAAATACCTTTCTATTTCGTTAAATACTGCCATATTCAGGAAGATTATTTAGATTTATACCTTTTATCTTCAATAATTCTTTTACTTTCTGACGTATTGATTCATCCTCTGGTGTAAAACCTTCATATTCTAACCAACCTTCAACCCATCGATTAACGTCCGATTTGTATAGAACGTATCCATTTTCAAGTAAATAAAGTAGATAGTCAAAATACTTAAATCTGTCATAAACATAAAAGTATCGTTCTGTTTTCTTAAATGAAGCATCAATAATTGTTTCCGACCAATCTTCACTTATGAGTTTCATTTGGCCAACTTCCTTATAATAATCATCAACAAACAACCCCCATTGTCCATAATACTTCCAATCTTCTAATGTCTGAGGCGGGTTTTCTGACCAATTCCTATAATGGGATTGGGCACTATTCCTTATATCAGTTATTTTACATTTGCAATAGTCTCTGAAATGAACACGAAGGAGATGACGTCCAAAGTCTTCATCTATGGCGTAAAGAAAACCCAATGGACGTATTTTCCAATAATCATCTCTATCATATGCACATGAATAATAGTAATAATATACAAATTCTTCTGGAAGCGAAACGCCAGGAATAGACATTTCGGCAATGTATTTTATTGCACATGAACCATTTTCAATGAGCATTTCTCTAACTCTTTCTTGAACAGGCTCAGAATCAAATTCTGGGCAATGATAAATGCCACAAAGGAATTTATCATTGCATCCTAATTCATCCAATGTTTTAGAGAATGTAAAAAGATCATCTAACGCATTTCCACTTATCTTTTTTCCACTACATCTATAACCATTATATCTTGAGTAACGATGAATTCTATGCATTACAACTTGCATCGGCTTGGTATTTTCTTCAGGAAGTGTACCAAATCGATTCCAGAAGTTCAAGATACTTCTATATGCTCCGCTTAAATTTGTTGTTATATTCTTTTCCGACATATTATTTAAGCTTAGCAAGCACATTACCATACAGTGCATAGTTTTTAACTACGCCTTCGTCTAAGTCGAAACTGATGTTGTGGTCGGCCACTACATGCAGTTCGTCGTGATACTCCAGACATTCAGCCAAATCTTTAGCCATCTGCTCCTTCAGCTTGCGCTCCTGAGTTGACAGTTGGGAGGCACGGCTTTCCATTTCAGCAATATGGCTCTTTAGCCATTCGATGTGTGGTAACAGATACTTCGAGCGAATCTGTTCTACCGTATAAGCATTCATGCGGTGCATGTAAGCCAAACACTGGAAGGCACCCTTCTTTGATGAAAACAACCAGTAAATAGGCCTGTTCTGATACATTTTTTTATGGTACTTCCAGAATTCCTTCACCATGAACTTTTCGAGTGTCATGCCTAATGCGTCCTCAATAAAGTTGATGTTTTCGGTCAGTGTTTCTGCTCCGAAAGCAATACGCACGAAGTCCTGAACACGCTTATATCCGTTGTCTGGGAATGATGCGTAGGCTGGGAGTAATGGGATAATGCCGTCATCGTCTATTTCGAAAGATTGCCCGTTATAGTCATACGTGACAATCTCTTCCGGCTTTGCATCAGGATGGGCGATATAAAGACCAGGCTTGTCAAGGCGGTATCGACCCATCCAGCAACCGATGGCGTATGAAATCAGCTGTTTGATTACCTCATCCTTGTTCCATTGAATGAAGTAGTCGTCACCTCCTGGTTCTGGAAGGTATGACACTTCACCTTGCTGGAGAATCGTAATTTCATCAGCAGATACATCAGGATACAGTTCACCTTGCAAGCCGTAAATCTCTATGAACTTCTTGTTAAGTTCGATTTCGTTTTCTTGCAACTGATGGTGTAGCCTTTCCCATTTCTCTGTGTAAGTCCGATAGCGCCATTCAATCTTGTTTGGCTCTGGTGCGGCTGGGTCAACTAAAATTTCTTCTCCAGTTTCCTTAAAATGTTGGTTGCAATGCCAGTTAATATTAGCCAGCATCGTTTCCTGGTCCATACTCAGCAACTCGTTTCTTTGAAAATCCCATGACGTTTCATGAGCATCCCAGTCTTGTTTGCTTATTAATACATTTGATTTTGATTTCTTTTGTATTTCAGTTGCATCTTTATATATAAAAGGTAATATTTTAAAATCACCAGGGTTAAAATGAAAAGTTGAGTTCAAAAGTGGTTTATACATCTGCACAACAACAGAATTACCATATGCTAATATATAAAAATCATATTTTGAATCCGATGTAAATGCAGCATTAGCACTTGCGTCTATAATAATACCATGTGGATAGTATCTTAATCCTACGCCTACTGAACTTAAATTTGACCAACTAATATGGGGTTTGTAATAATATGGTTCATTCGTGATTTTCCATCCAAGATTATCACCTAATTGAGGATAATGAAGCCTAGTGTTGGCCTTGATTTCCTCACCATTATGGAGCCAGTTTACGACATATGTTAAATTACCATACCATCTTCTAAAATCTCCACCTTTATTATATGGAATCCATTTAACGTTAGACTTGTTTTGTTCTTCGGCGTTATGAAAATTAGAGGAAAAATTGTATTTTGAAACTTCGTGCCACATACGCATAAATCTTACATTATCTCCTGTGCGCATGCCTATGCCACAATATGCAACATCTTGAATCTTTTCTCCCTTGAATAGAGACAGACTGTGTTCACTCACCCAATATCCTATCTGCGTTCCAGGTATATCCTTAAATTTCTTTTGAGATACATTTGGATAATAAATCTTTAATCCATTATCTGAATGTTCAATAGAAACCAATTCTTTAGAATAATTGGAAAAATTGAATCTAAAATTATGATTTTTCAGTGTATTTTCAAAAAGCATTTTCAAATGCTTTTGATCAAATTCTTGGAAAGTTCTTTCAACTAATTTAAAATAATAACCTTTAGAATTTTCATTAGTATAATTCTGAATAGTACATGAAACACTACCGAAATCTGCACCAAATACACCTCTACTTAAGTGGAGTAACGAAGATATCGTGTAGTTGTCAATAATTGTATTTCGTAAATTAACGAAAGTAGATAACACCATCCATGAAGGTGGTATAATATTGGCAAAGTATCCCTTTGTTATTGTCCGATTACCTTGCATTTCCATAAATGCAGTACATAAATCAGCTTTGCCATCAGGATAATTGTTACGAACATAGTTATACAACTCTTCATTCATATTGCCATCTCCCATATACGGCGGATTCATCACCAGAGCCGAATATTTCTGTGTGAGTGCCAGAATCAGTCGGAACGAGTGAAGCAAGGCCTTTATGTCTTCGCTCACTGATTCCGTTGGCTGTGCCTCCCACTCCCGCATTCTTATATTGATGGCAGCGCGAGTGCTGTCCGATATATTGAACTTCATGATACTGCCGAGGTTTTCTGCCTGTTGCAAAAGCTCGAAAGCATCCTCCGTCTCTTGCAACATCTTCATGTTTGCACCCAAGAAAAACTCCGGCAGTGTTGCCTTAACCATATTCATGTCAAGTGGTGCAGGCATATCCAATACGTTTGGCATGACAGCAGCATCGAGGAAAGAAGGATCCTTCTGACATGCTTTCACCATCAGGGCGAACTGAGCCAACTGTTTGGCGCGAGTGTCAAGGTCAATGCCCGTTAAGTTCTTTAGGAAGATGTTCTCAATGGCGTTTCTTCGAGAGTACCCATCTTCGATGTAGAAGAGGTACATCAAATCGAAGAACTCATTCAGGATATGACCTGAACCACAAGCAAGGTCGCCGAGGAGTAAGTCCTCTAGCGACTCATACTTGAACTTCGCTTCCTCAGGCGTAGGCTCGGACGGTTCCACCAAATACTGCATCTTTTCCTTCATGTCAATATCGTAAGGGTTGTTATCGAGGTAGATGCGACCGAGGGTATTTTGTACCATGTATTTCACAATCCAATTAGGTGTGAAAATCTGTGTGGCGGCAGGAATATCTTCTGCTTCCGCTTTCTTGCCAGCCTTGAACGATGCAAACACATCGTCTTTCTTTTCCGAGATATAGAACTGATAGAGCCAGCCTATCAGTTCTGCGCTCTTGTAGTCGGCATCGTCAATGAAAGGCGTATTGTTGAGCAAGTCAATGAAGCCACCTTCAGCAATGATATTCTGCGGCAAAAGCAAGGTAGTGTAGTCTGTAACACCCCCGAAACACTTGTTGATGATAGGGTTAGTATGGCAGTATGCCGTAATCAGAATGGCGAACTGCTCTTGTGACTTGCGTCCATCGTCAATGATGGCCATCAGTTGCTCCCGCTCAGCAGCAGACAGTTCAGGAAACTGTCCTTCTCGGGCCTGACTGAGAATTACTGGAATGTGAGTCGAAGACGATACGTATTCCAGTACGGGGGGTATAAATTGGTTCTTCGCCATGATGCGAATAGCCATGAGACGGTTGAACCATGTGTAAGCAGCTTCCTCGTATACCTCTTGGATGCCTTTCTTCTGCACACGGTTATATAGTGACAGCCATCTCTCGTAGAAGCCATCATCTGGTATTGCTTCACCTCGGAAGAGCACAAAGCCCTGTCCTTTGGTCGGACGATCCTCTTCACTGACGTTTCCTTTACCGTCGAAGCCCAGAGCATCCAGACGGTTGATAACACCCTCTTTGAGTATTGTTCGTGCCTCGGCAGCGAACTTCTTTAGTTGTGTGGTATTCATACTACTTCACCAGAATTGATTCACCGTTATCAATATACTTCATCAGATGCTTGCGCAAACCATCAAGGTACTCTTCAACGTCCTGTGCAGTCTTCATAGGTTTCGTTGAACGAGTAGGAACTGAAATCAGTTTGGTTGTAGGTTTTGGTTTTGGTCCACCGCCAGGTTCACCAGGCTCAGCGCCACCGGGCTTTGGCTGCTGCACCATAGTCATGATACGCTGCACCTCTGCCTCGTAATATGATTGAATTTCGACAAACTTTTGTTTCAGAACCAGAATGCTATTCGGTGCGGTAGCAGTGGCACGAACATTAGTATTCGGTTCATATCCAACGGCACCTGCTTGCTCAGCTACTTTCTTTAGTGTCTCGAAGGTCTTAGTATATTCATCCTCGATCTGTTGCTTCAGTTCCTTTACGCGCTCAACGACTTTAAATTTGATTTCCTGCATCAGTTTCTTGTAGGTAGGCATCTTGTCAATCGGCCACTCATCGTTTTCAACTTCAACGAGGGCAGCGATACGAGGCTGCACATCATCAGGCAGTTCCTGGAAGTCATACTGACTGTTCCTGACAAACTCAACATACTCCTTGTATTTAGGCAGTTGGTCATCATGGAACTGGAGAATCTGCTTCCACTTATCCATTAGCTCTTTGGCCAGATCCTTGTCGACAACGACCTTTTTGAAGAAGGTTGCATTGTCGCGTATCTCCTTCCATTCATTGACCATTGGTATGAAATCCTTCAGCGGTGCGGCAAATGGATACTGAGCGATATTGCCCAGCACAGAAGTCATGCGGCTGTTAAGCCCTTCGAGTTTCGTTTGGCATTGCTTCGCTAGTTCCATCGTGTCAAGACCAGAGAGGACGGTCATATCATTGAAGATATACTTCCATGCCGCCATGAAGTCGTTGACCTCTTGCTGTGGGATAGCACTTGCTTCACGGATAGAGAAGCTGGAGCGGTCGCTGAGAATATTATTTGCCAACAGTTTGCGGTCAACTGCCTGTCCGTTGTAAGCAAACTCGCGGAGGTGGCGGCGAACCAATTCATTGCAGAAATGAATCGTTGCAGGCTCACTCCATCCATAGGGAGCTTTCTGGAAGTACGACACAACATCAGCCAGAGGCACCTCGCGGAACTGACGCTTCAGGTACTGTTCCACCAGTGTCTCTGCTTCGTCCATCGGCTTGATGTCATACTCGCCTGGCTCGATGTTACGCAGGATCTTGCTGCGGAGTGCATCAGCCGTTGCGGGGGCATGGTCTGCGCAGTGAGCGTAGGTGTATATACGCTCCAAGTGGCGACGCATGGCCTCCTTATATCGTGCCTCACCCTTTGAAGGCAGGTCATTGTAAACCGACTGGCCCGAAATGATGGTACATTCATCAAATAGGGTGTGGAACTGCTGTTCAATCTTCTTTCTGAAAAGTTCTGCAGCACGGCGACGGAACTCTTCAAGCGTCTTCTTACGCTCCTCTGTCGAAGCGTTGTTGTCACGGAGGAACTTTTGTACCTTGCAATACTCGAAGAGATCATCACGCAGATTGCGGTTCTCTAGGTACTGGTCAGCCATGAAGAAGCATAGGCGGTTGTCCGCATTCTTCAAGGCGAACTGTGCTGGTGTCTGGCCGTCGGCCTGTATCACAAATTCAATCTGAATATCTGCATTGTTGGTGAGGAAATTCTTGCCCAGTACCGTTCCACCTACAGAGAGTCGTGCTGTGTGGTGCGTCTCGCGGTTGGCCGGGCTGGTATATCCAGTGAAGATGTCACGAAGCTGCTCTGCCAGTGTATTGTTGTCAACGGGAATGCCCTCAATCTGACGTGCCACCTCAGACTCGTCTTCCGTATAGAAAGCCCATACCTCTGCTGTGCTGTGACTTTCCTCCTCAGTCAGTATACGGATGACCTTCTTCTGCTTTAAGTAATCGAGCACTTTCTGTACGTCGTTTTTCAGCGTGACCTTTTGAGCATCCACGTCCTTCATCAAAAGCGTGGTGATGTTATCCACTGTTGCAGGGAATACCAGTTTGTCATCATCCTTCAGGTTGCAAACCATAAATAGTACATCGACCACACGACGGCCAAACTGTGGGTCACGTGGGTACGATGCTATGATAGCGTTGGCATTACTGATGGCACGTTGGCCACTTGCCATCAATGAACCTTTGAACGTTGCATTATAGAAAGCATCAAAGGGAATGAAGTTGCCGATACTGTCATTCATGTGGTCACGGGCGGTGGCATGTGTCACCTTGATCACCGAACGCTCGTTTCCTTTCACTTCCTTCTCGACATAGCCCCTGTCGCGGAATGCTTGGAACACCTGCTTAATCAATCTGAACTGATACGGTACGAATGGGTAGAAGTCCACAAACTTCTCCTTTGAAGCAAAGGCATCATAACCAGTAGGCAATTGGAACTGTGTATCAATAGCCGTGCGCTTCAGGGTATAGAGCTTATTCAGTTCGTTCATACCTGTGCCGTTTTTTTCCAGAATACGCTTCTGAGTGATGTATTCCGGCTGTGTTCCTTCGAGTGATACCTTCACTTCGAAGCGTCCCATAATTTTACCGTAGTCCTCCGTTGTAGAAGCGATATTACAGGCAGACAGAATCTCTGTCAAGTCCTGCTGGGCGGTACATCCCACCCAAACCTTATCGTCACACGTCTCATGCAAGTGCGTAACAATCTCTTGTAGCTGCAGGAGTAGCCCCTTGTTGTCGTTGATGAACTGAGATACCTCATCAGCAAGGAACAGCAAGCGGTAGTCACGGCCTTGCTTGTCAATGAATTCCTTCAGTTCCTGGCAGAAGGTCTGAACGCTAACGACCGTCTTTCCAGACTTGATATAGTCGCGTACCACGTCCACCGACATATCTGGCACCAGTTCCTTTCCAATCTGCAAGATATTATCAAGGCGTGACACAGCCAGACTGCTGGCCTGAGTCTTCCAGTCAGCCTTGTTAGCCTTAATGCGATCTATGAACTCCCCAAACTTTCCGGCTTCATCAAGCACCTTCTCAAAGTGCTGGGCCAGTGAAATATTGAAACTGTTATATCCACGGAAATGATTGAACTGGTTCCAGAACGACTCCACAAACGTCGTGGCATAGTCTCCACGTACATTGTGGATGGAGCCGATGTTGAACATGATTACATCGACCTGCGCCTTATTGCGGAGCCAAAAGGCAATCTCCTTCACATCGCCCAGCGTGTAGTTGAACTTCGTTGAAGGGTCTGCATCGCGCTCCTTTGCTGCTTCTTCGAGCCGAACAAGGGCTTTCTCCTGGTTCTCCTTGTCCTTGGCATTGAGACAGTAGCCAAGGTACTTCAGGAAGTGAGACTTACCAGAGCCGAAATAACCGTTAATCCAAATGCCGTCGTGTGAATAGTCACGGTCTTTGACGTGTATCATGATTTCACACAGACCATTAAGGATTTCGTCTGTAAAGACGTACTCATCAATTTCGGTTTCGATCGTCTTAGGGTCGAAGTCTGTAGCAGAAACGGCGGGGTTCACCTTTCTGTCAATCTCTCTCTCGTAGATTTCTTTCAGTATCATAGCTTATTCGTTTTTATCATTCAACAATAGTGTAGCGCGGTAAGTGTTCTGGTCATAGAGACGATTGAACAAACGGTATGAGTTTCCGTCCTTCTGCCCCGGATAGAATACGATAATTTTATACTCGCTACTGAGGTTATACCGTTCATATTTCGCCAGCATCGTACTGGTGCGAAGATATGGGTACATCTTTCCCATGCCATAGAAAATGATGAACGGACGTTGTTTGTCATCGTCAATCTTCTTGTGCGTCAGAATCTTTTCATGAAGGCGCTTCAAGAAATCCTCACTATTCGCCTGTTCGGTCAGCATCTTCGTGGCTCCATCAGGGTCAACCTTATCGGTATTCAGCACTTCGTCCAAGAATGTGGTACCCCAAATCTCCTGTTCTTTTAGGAAGGCAATAAACTCCTCGTAGATATCAAGAGCCAGTAGGTCAATGAAGTTGTTCGGTCTTTCGAGCGAATTCTTCAGATCTTGAATCTGTCGCTGTATCTCATACTCCTTCTCAGGCTCATACTGGAACACATAGAAGTTATAGAACAGGTCGCCATTCTCCGTGTCCTGAAAGCCAGGATCAGACAATTTCTTGTATAGTTCGTCAACGGTCATAGCTATTGATTATTTACAAATCGATATTATATATTGTATTTATTAGCGTGTAAGTATTTAAAAATATCTTCTTTCCATGCTGGCCTACATTTATAACTTAACCCAAGTTTATTCGAGTCTAAGAATTCGATATCAAAATAATTAAGTATTTCGCTTATAGGGAACATACTTAAATCTCCTTTTAGAGCAACAAAAATACCTAGGGCGTTATAAAAGTAAACTATTTTATCATGCAGATGATATGGAAGAATACTTTCAATTTCTTTTATGGGGTCTTCAAATGTGTCATAATCATCAGATGACCATGGATCTGTTTTTGTATAAATAACATCTGGGTTGTTTTTGAATACAATTGTTTTAGTTACAAACTGCATGTTGTATTCAGCACTATGATGTTCAAAATGAATACTTTTTATGGGATTACCTTTTGCTACATCCCAGAATTTATAGATATTATTATAAGTTACATGTATTGTTTCCATATTTAAATCTAATTCTAATTATACGTACTTATAATATTTTGAATTTCGTATTGTTCAAGGAAACAAGCCTGCAGGAACCAGCTATCGCCCAATTCCAGATAGATGCGGTAATCTGCATCCTGGAGTTTCGGTGCCTGCAACGTGTCCGTTTCGTCTAAGAAGCCAGCCCTGCGCATGAACGTCAAGAAAGAACTAGCCACACGGTCTTTAGTCTCTTCTGACCAACTATCTACAAACTCGTCATTAGCAGCAATCTCATAGATTTCATTCTGTGCATCGTTTTTGGTCACTTTACGGTTAGCCGACTTCCATTTCTTTAGGGCCACATTGATGTGGAGGTCGAAGAGAATACGGTACGTCTTCAAGCAGACGTAGTACATGGCCATCAGCTGCTGCTGCCTATTCATATCCAGATACTTCGTCCAGAAGTCTGCCGGAACAGAAGCGTAGCGTCTCTTGAACTCCACCGAAGCCCGATATCTTGTTTGCTGAGATTTCATCAGCAAAATATTTCCGTCCTTTACCTCGCGCAGCATTAACTCCTCGCTGTTTTCATCCATCAGGAGGGGAAGGCAAGAAGTCATTTCATCTATCATGAAACTGCAACCTGTTAATGCGGCGCTGTAAATACTCACTTGTTTCTTCATTATTAAATTACATTCTAAGCAGTTCTTTAACATCTACTTCAAGACATTTAGCTATGTCTATTAAGTTCTCCAAAGTTGGCTGTGCGGAATTTGTACACCATTTGGAAACGGTAGCTGGATCTTTGCCCAGTGTCTCGGCCAGCCACTTGTTAGTGCGCTTCTTGTCAGCAAGCACTACTTTGATTCGGTTTAGATCTTTAGTCTCCATGTCTTATACCTTAATTATATAGGGTACAAAGATAGTAATTTTCTGGCAAATAATTCTTCTTTTTGCCAAAAATATAGTCTTACGCACAAAAAAAATTGCTTTCAAGCCAATTTTTAGCTTTAATTTCTGAATGTTTGTGTCAATAATGCTATATTTAATATGCTTGTAATCATTGTTCAAAATATTATTTGTACCTTTGCAATCAAATTATAATGATTAAAAGAATTAGTGAGTCTGGATAATATGGCAAGACTGATTTCAAGACAAGAAGCAGCTAGACTCCTTGATGTATCTCTCCAAACAGTGTCCAACTGGATTGAAAAGGGCTATATCAAAGGTCACGTGATCGACAAGCATATTATGGTCGATAGAGAGACTGTTGAGCAATACTTTGATGGTCTTAAGGAGCTTGAACATTTGGAAAAAACCGTAGAAGAGAAAACAGAATACC
>JAEEGL016534354.1_pt1 | contig 20134 bp, 19 predicted proteins | sample 9134231 | NCBI WGS metagenome assembly JAEEGL01 (sample SAMN16246548, study PRJNA631951) | gut metagenome | biome: gut microbiome; feature: rumen; material: fiber-attached | host: Bos | place: Iran: Karaj | collected 2018-10
ACATTATATACCCGGAACAGGCGCTTTTGCAAGAGTTTGCGCCCGAAAGCGCGTTTTTCGCTTCCGTTCCGCGCCTTCTTCGCGCGCCGCCGCGGCGCCGCCCGGCTCGATCGTACGATCGGAATCTTCTATCATCCGATCTGCGCGCCACGGATTGACGCGGATTCTGCAGGCGTGTTAGGCTCTTTACAGCCCGTTCGAAGGCGATCGGGCTCCGCTTCTTCTGTTTGGAGGTCCCCATGTCAGATCTGGATCATCACAACGATCCCGAAAATGCGCCGAGCTTCCTGCAGCATTTTCTGAATCTCATCCCCTTCTGGAAGGCGCAGCGGAAGGACTGGAAGGTGACCGTGGTGCGGACTTCGCTGGACCGGCTCGCCTATAAGATCGTTCTGCCGTACCTTTCCCTCTATCTGGTCGCGCTGGGCGCCAGCAAATCGCAGCTCGGCGTCATCACCAGCATCGGCATGCTCGTGATGGGGCTCATCGCGCCCTTCGTGGGCGGCTGGATCGACCGCAACGGCGCCAGAAGGGTCTACAGCATCGGCATCATCATCACCTTCATCGCTTACGTCATCTACGCGCTCGCCCCGAACTGGCAGACCTACGCCGTCGCCATGGTCTTATACTATTTCGGCAACGGCCTCTCCATGCAAAGCTGCGTGGTCATCTGCGGCGGCTGTCTCAAAAGCTGCGACCGCGGCAAAGGCATGCTGATCTGCGAGTCCTTCGCGGCCGGCGCGCTGGGCATGATCGGCCCGATGATCGGGGCCTGGATCTTTACGCATCTTTCCGGCGTCACGGACAGCGCCCTGGCCGTTCCGAACGATTATCGCCCCCTCTTTTACGCCTCCGCGTTCTTCACCGCCATCTCCTTTTTCGTGGTCTGGCTGCACCTCTCCAACGCGCGCATGGGCAAGGCGCGGAGCTCCGGCTTCGCGCTGCGGGACGCCTACGAGATCCTGAAGCGCAACAAGAACGCGAGAAAATGGATCTTCATCAGCGCCGTCGGGCAGCTCCCCGTCGCCATGATCGTCCCGTATATCTCCGTCTTCGCGGCCGAGTACAAGCTCGCCACGCCCGCCGTGCTCGCCGCCATGCTCACCAGCCAGTCTCTGACCTCCATCCTCCTCGGACATCCCGTGGGCATCCTCGCGGACCATTTCGGGCGCAAGAAAGTACTCTTCGTGCTGGTGCCGACCGTCTGGGCGGCGCTCATCCTCCTGATGCTCGCGCCGGTCCACAGCGTCCTTCTGCTCCTGCTCGCCGGCTTCCTGCTCGGCTGTCTGGACATCTGGCCGCCGCTCTTCGGCGCGGTGCAGATGGAGATCATGAATCCCGGTTCCATGGGCGTCTGGTTCGGCACCACGCGTCTGACCAACGCCATCGTCGCCGCCGTCATGGCGATCGTGGCCGGCGTCACTTACGACCGCCTTGGCCCGGTGTGGACCTTCTCGATCTTCATCGCCTGCGACGCGTTCATCCGCATGCCGCTCCTCGCCTCCATCCCGGAGACCCTCGGCCGCGCCATGACGGACGAGGAAGCGCACGCTGATCCCCGTTAGCATCCATCCCCTCTTCAACGCTCTTTTTTCAGATCTATTTCCGGCAAGAAGCGGATTGGATTCTTGCCGCGCTATCGTGTATAATGGAGCTGCAATCCTAACGCGGGCAGGACGAAGCGCTCGTCCCGGCCGCTGTGATCCGGAAAGGCTGTTTTCCATGATGCCCGCTCCTGAAATCACGCCCGGCCCCGAGAAGGCGCCGGAGACGGAGACGCCCGTGGCGCCTTACCGCGCCTTCGCCGATCTGGTCGCAAAAAAGAAGGTCACCGTTTACGCGGCGGCCTCTGATTATTATATCTTTATGTCCCTCGTCCCCATCCTCATGCTCTTCGTGAGCTTCATCAAGTATCTCCCCTTCAGCGAAGGGGACGTGATGGCTTTCTTCGCGGACATCGTGCCGGATTCCGTCTACGGGATCATCCAGACCATCGTGGACAGCATCTATCAGAGCGGCGGCGCGGTCGTGACGATCTCCATCCTGCTCACCGTCTTTCTGGCAAGCCGCTCCATGCGTTCTCTCATGGTCGGACTGGACGCGATCTATGACGCGGAGCGGACGGACAACACCGTCCTCTTTTTCCTGCGCGCCTGCCTCTATATGGTCGCGCTCGTGATCATCATCCTGCTCTGCCTCATCGTGATGGTCTACGGCGGTCAGATCCTCCTGCTGCTGCGCGCCCTGCTGCCGGATCACGAGATGGTCGATGAGCTTTGGACCTCGATCGCCTGCCTTCGCTTCCTCTCTCCGCTCGCCATCCTCTTCTGCGCCTTCCTTCCTCTCTTCCGCTGGGTCCCCGCGGGGAAGCGCAGGCTGCTGCAGCAATGGCCCGGCGCGCTCTTCTGCGCGCTCGCCTGGGTGCTCTTCTCCGGCATCTTTTCGCTCTACGTATCCGTTTCGGATCACTTCGGCGCATACGGCTACATCGGCACCATCATGGTCGCCATGATGTGGCTCTATTACTGCCTGCTCTTCCTGCTGATCGGCGGCTGCATCAATGCGCTCTACGCCGGACGGAAAAAGCCGGCCGGCGCGCCGGCGCCGGCAGAAACGAAGGCGGAGCCCTAAAAAGCCTGCCCGCTCTGCAAGACAAAGGAAGGCAGCCCTGCGGCTGCCTTCCTTTTTTATGGATGCCTGCGGGTCCGGGCAGGCTTTTTTTCTGTTTCGACCGCGCTGTTTAGCAGGGCGCGGGATCAGGTCGTCGACCTTCTGCTGGCTGGAGGACATCCGGATGGCGCAGAACGCCGCGGCGACTTCTATCTCTTCTTATACAGCACGAGTTCCGGCTCCGCGCCGTCTTTCCCGTAGGTGGCGATCAGGATGAAGTCCATGTTCGCGAGCACGCCGAAGCAGCGTTCCCCGCCGAACTCGCATTCCAGCTGATTGCCCAGATAGGTCGCGCCGTCGTCCAGAAACTTCACCGCCGCGCCGGAGGGCAGTCGATACTCCAGATTGACGTACCTTCCGACCAGCGCGTTCAGTTTTTCCAGCCGCGGCATCCCTTCGACGTGAAGCGCGTTGATCTCTTCGATCAGCTTCGCCTTGAACGCGTCGAATGCTCCGTCATCGCCGAGTTCCTTGTACCTTTTCCAGTAGTCCAGCGTGGGCAGGAGCTGCTTCATATAGGCGCGCGCCTGTTCTTCGGTGAATCCGTCGCCCGCCATATGCTTCACGCAGACGTCGATCAGATCATCCATGTCGCTGTAGGTATAAGTGCCGTCGGCATAACACCACCGGCAATAGTCCTCGTTGAGCGTGCCGTCCGCGTTCCGCCCGATGATCGCGTCCTCCAGCGGCATGCCGCAGCACTGGCAGACCAGCTTGCGCGGCGAGCCGAGCAGCGTGTTGATGGAAACGTCGAAAAGCTTCGAGAGCAGCTTCAGCGTCTCGGTGTTCGGCACGGTCTCCCCGTTCTCCCAGCGCGAGACCGCCTGCCGGGTCACGAAGAGCTTTTCGGCCAGCTCGTCCTGCGAGAGCCCGTGTTTCGTTCTCAGTTCGTAGATGATGTCCTTTGTGCTCATTGCAAACACCCCCTCACGGCGATTCTAACACAGAGCGTTCCCCGTGCCACGCAACGCGCTGTTGCGTCCGGAGCTCCCCGCTGTTTCTTTCAATATATATTATATACTATTATAAGCCGCGGGCGGCAGCGAATTCCACATCCGCGCCGCATATTGTATACTTGTCATTCAGCGCTTGCGCGATCAAAGATCGTTTGTTATATTATAAAAATACCCAAATAATTATTCGCCGATTCCAAACAGTATATGCTTTGATTTAAAGGAGGAAACCCTTATGGGAAAGAAGACCACCGCGCTGGTCCTGTGCCTGCTCCTCATCGCGTCCGTGTTCGCCGGATGCGGCAGCAGCAGCAACAGCGGGAACGAAGCGCAGACAGCTGCCGGAACCGAAGCGAAGGACTCTCTGATCTTCGTCCAGAACAGCATGAACACGTTCAATCCGTATGAGATGACCACCATCAACGACATGCGTGTCCGTGCGCAGATCTTTGAGCCCCTGGTGAACTACAGAGACAAGGTCGAAGAGATGCGGCTCGCGGAGTCCTATACCGTATCCGACGACGGCCTGGATTATACCTTCAAGCTCAGAAGCGGCGTCAAATTCCACAACGGCGCCGAGCTGACGATGGAAGACGTGGTCTTCTCCTGGGAGACCGCGAAAGCCTCCTCTTTCATGTCCTCTTACATGGAAATGGTCGACTCCTTCGAAGCGCTGGACGATTCCACCTTCGTGATCCATCTGAACAAGCCCTACGGACCGTTCATCTCCGCGTCCGTGTACAACATCGCCATCGTGAACAAGGAGCAGTTCACCTCCTCCGATCCCGCGCAGGAGCCCTGCGGCACCGGCGCCTACAAGTTCGTGTCCTATGAAGAAGGACAGAAGCTGGTCCTGGAAGCCTTTGAGGACTATTTCAGAGGCGTGCCGAAGATCAAGAACCTCGTGTTCGAGATCATCACGGATCCCGCCTCCGCGCTGATGGCTCTGGAATCCGGCGAAGTGGACCTCGTGGAAGTCCCGACCTCCGACTGGGACCGCGTGGTCTCCAGCGATCAGTTCGAGACCAGCACCATCACCGCGAACGGCCTGCACTTCCTGGCCTTCAACCTCTTCCTGGAGGGCGATCATCCCTTCCAGGACGTCAAGGTGCGGCAGGCCTGCGCCTACGCCATCAACAGAGAGGACACCATCCTGATGGCGCTCAACGGTCTTGCCAAGGAAGCGAAGACCGTCGGCAACCCCGACTATATGTTCGGCGCCACCGAAGAGAACTGCGTGATCTACGAGCACGACGTGGAAAAGGCAAAGGCCCTGCTGGCCGAAGCCGGATACCCCGACGGCGTCGACCTCGGCCCGATCGCCACCACGGCTGACGAGGCCGACGTGGTGAACTCGATCAAGGGCTTCCTCGCCGAGGCGGGCATCGAGGTCGAGATCAACATCCAGGACAACACCGCCTTCTTCGATGACTGGGACAACTGCAACTACAACATGCTCGTCTCCGGTCTCAGCTTCGGCTCCGACTTCAACGACTGGAGCTACGCCTTCACGACCGGCGCGTGGCTGAACCAGTTCGGTTATCAGAACGCGGCGCTGGACCAGAAGTTCGCGGACGCCGTAGCTACCCCGGTCGAAGCGGAGCGGCTCGCGCTCTATTCCGAGATCAACGCGGAGCTGCAGGAGAACATGCCGATCATCCCGATCTACTTCAAGACTCTCTACTACGCCTATCCGAAGGGGCTGCACTTCCCGTATTCCGTCACCAGATTCGAGTTCTTTGACGCCTACTGGGAGTAATCTTTCATAGGATCCCTGAAGATTCCCGGCCCGACCGCCGGGAATCTTCGCCTTTATCCACCACTGCCCGCTCATAAGGATCGAACCCATGTATCGTTACATACTGAAGCGCATCGTTTTCGTTCTGATCACGGTGTTCGCCGTTTCTTTCATCATCTACGGACTGATGAGCCTCATGCCCGGAAACCCCGCCAGGAGCATTCTGGGCATGACCGCTTCGCAGGAGGCCGTCGACGCGCTCAACGAACAGCTGGGCGAGAACGACCCCTTCTTAGAGCGCTACGGGCGCTACGTCTACAACGCTTTCGTAAAACTGGACCTCGGCAATTCCTATAAAACGGGAAGGCCCGTCATGCAGACGATCGAGAAACGCTTCCCGTACACGTTCATCCTTGCGTTCGCGAGCACCATCTTCGTCTCCGTCTTCGGCGTCCTGATCGGCGTTTTTTCCGCCGTCCGGCAATACAGCTTCGCGGACCATCTCTTCATCGTTCTCTCGATGATCGCCGCGTCGATGCCGCAGTTCTGGCTGGGGCTTCTGTTCATATTGCTCTTTTCCGTCAATCTGGGGATCCTGCCGTCGCACGGCGTCTCATCCTGGACCAGCTACATCCTTCCCGTCCTGACCGTCAGTCTTCTGGGCACCGCCCGAACGCTGCGGCTGGCCCGCGCGCAGATGCTCGAGAACATCAACGCGGATTACATCCGGACCGCCAGGGCGAAGGGCGCCAGCGAGAGATCGGTGATCTGGAAGCACGCGTTCGAAAGCTCCAGCGTGCCCATCATCAACACCATCGGCGTCCGTTTCGGCTCCATGCTGGGCGGCGCGACGGTCATCGAATCCGTCTTCGCCATCCCGGGGCTCGGGAGCGAGATCATGGAGGCGATCTACAACAAAGACGTCCCCGTCATCACAGGCTCCATCATTTTCCTGACGGTCATCTACTGCCTGATCATCCTGCTCGTCGACATCGCGCAGGCCTTCGCGGATCCCCGGATCCGAGCGAAGTATTCGAAATAGGAGGCGCGCGTGTTGTTCAAGAGAAAAGAAAAGCTCGCGAATGCTTCGGTGGGCCACCGGAGCAACCTCCTGGAGATCGGGCACCGCTACACGAAGAACAAGGCGGCCATGCTCGGCCTGATCATGCTGCTCATCATCATCGCCTTCTCCGTCTGCGCGGACCTGATCGTCCCCTACGAGGTCGCCGTCACGAACGTGCCCTCGGAGCGGCTCATGGCGCCCTGCCATGATCACATCCTGGGGACGGACCAGTTCGGCCGCGACGTGCTGGCGCGGATCCTGCACGGATCGCGGACGACGCTCTCCGTCGCCTTCCTCTGCTCGCTGCTGATCACGCTGATCAGCTGTGTGATCGGCGCGGCCGCCGCGTATTACGGCGGCTGGTTCGACGACATCACGATGCGCCTGATGGACATCGCCCTCTGCATCCCCATGATCCTGCTCACCCTGATCATCATCGTCATCATGGGCGGCGGCATGGTCTCGCTCTTCGTCGGCATGACCATCGTCTCCATCGCCCCGACCGTGCGTCTGATCCGCTCGGTCGTCCTGACCGTCACGGAGCAGGATTTCGTCAAGGCGGCGCGGTCTTACGGCGCCAGGGACAGCCGGATCATCTGGAAGTACATCCTTCCGAACGCCCTCGGCCCGATCATCGTGGACATGACCATGGGCGTCTCCGAGATCATCCTCGCGATCGCGGGATTCAGCTATCTGGGCGTCGGCATCCAGCCGCCCGCGCCCGAATGGGGCGCGATGCTCTCGGACGTGAAGAGCTACCTGAGGACGCAGCCCTATCTCCTGATGTTCCCCGGGATCGCGATCCTGCTGACCGCGCTCGCGTTCAACCTGATGGGCGACGGCCTGCGCGACGCCATCGACCCCAAGATGAAGGATTAAGAGGTGGAACATGGCGGAAGCACTGCTGACCATTGAAGACTTAAACGTCGTTTACAAGACCGAAAAGGAGACCGTATACGCGGTGAACGGCCTGACGTTCAGCTGTGGCAAGGGCGAAAACGTCGGCATCGTCGGCGAGACCGGCGCCGGCAAGACCACGCTCGCGCTCTCGATCCTGCGGCTCCTGCCGGAACGGACCGGCCGCGTGACCTCCGGCTCGATCCACTTCGACGGGATCGACCTGCTCCAGGCTTCTCCGGACGAGATGCGCGCGATCCGCGGCGACCGGATCGCCATGATCTTCCAGGATCCCATGAGCGCGCTGAATCCGGTCCACACGATCGGCGCTCAGATCGCGGAAGCGCTCAGCATCCACAACCAGCAGAAGCGTTCGAAAAAGGAGATCGAGGCGGAGGTCGAAAAGACGCTCGAGCTGGTCGGGATCCCCGCGTCGCGGAAAAAGGACTATCCGCATCAGTTCTCCGGCGGGATGAAGCAGAGAGTCGTGATCGCCATCGCGCTCGCCTGCGAGCCCGATCTCCTCATCGCCGACGAGCCCACGACGGCGCTCGACGTGACCATCCAGGCCCAGGTCCTGGCGATGATGAGCGACCTGCAGGAGAAGCTCGGCATGTCCATGATCATGATCACGCACGACCTCGGCATCGTCGCGCAGACCTGCGACTGGGTCGCCGTCATGTACGCCGGGCGCCTGGTCGAGTACGGGACCCTGACGGACGTGTTCGACTCGGAAAAGAAGCATCCCTATACGGTCGGCCTCTTCAGCGCCATCCCCAATCTGAAAACGGATGCCGCGCGCCTCAGCCCCATCGACGGGCTGATGCCGGATCCGACGATCGTGCATCAGGGCTGCGCCTTCGCGGACAGATGTCCCAGATGCATGGAGATCTGCCGGACTTCCGCCCCCGCCGAATACGTGGAGGGGACGCACCGGATCCTCTGCCATCTATTCAACGCTTAAAGAGAACACAGGACAGGAAATTGGCAAATCGTGCATTAAAAGATAAAGTCGTGATCGAAACAGTCGACCTGAAGAAATACTTCAAGGTCGGAAGATCCACGCTGCACGCGGTGGACGGGATCGATCTGAAGATCACGGAAGGCAGCACCCTCGGCGTCGTCGGAGAGTCCGGCTGCGGCAAATCCACGCTTGGCCAGACCGTCATCCGGCTTTACGATCCGACCTCGGGCAAGATCCTCTTTGAGGGGCAGGACATCGCCCGCATGGGAAGCGCCGCGTTCCGCAGGTTCCGCGCGAACATGCAGATGATCTTCCAGGATCCCTACTCGAGCCTGAACTCCCGCATGACCGTGAGCGATCTGATCGCGGAGCCCCTGAAGGTCAACGGTTACGGTTCCCGCAAGGAGATCTACGAAAAAGTCGCGGAAATGATGGACACCGTCGGGCTTGCCCCGAGGCTGGCCAACGCGTATCCGCATGAGCTCGACGGCGGAAGGCGGCAGAGGATCGGCGTCGCGAGGGCGATCGCCCTGCAGCCGAAGTTCGTCGTCTGCGACGAGCCGGTCTCCGCGCTGGACGTTTCCATCCAGGCGCAGATCCTGAATCTGCTGATGGATCTGCAGGAAGAGATGGACCTGACTTATATGTTCATCACCCACGACCTTTCCGTCGTGAAGCATATCTCGGACGAGATCATGGTGATGTATCTTGGCGTATGCGTCGAGAAGGCAAAGACCAACGATCTTTTCGCCGAGCCGCTCCATCCGTATACCAAAGCGCTGCTTTCCGCGGTGCCTCTGCCCGAATCCTCCATGAGAGGAAGAAGGCCCAAACTGATCAAAGGCGAGCTTTCCAGCCCGATCGACCCGAAGCCGGGCTGCCGCTTCGCCGCGCGCTGCGAGCATGCATGCGAAGCGTGCACGCTCAAAACGCCCGAACTGAAAGAGGTCGCGCCGGGACATTTCGTGGCCTGCCCCTTCGCGACAGAAAAAGGATGACTGCAATGAACAACGGAAGCTTTACGATCCATCATCCGCTGAACGAGGCCGGCCTTTCCTACCGGAAGGGCAGCGCGGAGCGGGAGGCCCTGAAAAAAGAGATCAAACGCCAGTATGAGCAGCGGGTCGAGATCCCCTGCATCATCGGCGGCGAGGAAGTCTATACCGGAAACACGATCGAGCTGATCGTCCCCTTTGAAAAGGACCACGTGCTGGGCGTCTGCCATCTGGCGGGACCGGAAGAGCTCCGCATGGCCAAGGAAGCCGCTCTCTCCGCGCATCCGGCCTGGGGCCGGCTGCCGCACGAGCAGCGGGCGATGGTCTTTCTGAAGGCGGCCCGGATGCTCACGGGCACGCATCACGACCTGGTCTGCGCGGCGACCATCCTGAATCAGTCCAAATCCGTCTTCGAAACGGAGGGCGATTCCGGCAGCGGCGTGTCCGACTTTATCCGTTACAACGTTTACAACGCGCAGGCCATCTACGGGGATCAGCCCCTTTCCACCGAGGACATGATCAACAGGATCAGCTGGCGGCCTCTGGAAGGCTTCGTCGCGGCGATCTCCCCCTTCAACTATGTTTCCGACGCCTCGAACCTCGCGATCGCGCCCGCGGTCGCCGGGAACACGGTGGTCTGGAAGCCGTCCAGCCTGGCGATCCTCTCCAACTACTACGTCATGCGGACCCTGATGGAAGCCGGGCTGCCCGCCGGCGTCATCAATTTCGTCCCCGCAAGGAGCAGCGACGTCAGCCGCCACCTGCTTCCGGATCCGGACCTCGCCGGCATCCACTTCATCGGTTCCACGGACACGTTCCGGGAGCTCTGGAAGACCGTCGGCGCGAACATCGGGACCTATAAAAACTATCCCCGCCTGGTGGGCGAGACCGGCGGAAAGAACTTCATGCTGGCGTATCAGGACTGCGACGTCGACGCGCTGGTCTGCTCCCTGATCCGGGGCGCCTTCGAGCTCTCCGGGCAGAAGTGCTCCGCGACGTCCAGGGCCTACATCCCGGAAAGCCTCTGGGAGGAAGTGAAGACGAAGCTGCTCGCGGAGATCGAAAAGATAAAAGTCGGGCCGGCGAGCGATTTCGACACCCTGGTCCCGGCGGTGATCGACCGGAACGCCTTCGACAAGATCAGGTCCTACATCGACCGGGCCGCGGCCTCTCCGGAGGCTGAGCTCCTCACGGGACATTATGACGATTCCAAAGGCTATTTCGTCTGGCCGACGCTCATCCGCTGCAAAGATCCCCGCTTCGTCACCATGACGGAGGAGATCTTCGGGCCCGTCCTCTCCGTCTACGTCTATCCGGACGAGGATCTGGCAGGCGCGGTGAAGCTGGTGGACGAGAGCACGGCCTACGCCCTGACCGGCGCGATCTACGCGCGCGACAGAGCGGTGATCTCCTATCTGGAAGAAGCGCTGCGCTACGCCTGCGGCAATCTCTACATCAACGACAAATCGACCGGCGCGATCCCCGGATACGTGCCCTTCGGCGGCGGCCGTGCCTCCGGCACGAACGACAAGGCCGGCAGCAAGATGAACATGCTCCGCTGGGTGAGCCCGCAGACCATCAAAGAGACGCTGGTCCCGGGGCACAGCTGGAAACAGCCCTGCATGGAAGAAAAGTAAGCGGATCGAGCGCCTGAGAGGCGGAAAGGAAGAAGACAGATGTTTGCCGAACTGAACGGAGCCAGGATATTCTTTGACGTGGCGGGGCTGCAGTGGGTCCCCGACGGACCCGCGATGCGCGAGAAGCCCGTCTGCCTCGTGTTTCACGGCGGGCCCGGCGCCAGCCACATCGGATATCTCTCCGCCATGCTTCCTCTGGCGGACAGCATGCAGCTGATCTTCCTGGACGACAGGAGCTGCGGCCTGAGCGAGCGCAGAGACTACAGCGAGAGCAGCCTCGAGCAGAACGCCGCCGACGGAGAAGCGCTGAGACAGTATCTGGGGCTGGACAAGATCTTCGTCATGGGGCAGTCCTACGGCGGGATGACCGCGCAGCGCTACGCGCTGGACCATCAGGAGCATCTCTACGGCGCCATCTTCCTCTGCACGGCCCACAACTGGCCGCCCAGACCTTCGGAACGCGCGATCGTCATGGAGCGGGGCACGGAAGAGCAGAAGCAGATGTGGATCAACTACGAGAACACCGGCAGCTTCGGGGACGGCATCGAGTGGTCTTACAAGATGGCCTCCCTCTATAACTACAGATTCGACGAGACGGTCGCCGCGGAAGCGGTCGACGCTTATCAGAGAGCAAAGGGCTGGAAGAACTTCGAGATGGCGGACTATCAGATCCGGCACGGCCTGGCCGATTTCGAATACATCGACGAGCTCCGCAGCCTGAAGATCCCCGTGAGCATCTTCGCGGGCAAGCAGGACTTCATCACCTCGTACGAGCACTCCGTGGAGATGCACGAGGCGATCCCGCAGTCCGAGCTGCACGTGATGGACCGCTGCTCGCACATGCTGTTCAACGACCGGCCGGAGTACGTCTTCCCGCAGATCGAAGACTTTGTAAAGCGCAATTTCAAGCGCTGAGGCGCGCGGGCCCGCCCGGCCCGCAGAATATCAAGTACTACAAAAGGCGGCATCCTTGCGGATGCCGTCTTTTTTGCTTTCGTGCCGTGCGTACGGATCAAAGGGCTTTCGCGAACGCGCGGATCTCGGCAAGCTTTGCCTCGGAACCGTTTTCCTCTCCGGCAGCGGTGATGATGCCGGCGTCCCGGATGCCCGTATAAGCGAGCGTTGCCTTATAGGTGGCGATGGCGCCGTCATAGACGTTCGAGGAAGCGGAGGAGAGAAGCAGGGCGGCCTTTGCGGCCTTGGCCGGTTTGCCGATCGCGTACACTCTCTGAACTGCCGCGACGAGCTGCGCCGTCATGCCGAAGTAGTATATCGGGGAGGCGAAGACGATCATATCCGCCTCCTTGTATGCGGGCATGACTTTCTCCATATCGTCCTTCTGGACACAGCTGCCTTCTCCTTTGCCGTGGCAGTATTCACAGCCGAGGCATCCGTTGATCTTCATTTTGCCGACGTGCAGGATCTCGACCTCGTGTCCGGCTTCCTTGGCGCCTTCCGCAAAAGCGCTGACCATGGCCGCGGTGTTTCCGACTTTGGGGCTTCCGTTTAAAATAGCGATCTTCATGGGGAACTCCTTTCCTGGTCCAACCGAGCTGCTTGTTATTTATATATTGTACTCTCTGTCTGCTGCACGTTCAAGCGACACTGCCTGCTATCCTTCTCCGGGCCACAAATGCGTCAATCCGTCGCAGACGCCATGATCACGACGAAGCGCTCGAGCGAGGCATCATAGACCGTGACGCAGAGCGCGCCCCACCATTCATGGCCCTCGTCGAAGTAGTCCGACCAGTCGGTCGTCCATTCATATGCTTCCAGCCCGTCCGTTCCGTTCGGAAACAGGGCGCCGTTGATACGGTCAAAATCCTTGTCCGTGTAGCAGTGCTGATAAGGCGGGTCCAGAAAGGCTCTGCGGTAGTTCAGCGCTCCGCCCTGTGTGAGCGGCGCAAAGAGCGCCCCGGCGGAGATGCGTTTCCCTTCGGCCTGCTCCGTTTCCCCCTTCCAGCCCTCGCCGAGCTCCCGGAACGCTTCTTTCAGCGCCTCGCGGTGCGATCCGTAGCCCGAATAAGCTGTTTGACAGCGGACGATGCTGTATTCCACGACCAGATCGGGGTAGCCGGCGAGCAGCGAATCAAGCGGATCGTTTTCCTGCTCCTGCATGCCCGGCGCCTCCCCCGCAGTCTCCCGTGATCCCTGCGCGCAGGAGGGCTCTGCTTCCGGCGCTTTTCCAGACAGCGTGTCGCGGACGATCGCGTCGACGAACGCCTTGCGGCTTTTGTAGCCATAGGGGATGGCCACGACGGTGTACCATTTGCCGGGATAGTCCCAATACTCCTGAAAATAGTCCTCCACGGGATGGCGGTCGATCAGCTCTGTGAGGTCCGGCCGCGTCTTGCGGACGATCGCCAGCGCCTCGCGGTGGATCTCTTCGCGGAGCTCCGCCGCATATCTCAAGTCCTGTTCGCTGTACTGCGGCATTCCGCACCCACCCTTTCCGCTCGATCTCCGGCACGGATCATCGCGCTTCTCGTCCCTGCGCAAGGATCTGCCGGAATCATTATAACACATGATATCCGCTGCGGCGGACGAAGCGCATCGCCGATCCCGCTGTCTGTGTCCGTTCCGGCGTCAAGCCTTTCTTTCACACTCCGCATACATCATGGCGATCCGGGCGGCCATCTCCTTGCTGAACACGACATGCCAGCCATTGTCCTCCAGGAGATCCAGATATTCCTGCGCAGACCACTGATGCGCAAAGCGGACGCCCGCCAGGACCAGAATGCCGGACCAGATCCGGCTGGCCGCCGTCCCTTTGTGCTCCACAAAATTCGGGGCGATCAGCAGCCCGCCGGGCCGCAGCACCCGATCGATCTCTTTCAGCACCCGCTCCGGCTCCGGAACGATGTGCAGGGCGTTGGCGATCAGGACCGCATCGAATGAGTCGTCCTCATACGGCAGCTGCATGGCGTCGGCCACCTCAAAGCTGAGGTTTGGGGGACGCTCTCCCTTTTTCGCCTGAGCGATCATGCCGTCGGAGTAATCCGTGGCGACCATCCTTCTCGCGGCAGGAGCCACACGCTTTGCCAAAAGGCCCGGACCCGTGGCAAGCTCCAGCACTTCTTTGTCGCGGATCATTTCAGGGATCCGTTCATACATGAAATCATAGATCTGCTGATCCGCCTTCATCGCGCGTTGATAGATCGGCGCGTACAGATCCCACGTCTTTTTCTTCATCTTATTGCTCCGTATGGTATTTCATTTCCGTCCGAAGAGGCCTTTCTTTTCATAGGGGACTGACGCAATGTCCAGGCAGGTGTAGCCCGTCGCGTCGATGGCAGCCTTCAGGCCATCTTGATCCACAGCCGCCTCCGTCAGGAAGGAAGCTTCCTTTTTGCTTCTGGAAGCGGCGACCTTCTTTGCAGATGGCACCGCTTTGCGGATCGCGTCGCAGACATGCGCTTCACACATCCCGCACATCATGCCGTCGATCTTCATGGTGGTCTTGATCATGGACCCGTCCTCACTTTCTTTGATAAGCATGTATAACGGCCTTTTTGCCGGTTAGCAGTTGCTAACCCATATCTTGATTATATCCCTTTCCCGAAATAAATCAAAGGGGGAATCAATAGAAAAAGACGGCACCCATGCGGATGCCGTCTTTTCGGTTCTGTGTTGTGCGTACAGATTAACGCTTGCTGAACTGGGAAGCTCTTCTGGCCTTTTTCAGACCGTACTTCTTTCTTTCCTTCATTCTCGGGTCTCTGGTCAGGAAACCGGCGGACTTGAGCGCGGGGCGCAGCTCCGGATCGGAGACGCAGAGCGCTCTGGAGATGCCGTGGCGCAGGGCGCCTGCCTGGCCGGTGAAGCCGCCGCCCTTGACGGTGGCGACGACATCGAACTTTCCGGCGACGCCGGCGATGTCGAAGGGACGCTGTACTTCTCTCTTCACGATCTCCAGACCGCCGAAGTACTCGTCCAGGGACTTCTTATTGATGGTGATCTCACCTTTGCCGGGGATCAATCTGACTCTGGCAACGGAAGACTTTCTTCTTCCGGTTCCGTAATACTGAAGTTTCGCCATTTATGATTCCTCCCCTCTAAAACTCCCAGACTTCCGGCTTCTGGGCTTCGTGATGATGCTCGGGGCCGGCGTAGACGCGCAGCTTCCGGAACATGGCGTCGCCCAGAGCGCCCTTGGGCATCATGCCCTTGACGGCATGGCGGATGATCTCTTCGGGACGCTTGGCCTGCAGGTCCTTGAAGGCGATCGAACGGAGACCGCCGGGATACCCGGTGTGGTGCTCGTAGACCTTCTTCTCGGCCTTCTTGCCGGTGACTTCGACCTTCTCGGCGTTGACGATGATGACGTAGTCGCCGCAGTCGACGTGGGGAGTGTAGATGGGCTTTTTCTTGCCTCTCAGGATGGCGGCCGCTTCGCTGCAGAGTCTGCCGAGGTTCTTGCCCTCAGCGTCGATGACGTACCACTTATGCTCCACTTCCTGAGGTTTCGCTACGAAAGATTTCATTTCTATACCTCTTATTTTTGCGTCGGGCGTTTCACCCCACCCGATGCCGCATGTAATAACAAATGTTCCGGGGCTAATGGAATTTTGCACACAATGCGTGAATTATTATAATTACCGCATTCTTGAGTGTCAATACGCTTTTTCGATAATTAAAAAAATCTATAAAAGTTTTCCCAAATGATTGACAGAAAAAATGGGCAAGGATATAATCTACGTGGACTGAAGGAGTCTGTTTTCAGATAATGAGAACGGTTCCCAAAAAGTCTACAGCACTTTGAAAACTGAAGAAAGGAGGAACACCCGTCAAAAAACGATCCTTAACTGTTGTTATGACAGGGAGTTAACTGGGTAGGTGGACAAACAAACTTATTTCGACCGCTTGATCGAGCGGTACGAACGTTTCTACGACGTCTTCTACGATCTGACCGACACCGACTTCGACGGATTCGACCTGATGGCATCTTTCGCCCTCACAAGCTCGAAGAGCTTCTTATCCCGAGACGTCAAGGTCCAGGTCATCGAAGAGTATGAGCACGCTTTTGTCCGGCTCTGCGAAGGAGAGGTCGGCGCGGCGTACATCGACGAATTGGCTCAGAAGGTCATCTCTTTTATCGATCTTCTGGTCGAGCCGAACGAGTACCATAAAAAAAGCGTCATGACCTGCTGTATCATCTGTGAAAACGGATGCAGTCCGGAAGCCGTGCAAAAGGTCCAGAAGTACCGTTTTAAACGATCCTTCAAGCTCCAGCTCTGGGGCTGGGCCGAACTGCGCATCATCCTGGTGGATCTGAAAGCGAACAAAGTGTATCACAATGTCCGCGGCATCATCTACCGGAAGCAGGTCGAAGATTTCTATGATTTCCTCGACGAAGCACGCGTGAAGCTGCTCAACTACAAGAATCGTAAGAAGCTTCGTTAGAAACGTGTGAAACCTCAAGTGAATCTTTGAAAGGAGAAACTCATGGGTAGTTTAATTATCATTGTGGGCCTCATCCTGTTTATCGTGGCCTACTTTACCTATGGTAAGTACCTCTCTAAGGTTTGGGGCGTAGATCCGAGCAGACCGACTCCGGCCTATACCATCAACGATGGTATCGACTACGTTCCTGCCCCCAAGATCGTACTTTTCGGACATCATTTCTCGTCCATCGCCGGCGCTGCTCCTGTAGTAGGCGCCATCACCGCAGCCATGTTCGGCTGGGTGCCCGTATTCCTCTGGTGCGTCATCGGCTCCATCTTCGTAGGTGGTGTACAGGACTTCGGCGCTCTGTTCGCCTCCGTCCGTCACGGTGCCGCTTCCATCGCGACCGTAGTACAGAAGTACACCGGCCTCAGCGGCAAGAGAGTATTCTGCGTATTCGCGTTCTTCTCTGCTGACCTGCTGGCTGCTGCGTTCGTAGACATCGTAGCCTCCACCTTTGTAAGCACCCCGGCTTGCGCCACCGCTTCCATTTGGTTCATCGTTCTGGCTATCATCTACGGTTTCGCCACCAACAAGCTGGGCGTCCCCACTCTGCCCGCTTCCATCGTCGGTGTCATCCTGCTGTTCCTGGGCGTCTGGGTCGGCGTAATGTTCCCGGCCGTTCTGCCCAAGACCACCTGGATGCTCGTCCTGGTCGTTTACATCGCCATCGCGGCGGTCTGCCCGGTATGGGCGCTGCTGCAGCCCAGAGACTATCTGAACAGCTACCTCCTCGAGGTCATGATGGTCGCCTGCGTCATCGGTATCATCGTATACCGTCCGGGCCTGAATGCTCCTGCGTTCACCGGCTTCATGGTCAATGGCAGCCCGCTGTTCCCGACTCTGTTCGTAACCTTCGCCTGCGGCGCCTGCTCCGGTGTACACTCCCTGGTAGGCTCCGGCACCACCTCCAAGCAGGTTGCTAATGAAAGCCACATGCAGGTCATTGCCTACTTCGGCATGCTGCTTGAAGGCTTCCTGGCCCTGGTCGCCCTGACCTGCTTCGTATTCCTGACCCCCGACGTCAGAGCTGACGTCGTCGGCAAGGGTGCGATGTACGTCTTCACCTATGGCCTCGGCTGCTTCCTGTCCTCCCTTGGTATCCCCTTCGCTCTGGCTCAGACCTTCGGCGGCCTGGCTCTGTCTGCTTTCGCTATGACGACCATGGACACCGCTCTGCGTCTGACCCGTTACGTGACCCAGGAATTCTTCGCTGGCGACCGTACCGTACAGGAAGCCAAGGCGGATGGCAACATCATGTGCAACAACGTCGTCTGCATGCTCATCGCTCTGGCCCTCTGCGCGTTCATCGCCTTCATGGGCTACCTGAAGATCTGGACTCTGTTCGGCACCTCCAACCAGATGCTGAGCGCTCTGGCTCTGATGGGCATCGTACTGTGGCTCCGCTCCATCGGCAAGAAGTACGCCATGTGCCTCATCCCGATGTGGTGGATGATCATCGTCGGCACCTGCTCCTGCATCTACGTTATCTACTCCAACTGGGGAACCAACTGGGCGGTCACCATCATCGCCATCTTGCTCCTGATCGCTGCTGTCTTCCTCTACAAGCAGGTATTCTCTGCTCTGCGGAATAAGCAGGAAGCTCAGGAAGTCGCCATGGAGAAATAAGGTACTGCTTCAGTACGAATGATCCCAGTGGTCAGATGAAACAAATGAAATAGGGTAAGTCCACCCTCCCATTAACTCCTCCATCATAAATAAGACCCCGGCTCGCAAGAGCCGGGGTTTTTATTTGCCAGCGAGCGTGATCGCCGCGGGGGCAGGGCATCCCTTTGCAGGGAACTCTGGAACGCCGGTACTTAGCGATTGGCGAGCGGAAGCGAAGACAGAGCTTAGTACCGCTGCGTTTCAGCGTTAGCGCGAGCGTCCCGGCAAAGGGATGCCCTGCCCCCGCGGCGAAGCGCATAAAAAAACCGGAGAGAACGCTCTCCGGTTTTTTGTATGTGCAGATCCTATTTCAGCACGACACGGTGGAAGGTCTTTTTGCCCTTCTTGAGCAGGCACTGCCCTTCCGCGTCGAAGTCCGCCAGCGTCACGTTCCGCTCCTTGCTCAGGACCTTCTCGCCGTTGATCGAGAGCCCGCCCTGCTCCACCGTGCGGAAGCCTTCGCCTTTGCTCGGGACCAGCTTCAGCTGATGGATGAGGCTCACGACGCCCATGCCTTCGCCTTCAAAGAGGCTGCGGTCCAGTTCCGTGCTCGGGACGTTCTCCAGGCTGTTTCCGCCCGCGAAGAGCGCCCTGGCGGCGTCCTGCGCCTTGGCGGCCTCTTCTTCGCCGTGGACCAGTCTGGTGACCTCATAGGCAAGGACTTCCTTGGCCTTGTTGATCTCCGAGCCTTCCAGCGCGGCCAGCCGCCGCACCTCGTCCATGGGCAGGAAGGTGAGCATGCGCAGGCACTTCTCCACGTCCGCGTCCTCCACGTTCCTCCAGTACTGATAGAACTCGTACGGCGTGGTCTTGGCGGCGTCGAGCCAGAGCGCGCCCTTCTGCGTCTTGCCCATCTTCTTTCCTTCGGAATTGGTGAGCAGCGCGAAGGTCATGCCGTAGTAATCGTCCTTGCCGAGCAGCCTGCGGGCCAGGTCCGCGCCGAAGAGGATGTTGCTCCACTGGTCGTTTCCGCCGAACTCGATCTTGCAGTCGATGTCTCTGGCCAGCGCGTAGAAATCGTAGCTCTGCAGGAGCATGTAGTTGAACTCCAGGAAGGAGAGGCCCTTTTCCATGCGCTGCTTGAAGCACTCCGCCCGCAGCATGGCGTTCACGCTGAAGCGGCTGCCGATGTCGCGGATGAACTCCAGGTAGTTGAAGCCGAGCAGCCAGTCCGCGTTGTTCACACAGATGGCCTTGCCCTTCTCCGGCTCGCGGTTCTCGCCGCCCTGCCCCAGCACGCTGCCGGAGGGCAGATACTTCCAGCCTTCGTCGAACTCGAGGAAGCGGTCGAAGAGCGCTTTGAACTTGAGGCCGTTTTCGCGGATGGTGTCCTGCGTCATCATCTGGCGCATGTCGCTGCGCCCGGAGGGATCGCCGATCATGGTGGTGCCGCCGCCGATGAGGACCACCGGCGTATGTCCGTATTTCTGCATGTACATCATGATGATGACCTGCATGAAATGCCCCACGTGCAGGCAGTCCGCCGTGGGATCGAAGCCGATGTAGAATTTGACTTTTTCTTTGCCCAGGAGCTCGCGGATGCCTTCGTCGTCCGTGGTCTGTTCGATGAAGCCGCGCTCCTTCAGCACGTCGTAGACGTTGCTGTGATCGCTGACGTTGTCGGGGATCTGAAACATTTTCTTACCTCTGAATGATATTATCTGGTGCCGTAGAGCCGGTCGCCGGCGTCGCCGAGGCCCGGGATGATGTAGGCGTTCTCGTTGAGATGGCTGTCTTTGGCCGCGATGTAAAGATCCACGTCCGGATGCGCCTTCTGCAGCACTTCGATGCCTTCCGGCGCCGCGATGAGACACATGAAGGCGATCTCTTTTGCGCCCTTCTGCTTGATGAAGTCGATGGCCGCCACGGCGCTGCCGCCGGTGGCGAGCATGGGATCCAGGATAAAGACTTTGCGCCGCTCGATGTCCGCAGGCAGCTTGCAGTAATACTCCACGGGCTCGTGCGTTACGGGGTCGCGGTAAAGGCCCACGTGACCCACCTTGGCGTTCGGGACCATGGCGAGCATGCCGTCCACCATGCCGAGGCCGGCCCGGAGGATGGGAACGATGGCGATGTCCATGCCCTTGAGGATCCTCACCGTGGT
>JAEEGL010795551.1_pt1 | contig 20133 bp, 14 predicted proteins | sample 9134231 | NCBI WGS metagenome assembly JAEEGL01 (sample SAMN16246548, study PRJNA631951) | gut metagenome | biome: gut microbiome; feature: rumen; material: fiber-attached | host: Bos | place: Iran: Karaj | collected 2018-10
CCAGCGCCGCACCTTCGGCCAGTGCTTTCTCTTTTTCGTCAGCATTGCTGAACTTCCTGCGAAGGGCAGCAATCTCCTCGGCAGTGTAGTCCTCAGTCTTTCCCAGCTTTTTGACTATTTTGGATGATGTTCTTCCATCAGGGGTCCTGAATGACTGCTTAACGTAAATCCGGTTTTTGATGATGACGAGATTCATAAGAGACAGATTCCCCATACCCGCTTGTATATGGGTAGTTTACCACAAATACTACCTATTTTATAACGTGTAAGGGCAAAAAAAAGACGGAGCCACAAGGACTCCGTATCAATTCAGGAATGGGCTAAAGCTAAACTCGGGCGGCGCTCAGAAGAATCTCTAAACCGCCTATACGGCGGGTATCTGTGTAGTGAGTTCACAATATCCGCGATATTGTCTCTAAACCGCCTATACGGCGGGTATCGGTGCAGGCGGCGGCCGCCTGCGCTCCCCAGGTCTCTAAACCGCCTATACGGCGGGTATCTCTCATGAGGCCTTAAGGCTTAAAGCCTACCATCTCTAAACCGCCTATACGGCGGGTATCTATGAGTGCCGCATAAAAAACAAGTCCGACAATCTCTAAACCGCCTATACGGCGGGTATCCTACGTAAATAAATACTTTGTCGCCAGTTCCATCTCTAAACCGCCTCCCGTCTTTAACAGTTAAAACCTCGGCCTGAATGTCGCCAACCCTTATGAACTAAGGGCTTAGGTAGTCCTGTACCTCTGAAAATTATTTAGCATAGTACGTTAACAATACGTAAACTATGCTACAATGAAACATGGCCCCTATCAGGAGAATCTGCCATGTTCCTTCAGCGTGTAAAAAACAAGGCAACCGGTAAAACTTATCTGTACCTTATGGAAGTAACTTCGGCAAAAAACTCTGTCGGCGAGGTTGTCCATATCAACAAGAAGGTCAAATCGTTTGGCAATGAAGACAAATTCAAACAGGAGAAGCCTGAAGAGTACAAGCTGCTGATAGATCAATACAGCAGAGCAAACGTCAAGGCGGCAGTAGAGCTTCATAAAAGCCAGACTTTGGCAGAGACTCTCAAAGACATGACATCATCAGGGCTGCTGTCACTCCCAAACGGCACAACACCGGTGTTCTGCTACGGGCTGTCGGTAATAAAGCAAATCTGGAATAAGCTGAACCTTGATTACAAACTCTCGTATATCCGGCAGCATGACACTGACATAAAATTCAAGGCGGAGGATGTGGTTTTTTATCTTGCCGGCATCAAAATCATAGACCCCGCATCGCATCTGCAGGCCTATCAGTCGCGCTTCAGCTACCTTGGGGCTCCGGCAGAGAATGTTTCATTGGAGGACTTTTACCGCTCCCTGGATTTCATTGCTGATGCCAAAGAGAAGGTTATGAAGCATCTGCACAAAGAGGTAAGCAGAATTACCGGCAGAGACCTGAAAATGGTGTTCTTCGACTGTACCAACACCTATTTTGAGACCAGGCTTGATGACCAGGAGAAACTCATAAGGAAGCTTACGCATGAAACATCCGGCATGATGGAGCAGGAAGGCCGGACACAGGAAGAAATAGAGAAGTATCTTGAAAGCGCTGAGTTCGCGGAAGAGCTGAAGAATGAGGCAGAAAGCCTTGATCTGAAGCGCATGCGCGGCCCGTCCAAGGAAAAGAGGATAGATTTGCCGCTTGTCGGGATAGCGCTGATTATCGATACAAATGGCATACCTGTCGATTTTGAGGTTTATGACGGCAACAGGTCGGAGTTCAAAATAGCGGTACCAGCCATACGGAAGCTGGCTGACAAATACGGAGTTGAGGACTGCATCTTTGTAGCAGACAGGGGCATCAACTCGGCAGTAAACCTGAAAGACCTTCATGACAGCGGATTTGGCTTCATCGTCGCCCAGAAAGTATCACGCCAGGGGACAAAACTTCGAGAGGCGATGCAGAGCAGTGACGGCTGGACAAAACTCAATGATGACCTGCGATATAAGGCTATTCCATGGGTCAAGAGCAAGGTAATCGTGGATCCAGAAACCGGTGACAGAAAAACCGTCAGCGTCAAATGCACCCTGGTACTGACATACAGCGAGTCCAGGAAGAAAAGTGACGCTGTTGCCAATGACAGGCAGATTGAAAGGGCCAGGGCTGCTGTAAGCTCAGGAGAGGTTGTAGGCTACAAGTCAGTCGGCTGGAAAGAGCTTGTTGAGGTCAGCTCCGAAAAAGATGAGTATGTGGCGGTATCGCTGAAGGATGAACTGATAAAAGAACGGAGGCTGAGGGAGGGCTTTGCGGCCTGTGTCTATGCCTCAGCTGACAAATCCAAACAGCAGATTACCCCTGAAACAGCCATTGCCGCTTACAAACGCCAGGTAAAAATCGAAGACTGCTTCCGCGTAATGAAGACGAACTTCAGCCTCAGGCCTATGTATGTCTGGAATCCCAGACATATCAGGGGGCATGTAACCATCTGCGTTATAGCGCTGGTAATACTCAGGCTATTACAGCTCAGGCTGGACAAGAATGGTGTCCATATGAGCACTGACGATATCGTGGATGCTCTTGATAATGCACGGCTGACGCTGCTCGCTTCAGCAGGACGTAATGATTTGTACCTCAACGCAAGCTCGATCCATGATTTTTCACAGCTTAATGCCCTGAAAGACAGCACTGCCGTCGGACAGAAAGCGGCAGAGGAAAATCATGATGACGTTAAACGCGGAATAAATGATTTACTGGCATGTACCGGCCTTAAGCCTTTGAAAACGGTTAACCTCCTCAGTGACCTCAATAACTGTCTTAAGGCAAGGATGCCCAGCAGGGAGGCTGCCATAGGTGAACTTGTTTCTTCAAATCTCAGGGCTGTATACCAACAATGCATGTGACCTGAATGGCGATATGAATTTTACGTACTAATAAAAAAATTTCACTGGGCGCTGGTCCTTATGGAATAAGGGTTACACGCTGTTTTTTTGATGCAGAACTGTTAAACTCGGGAGTTCCATCTCTAAACCGCCTATACGGCGGGTATCTCCTTTTTCCTGACGTATATCACGCCGGAGGATCTCTAAACCGCCTATACGGCGGGTATCAAGATTTGAGACATTCGCCGCATTCTGTGCCTTCTCTAAACCGCCTATACGGCGGGTATCAATACGCCGGGCCTTACCGCGCGTGCCCTATTTCTCTAAACCGCCTATACGGCGGGTATCTTTTTTCAGGGCGGCATCAGTCTACATCAGGATCTCTAAACCGCCTATACGGCGGGTATCGACATAATGCATTTCTTCAACAATTCCTTATCTCTCTAAACCGCCTATACGGCGGGTATCACCGGCACGATAGACGATGACAGCACGCTCATTCTCTAAACCGCCTATACGGCGGGTATCTTTTTGATCCCGGGGCTGATGTATCAGCTAATTCTCTAAACCGCCTATACGGCGGGTATCAAATCCCTGGCGGCGCTTGATTCATACTGCAATCTCTAAACCGCCTATACGGCGGGTATCAAACCATAACCGTGGATCAGTCAATCCCCGCCATCTCTAAACCGCCTATACGGCGGGTATCCCACGAACAACGCGGAAAAACTTGACACCTGGTCTCTAAACCGCCTATACGGCGGGTATCATTTCCAGCTCACGCGCCATCGCGGTGACACTTCTCTAAACCGCCTATACGGCGGGTATCCGCCTGTTCAAACGCCTCCTCGCCCTGCGCAATCTCTAAACCGCCTATACGGCGGGTATCCCGCAGGATGGTCACGTATGACGGCAGGGCGTTCTCTAAACCGCCTATACGGCGGGTATCTACAGGCTGTCCAACACCTCTGCGCGGTGCAATCTCTAAACCGCCTATACGGCGGGTATCGTCACCGTCAATGGCGCTGAGTACCCGTCAATTCTCTAAACCGCCTATACGGCGGGTATCAATCTCCATTGCTTGTGGCGTGTTGTGGACAGTCTCTAAACCGCCTATACGGCGGGTATCCAGGGCGGTTGGTTTCGCGGTGTCGAGTATTTTCTCTAAACCGCCTATACGGCGGGTATCGTCAGACGAAAGGCGCACGGCAGTTCGCATACTCTCTAAACCGCCTATACGGCGGGTATCAGCGCAAGTAAAACCGCCCGTCAAAATCCCCTTCTCTAAACCGCCTATACGGCGGGTATCTAGAAAAGCTAGGCGTCAGAGATTTGTGGGACTTCTCTAAACCGCCTATACGGCGGGTATCATTCCGGCCGGGCTGGGATTATGCCAGGTTGATCTCTAAACCGCCTATACGGCGGGTATCTACGCCGACAGGTGCGAGCCGATTACGTGCCATCTCTAAACCGCCTATACGGCGGGTATCTTGAACACCCGGCCTCCTTGCTCTTATCCAGCTCTCTAAACCGCCTATACGGCGGGTATCGTGCGAAGGATGCCAGCTTGAGGCGTATCACGTCTCTAAACCGCCTATACGGCGGGTATCAAGGAGTATCCCAGCATCGCGGCGCTCGCAAATCTCTAAACCGCCTATACGGCGGGTATCCTCCTCAGCCGGAGTCGCCCTGATTTCACGGATCTCTAAACCGCCTATACGGCGGGTATCGCGCTCTGCCTCGTCTGCATCGTGAAGGCTCTTCTCTAAACCGCCTATACGGCGGGTATCCCATTGTCAATGTGCCGAGCGGAGAGGGTTTGTCTCTAAACCGCCTATACGGCGGGTATCATGGCAATTCATCGCTCATGAGCTTTGGCGCTTCTCTAAACCGCCTATACGGCGGGTATCTCAACGTAGTGACAAAGAGATGGAAGGAACAATCTCTAAACCGCCTATACGGCGGGTATCCGTCCGCCCCTTGGAAGCCTGCCAGCTGCCAATCTCTAAACCGCCTATACGGCGGGTATCACAATATCCCGCTTGACGCGCCGTGGGGCAAGTCTCTAAACCGCCTATACGGCGGGTATCGGCATGGCTCACCCGCACTTCCATGTTTTGCTTCTCTAAACCGCCTATACGGCGGGTATCCCGAGGAGCAGCGCAACCGCGGCCGCGGATACTCTCTAAACCGCCTATACGGCGGGTATCTTTCCGCGATGACTATATAAAGAATGAAGAGTTCTCTAAACCGCCTATACGGCGGGTATCAATCGGGCACTTCGCGAGGCCAACGCCCAGCATCTCTAAACCGCCTATACGGCGGGTATCGAGTTTTATTACAAGCTCATTGTTTTTCATCATCTCTAAACCGCCTATACGGCGGGTATCTTGACCTCAATGCGACGTCGAGGGCTGTCAGATCTCTAAACCGCCTATACGGCGGGTATCTCTCCGCAAGAGCCTGATTGACGGCACTTACATCTCTAAACCGCCTATACGGCGGGTATCCTCGCAGATAATCACCTCGGTCAGGAGCAACTTCTCTAAACCGCCTATACGGCGGGTATCAGGATGCGGTCAGGCTTCATGCGGAGGCATTTTCTCTAAACCGCCTATACGGCGGGTATCCTTCTCTCGGCCGCTTCGCGCTCGGCGCGGGCTCTCTAAACCGCCTATACGGCGGGTATCCATGCGCATCTGATCCTTGATAGCTTGTATCTTCTCTAAACCGCCTATACGGCGGGTATCCTGACCACCTTTGCGTAGGTGTCTATCGGCGTTCTCTAAACCGCCTATACGGCGGGTATCTCGCCGGGGAAGATATCCTTGAACGTGCCGTTTCTCTAAACCGCCTATACGGCGGGTATCGCGGCGGAGTTCGGCGTCGGCGAAAGCGGTCGTCTCTAAACCGCCTATACGGCGGGTATCATAAACGCCCTGCTCTCGGCTGTCAGCAAGCTTCTCTAAACCGCCTATACGGCGGGTATCTGTACAGGAACGTAATCCCCGCCTGCGCCACGTCTCTAAACCGCCTATACGGCGGGTATCGGCGGAGCAGGAACAAAAAAGCCCGCCGTCATTCTCTAAACCGCCTATACGGCGGGTATCGGATAGCGGCAGGCGCGGAAATGCCTGGGAGATCTCTAAACCGCCTATACGGCGGGTATCACTATCATGTCTCTTGCGGGGACTTACGTTCATCTCTAAACCGCCTATACGGCGGGTATCGCGCGCAAAAGGCGCGCTGCTGAGCAGTCAAATCTCTAAACCGCCTATACGGCGGGTATCTCCGCCGCCGTGATGCCGTACTTCTCGGCGATTCTCTAAACCGCCTATACGGCGGGTATCAGGAACAGAGATGCAGGCCGGGGATTTTCTCCTCTCTAAACCGCCTATACGGCGGGTATCCCTCACCTGTCAAAGCCCGCCGGAAACCGCCGTCTCTAAACCGCCTATACGGCGGGTATCGCTACGGCAGTGCGGGCGCGAGCGGCGCGTCCTCTCTAAACCGCCTATACGGCGGGTATCCGACAAGGCAAATGTCCGCTTTCCGCCTGAGCTCTCTAAACCGCCTATACGGCGGGTATCAGAACATGGCCCCAGCCTGACTTGATGTCAGCTCTCTAAACCGCCTATACGGCGGGTATCAAGCGGCGAGCGTCTTTAAAACCACGGGTGCATCTCTAAACCGCCTATACGGCGGGTATCAACGCTCCGTTCTACAAGACGATTTACGGCAATCTCTAAACCGCCTATACGGCGGGTATCAGCAGACGCTGCAAGGGCGGCAGTTTGCTCTGTCTCTAAACCGCCTATACGGCGGGTATCATACTGGCTAATAGGAAATTTCACCCCAAACATCTCTAAACCGCCTATACGGCGGGTATCTGCCGGTAAACAGGCAGGAGTTGCACCTGCGTTCTCTAAACCGCCTATACGGCGGGTATCGAGTAGCCCACTACCGCCCCGGCGGGGTAGTCTCTCTAAACCGCCTATACGGCGGGTATCGAGTGATGATTTATGCAGTGCTGGCGGCCGCTTCTCTAAACCGCCTATACGGCGGGTATCATGCCGCTCGTGTCCGTGAGTTTGCCGCCGCTTCTCTAAACCGCCTATACGGCGGGTATCTTGGAGCGGGCAAGCCCGCCCCAGGGCAATCATCTCTAAACCGCCTATACGGCGGGTATCTTGTCTTTGTCGGCTAAGTCTTTTTTGTGCTTTCTCTAAACCGCCTATACGGCGGGTATCGATCTAGCAGACAAGGACAGGCAGATCACAGATCTCTAAACCGCCTATACGGCGGGTATCCAGCCTGCTTGGCTCTTTTTTTATCCCGAAACTCTCTAAACCGCCTATACGGCGGGTATCCCAGGAGAGGCATGGCGGAGATTCTTGGGAATTCTCTAAACCGCCTATACGGCGGGTATCCGGCAACCCCCCGCATACGCGAGGAGGATGCATCTCTAAACCGCCTATACGGCGGGTATCATGCGATCGTTAGTGTTTGCGAATTACTGCAATCTCTAAACCGCCTATACGGCGGGTATCACCCAGCTACAGCGCAAAGCGGACGCGACAGATCTCTAAACCGCCTATACGGCGGGTATCTCGCGCAAAAATCGGGGAAACCAAGCAGTCATACGGCTTACCACTGATTTCCCCTAATTTACCATTATTTTTGATGCATCTATAAACCATTGATTTAACGCCAGTTAATAATCCAGCAAAAAATAATGGTAATTTTTGCCTAACTGAAAACCGGCACCGTAATTTTTTCTATTTTGGAAGACAGCCCCATTGTTGAAAACAAACCTTCTCTGGGCTCTTTACACTGTTCTGAGTTGATGAAGAGCATATAGTCCTGATTAGTAGAACTGCTACGGAGCCTGATCCCAGGATAATGCCTGCGTTCCGGCACTTTGTATAGCCTGAATGCCTCATCTTCCGAAATTCCGCGGTGTCTAGCAAAACGGCGGATCTGGGAATTAGTAAAAGAATAGTGCACCTTGTAATAGGTAACATATCCCTTTGCCGGACGGACAGGGCGTACCTTCGACACTATCAAATAATCCGTATAGCGCGAAAGAGCGTCCTGGAGCTGCAGCGCGTTCAATGTCTCCGAATCTTCAGCAAACAGCCTGATGATGTCCCCAATCTCATGAGCCTTCTCGTCCATATGCGGGAAAGACACACCAACAGGGCATTTTCCGTTAGCAGATGCCCTGCCGAGACTTTTGTGAATCATCCCATAGGCTTTAGACATGATGAACCAGATAGGGACATCATCTGTGGACTGAAGCTGAATTTCAATATAGAAGTTCAGCATTATGCCTCCTTAGGATCACCGAACACGCCGCCGCGCAGGAGCACTGAAAGAACATACATCCTGTCAGCAGGCAAGAGCTCTTTTCCTTTCACAACAGCATTTTTAAAGAAGGTGTAAAAATCGTTGCTCTTGATACGGTACGCCTTTGACTGTGTCGTTACCGCGCCATAGCATTCAGCAGCGATCGGAAGCGATTCTTCTCCAGCGCTGTACCATGTATCTACTGTGCGAATAGCATTGCCGATCTTCTGACAGTGCATGGCGGCCTGATTAAATGATGAGTACAGGAAACGGCTCTTTGCATCCTTCCTTGTACGTCCGGTATCACGCACCATCTCCTGCGACGGGAATACCTCCTGCCCCGCACCAAGCCGTGCGAATGCCTGAACCGTGAGATTGAGGGATTTCGGCTCTTTTGATGACAGAGTCTCCTCAATAAGCCCGGCAAGCTCACAGAGCTCCGGAGTACGTTCTTCCGCTCTGAACTCCTTTGCCGAGTAGTCATAGGCGTTGAAGACGAACTTTTTATCACCCGCCTGGACAATAACTTCAATTTCATCCGCTCCTACACGGTTGCGCCAGAGGAAACGACCGTTGGCAAGATTCTGCGCGTAACGCAAGGCGAGCTCTTTCACAGTCGTTCCGTCCTCAAGGACACTGTTAACCCAGTCAGAGTAAGACTTTGCAAAACTTTCTGAATTGCAGGACGAAAACTTCCTGACTCCCGACAGGAACTTCACAGTAAACTGAACCTTGAGAGTGTCATCCCTCCCAGGAAGCATGCAGCAGTCAATGCTCTGGATGTTGGCATTCGAAACCTTGTCTTCGGCATCATCTTTTGTCAAATCCACCTGATTTGAGATAGTGCCCCTCACGGCCTTCTCTTCAATTCTGAGAACATCAAGAAGATTCTCATCATTGCGGGAATCCCATCTGCATCCGAAGAAAATACCATCAGACGGTGCAATTCTGCGCTCGAATGAGAGCAGCTTAGGATAGTCAACCTTTTCAGCCATTATGTTTTACTCCTTTTCTGTATGAAAATCAGAATTGACACACAGGTAGCTGTGCTGCCCTGCGTCGTATTTGTAATGCCAAAGAATGTTATCCACTGATTCAAAACGGTGCGGCATGCGGAACTCACAGAGGGTCAAAAGCGGCTCGGCAAAGTGATGCTCAGCATCGTATGAACGCTGACCTTTTACAGTCACACTACCGGAAAGGTCGTGGAACCCGACAGCAAGCGGCAAAAGCCATCCTTTGAAATGCCGTTCAAAACGATAAGCCGTTTTTTCTTTGCTACCCTGCTCCGGTATCGCATCAGCGGATGTAGCGTACATAATCCGGTCAAGAGCATCGCCCTTGCCGTCTTTTGCCAGACTGTCCATAATGTCCCTGCGCTCAACCAGGGCAAAGCCCGGCATGATGCTCCTCATCATTTTGCGGCAGAGTGCATTCTGCTCCTGCCAGCAGACATCATCATCGCTGCTGCAGAAGAATGCCTTCGGCTTTCTGAATGAAGTGATATCGCCGCCTGCCAGCCTTGTTCTGTAAAGGTTCTCCTCAATTGATTTCATGACACTGTCACGAGCATCAGTCGGTATATCGCTGCATTCAAATATGAGAGAGACATCAAGATCCACATAGGCACGTACCTGGAAGCTGTCGGAAACAGCCTCACCCGGATACGACTGCGACCGCGCCTTTACAAGCGGGAATTTCTTTGCTTTCAGGGCCCATGTGCGTGAATAGCCGTCTCTTACAGCCTGAAATTCGGACTGGTGTACAACAACGCCGACGCCTGTAACCTGAAGCCCATGGATATTCCGCTCAAGCGTATGCCCGAAGCCAAGGAAAGCAGTCATGGCAGGGAAACCCGCGGAATACAGGGAATTCAGCGCATTTGCTCCTGTTACTCTGATATGCGGAATAACAATAAATTGCCTGTCCAAAATATCACCTCCTTATGCGAAGCAGAGCCTGAGCTCTTTTATAAAAGGCCATCCGATGAGCCGATAGGCATCATCAGCATTGAAAGACGACTCTTTTTTATCCAAAATGCGGTCTGAAAGTCTGCGGGCAAAGGCCTGTGCACGCTCGCCGAAATAATCTAAATCTGCTTTTTCCAGCATCTCTTCATACCCTGTGTCAAAAAGATGCTGCTCGGGCACATCAAGATGAATGTCTTCTCGGTCAGACCAGTGCGGCTCGAGGCTCCGCAGCTGATAAATCTCCTCAATGTAAGAATCAAAGATGTGATCACGCGCCTCAAGGCATTTCATCTTGTCTTTGCTGGCAAACGCCCTGAAGAACCTGACAAAGTCATCTTTGAGTTTTGCTGTGTAATAACAGTGTCGGAAGAAATCACCGCGAAGCAGGCTGACACCTGTACGCTGACGAAAACTCGGAGCAGTGCCGCATAATGCCGGGAAGCCTGTCCCCGGCGCGCATGAGTTTATTGCGCTTACATTCTGTGGCTTGCTCCCGCCGAACTTAAGCGGAACAGTATCGTTAAGAATTGAATACTGCCCTCCTTTTTCGCGCGCCTCAGCATTAAGGCGGGAAATGTTCTGATACCGCCTGCCTATTTCATTCATGACTACAGATGAAGGAAGCACAGAAAGCAGATGGTACTTGCCATTCCCGACAGGAAAGTACACCTGGCTGAGCCTGTCTGATGTTTTATCAGGCGGCGGGCATTTGGGTATGGAAAGAAGCGCGCTGCGGACTGCCTCATAAGGCTCAGATCCTGAGCCGAATATCTCCTTTGCGAGATCATCGTCTTTCTGCAGGTGTGCCTGGAGCTGCTCATTGTCATCCGCACACCAGGCCCTGCCGGAAGCAGTGCAAAGCAGTTTTACTGCCGACATGTTTGCCGCCGTGCCGTATATGCCGTCAATATCATCTGTCCTGACCGAGAGGTAAGAAAGGTAAGGCATGTCAGGCTGCTTTGGCTCATCGCAATACCACGCGACATCTGCCGGTATAGTTGAATCTGAAAATTTCGCAACATGGGTTGCAAGAAAGCATCCTCCGATTTTCCTTTTAGGATCCATAATCTTGTCGATGCTCTTCACGGTATTTTCCCGTGCTTTCTTTATTTCACGTTCCCGTTCTTTGTCATCTTTCTTCATTTCTTATTCGCTCCTTCAAAAATGAACCATTCGCGCCTGGTTCTGTCATCCGCATGAAACAGTCCAAAATCGTCCGATGCATGATTGCCATCCTCATACTGCAGCCACGATGGTATGACCCCGTATTTCCTTTCAAGCCTCCACCAGTCCTCATCCGTAAGCTCGCCTGTCTGTGAGCTTGCCGTCAGATCACCGCTCTCAATCTTCTCTTCGGCAAGCCTTTCAAGTGAATCACTGAAGCTCCTTTTAAGCCACAGCCTGTTTTCAGGGATTTCAGTCAGTGGGTCATCATCGAGTTGCCCGTGCAAGATTTGTCTTGAATCATCTTCAACTGAGCACAGATCGTATGTCCCCACTGTGCCTGATACATGTCTTGGATAGATATCAATCTCACGCCCGCTCTGATCGCGAAACGGATGAAGTTCCTGAACAAAACCAGAGAGAAAAAAGAAAGAGTCAGGTGACGTCCAGCCGTCTATTGCATCAGCTGCATGCTCCCACCTGCCGGCAAATTCCTGAGATACCCGGTGCTCCAGCCCGACAAATGAATTCCTGTCATCGATTTTCTCAGGCTCCTCAATACGCGGAGTGCTGTCAACCCTGTCGAGTTCTGCTGTGGAGATAAGCTTCTCCGCATCATGTGTATCAAGGACATGCCGCCTGTCAATTTCAGGCCCCGGACGGCAGAAAATCGCCTTATCGCTGTCAGGCTCCTTGAATCCTTTATGGCTCAGCTCCATGATCGCGATGTTCGGCTCAGTCACACTGGCTGAAGGCTGCCGGTGGCGCAGGATGCGCCCTGCCATCTGAATAACAGACCGGTAAGAGCTCGGCTCGATTACTGCCCAGTCAAAGTCATGATCCCGTCCAACCTCCTCGACCGGAGTCGCTATGAGAATGAACAGCATATTCTTCTTATCGGACCTCTCGATGATGTCGCGCATATCCTGGCTGTTCGGCAGTTCCGCCTGCCCGGGCTTCTTTCTGCGGTGAAGCACACTGTCAAGGTACTGCTCTTCCTCGTGCCGCAACAGGGTGGTCTGGTTGCTGTGATATATAAGGAGCCTGATCTCTGTATCATCCGGCACATCGGCATGGGCAAGGTAATGCATAAGGATTGCGCAGAACGTTATGTGCGAAACCCTGATGCACCCTATGGAATATGACTTGCCCGTGCTTCCGTACTGTATTTTGTGGTGCTCATGCAGCCAGAGCGAGGCATCAAGATATCCCCTGAGATATGCCCCACAGTCATGGGTTAGGACAGCCTCTTCGGCAACAGGCCAAATCTTCGCCTTGCGGACTATGTTCTTTTTTGCAAGTCCTCTCACCCTCCTCCCGACAAAGGCTTTGTGCTCCTTCTCGAACTTACGCAGGCTTTCCGCACCTCCGTCGGGTACACGGACTGCCGCTGCGTGGAATTCATCGCACCAGCCGAAAACAAGGGGGCGTTCGGTCTGGAAAAAGCTCTGGTAAATGCCGTAGCCCTGTGCATATGCCTTAGCGAGCCCCCTGACAAGTCCCGGAGGCATGGTTGCAGAGCTCAGGACAACATTGCGGCCGAAACACCCGGCAAGATGCACAAGGCGGCTGACCGCAAGAAGGTCATCTGGTGAGTAGTCATCAACCTCATCGAGGATTATGTCTGACGACATCATGCGAAGGAGCGGCAGGAGATAGTGGCCGCCTGTGCAGGAGTCTGTCGCCGGCATCATATAGTCAATCGGGGCGATGAAGATCGGCGTTTCTAGGCGGGCGCGGAATTCTCTCCCGGCATCAGGCCTGTCCCTGAACAGGACGGCTATAGGAGATTTATCATTGGCTGCGGTGTCGCTTTCTCTGTCCTTAGTAGGTTCAGAATCCTCCTCATCATCAGTCGTTTCCTCATCAATCCACTGCGGATAAAACCCGCCTGCAGAAGGATAAAGGCTGTCACCTTTCCACCAGTTTTCTTCATCCCCCCGCGACCTGTCCCGCTCATGCAGCTCCTTCATAGCGCGAGAGCCGATGGAAACAGTGCAGTCGTCTTCGGTGAGTCCAAGCTGATCACGGTACACATCCCCCGTCTGCAGCGTCAGAGACTTTAAATTGAAAAGCACGGAAAAACGGAGTGAGCCGTCCTTTGAAAGTGCGCGCATGATTTTTGCGTTTGCGATGGTCTTCCCGCAGCCGGTGCTTGCCATGTTCACGATAAAGCAGCCAGGCCGGAGTTCCGGAAGCGCATCTTCTGCCTCACAGGCCTCACAGAATTTATCAGCGGCCTTGTCCTGCCATTCAAACATGCGCGGGCTGCGGTGGCTGAGGATATGGCTGTCGTAGGCACGGTTTCCGTTGATCACGAAGTGACTGAACGAGATAGCCCTTCTGGCAGCCTTTTCAACTCCAAGAAGATGCTCCTCAAGCGTCTGGTTAAGAGTGCTCTGTTCTGTTCCGTCAGGAGCTGTATACCTGCGTGTATTGGCGTACGGAACTCCTTTCTTCCTTTCTGTCGGGAAATTCTCCTTATCCAGGCGCCTGGACGAGCATTCATAGTCGCCGAGCATCAGTGCGGCACGGCAATAGATGAGGGCCAAGCGCAATGCCGGAAGCTTCAAAATCTTTTCAAGGAGCGGGAGCTGCCGCTCAAGCTCTGACGCGGCTGAGCGCAGCGCACCTGTGTATGACTCAGACTTCTCCAGAGGGCCAAGCAAAAATGATGACGGCAGCTTTCCGTCCTGAAAATCCGCTTTTTCATAGCCCCATCCGGAACGGAGCTTCCCAAGCATTTCAGGCATGCCAGGAACATGGCTGAGACGCTCCATATCCATGTAATCATTGTCTCCGCCGTTTTTGTCCTTCTCACTGCCAGATAAAGACGGAAGTCTGTGATGTGAGATGATTAGCCACAGAAGCGCTGACGCCGCAGGCGGCAGGTTCCTGAAAGGATGTTTGCCGAGTCCGCCGATGCCGTCAGGAAGATCCTTCAGCTGAATATGCCCGTTCTGCAGGGCCTGCAGCCACTCCTTGTCTGTTTTGCCTGCCCTGTTTACGAAAACAGCAAACAGGAGCCCTGAGAGCCACTCGTGGCGAATGGAATCAGGCTTTGCCCGGTTGCCAAGGAAGGTCTGGAACTCTTTGTTGCTCTTACCTATGTCATGAAGGAGCGCAGCCAGCTGCACCAGGGGGCGCATGACCGGCAGAAACTCCATGGAGCATGAATCGGTATAGCTGAACCTGCCTGCTGAGGTGCTCGCGACAGCCACATGTCCTTCAGGGGAGAAATGTCTGCGGTTTCCCACAATCCACTGAAGCTGCAGCGAATGGCGGGTACGCAGGCAGAAACAGGCAACGGAAGTGTCTTTTGACGCACTCCGCCTCAATGCCTTGCGGACAGTCTCGATGGCCGCCTCTGTCAGATTTGCCTGCCAGACATCGGCTCCTATGCGGGGAGCAAACTGATCAAGCACTCCGCAGGTTGTCTTACGCGCCCTTTTCAAGCTCATCGACGTAAAGATTGCCAGCATGATCATCTACTCCCTTGTTGTCTTCCCACGGCCATTTCAACGCAACCGATTCCACCACATCAAACATATGATCGAGTGCGTCATAGTCAGCAAACCTCTGTATTTCATCCTCACGGAACTCCTGCTGTGTCATTCCCCGCTCTGCTGAAATAAAGGCGAACGGCAGGACCAGAATGTCCTTGATCAGGTCAGCGATATCGAAAACCAGGCCTCCCCTGCGGGTTTTACCGTGCATGACAGGGAAGGCGTCACTGAGGCCGAGAACCCAGCGGCAGGAAGTGCCCAGTCCGTAAGCTAAGTAGTTGCCGTGCGTCAGGAAACGATTGACAGGATCCTTTCCATTGCAGTCCCTCGAAAAGCCGCTCATATCCGTACGATCTGCCGCCGCTTTATACAGCTGCTTCGTGAAAGCGGCCTCTGCAAGAAGCAGGTTAGTGACATTTGTTACGCTGATGATGGAAGCGCTGTACCTGCGGCAGGCCTCGGCAATGTCATTCTCCTCCGGCGAGAACCCGTACTGCTGCAGCAGAGAATCACGCTTCCAGACATCCTGAAGGAAGGCGATGCGCTCCTGCTGGAAAATCTTGGCAGCCTCCAAGCGCTTCTCATCGTCAAACCAAAAGTGCACCCAGCCCTGCATGTACTTCGTGATGCGGTACTCGCTTTGTGGAAGCATCCAGTCCGGCATATCAGGCTCAGAGCCAGCAAGAAGCGGTGTTCCGCCGGTGCCGCAGAACCCGATGGGCACGCCAGCAGAAGAGAGCATGCGAACGGCATTCTGCGTGATGCTGGTGCCCATCCCCAGGAGGAGAATTGTCGTGTTGGCAATAGGAATGTTGTAATAGTCTTTCCTGTTCGCATCAGACGTCAGGTAGACAATCCGGCCGTCTTTCTGTAGCACGCTGCATTTTTCCAAATAGTAGATATATGAGCGTTTTGATGGCAGGATGGTTTTAAGCTCCTTCGGAGTTACTTCCTGACTGTTGTTCATTCAAATCTCCCTGCCATTCCGAAAAATATGGATACGGCACATCAGCTGGATGTTCAGTGAAGTCCTCTCCTTAAGATTGATTTTCACCATTGTCTGTATCCCAAATTCAGCATGGTCACCAAGTGCACGCTTCGCGTATATAAATCCTTCAGACAATTCTATCTGCAGTTGAAAGCGCTGCAATATCTGGAACTGGCTTTTTGTATATTTGTATGACAGAAATCATCGTACTTTATAAAAAGTCGTTTGTCAATACTTATTCTTTCAACAGGTAAATTACTTTCAGTAAATCTTAATAAGATGACAGAAAAATTGCAGTTCTCAATCGCTGAAGATGACTCAGTATGACCTCATCAGTCACAAATCTTCCATCCAGCCATCCTAAATTTCACTTTCTGACGCATTTCTGACGTTGCACTGACATTCCACTAACATCCTGATCTCCATATTCCCTTCCAAAAATTTGGGAAGGAGTTAATCATGCTCTCAGCACGCATACACTCAGCTGCAGTCTCAATCAGCGGCGTTCATTTTTCTCTCAGAATTAAAGCTTTTCTACAGACCGGAACCGGCAAAGCCGCAGCGGTCGCTCTGCTCGTTTTCCTTGCCATTGCCATACTGCCTTTCCATAACGTCGATCTCTGGCTTGAGAATTTCTTTTACGCTCCTAGCCGTGACTTCAGTTGGAAAGGAATTCCTTTCATCGAGAGGCTCCACAACTCAGGCAAAATTCTCACCGTTTTCGTCCTGCTCTGGTGTATTTTTCTGACCATCCGTGGCTTCAGATCAAAATATCCTGAATATCGTGCTACCTCTCCTGTAGCCCTCTGGACTATCCTCGCCATCGCGTTCAGCCTCATCGCAAATGGCGCGATCAGAGCCCTCTCCGGCGTAGCCTCCCCCTAGGACACACTCTATTTCGGCGGCACCGAGCCGCTTTCGACGCCCGCCAGCAATCTGTTTTCCATGAACTTCCACGGCAAGTGCTGGCCAAGCTGCTTTGCCGGCACTGCCTACAGTCTTTTCGCCGTCTACTTTGCGCTTAGAGAAAGAAAGCCCAGAGCAGCCAAAATTGCCCTGATAACAGTCGCAATCCTCGGCACATTTTTCGACATTGCCCAGGTGTGCCGCGGCGCGCACTTCTTCTCGCATGTTGTTGCGGCTGGAGCTTTGGACTTCGTAATCTGCGCCTTCCGGACTCCCGTGATGCCGCTCCTGAAGCAGATCAACTGGCATCCCAAAGCAAAGAAAACCAAAGAAACAGCATCGGCTCCTGCAGCCATAACTGAAGAAAAAGCCGCTCTCAAAACCTGGACAGCCGGCCGGGCCGCGCGCTAGTGTGTCATTATCACCGCCTGGTGGACAACAGTGGCATCCCTGCCATTCTGGCAGGAATCTTTGTCAGGCATCGATACCGCAACAGCCGTACGCATTGCATTTGCGTACGGCATCTGCCTCCTCGGCGCCTATGCTGCCCTGATGATGATCCTGACCGCTCTGCTCCCCGGAGCGATTGCCAGGTGGCTCCTTGCCCTCTTCAGCATCATCGCAGCCGGCGGCTTCGCGTTCTCTGAAATTTATCACGCTACGATGACTCCGGACATGATCCGGTACGCTCTTGAGACTGACTCAGGCGAGGCAATGGGCCTCATGAGCCCGCGTCTCCTTGTCTACTTCATCATCTGCGCTCTGCCGCCCGTCTGGGTTGCCCTGCGCCGTATACCCAAGGCCCTGAGCATCCGCTCCCGTATCGGCCTGCTGCTTTGGGCTCTGACTGCGCTCATTGCCGGAGGCGCCGCCCTCATGACAGACTACAGCTCTGTCGCCATCTACATTTGCAATTATCATGAGGCCCGCTATTTCATCCTGCCGCAGAATGTCATTTCCTCCTTTGTCCGCACTGTAACCTCAGACGGATCGTTAGCCGCAGTTAAGGAGCGCAGAATCGTTGATCCATCTCCTAAACTCCTTCCCGCACGCACCTCCGGCCGTCCTGTAGTCGTAATCACTGTTGTCGGCGAGACTGTCCGCGCCGCAAACTGTGGTCTCGACGGCTACACACGCGACACCACGCCGCGCCTCCGCGACGAGAAGGACCTTGTAAACTTCCCAATATCACATCCTACGGCACCTCAACGGCGGTCTCCGTCCCCTGCATCTTCTCTGAGGTCGGGCACAACGACTATGATCGAGATCGAATCCTGAGCGAGGAGCAGCTCCCATCGCTCATGCAGCGCGCCGGTGTCTCATCTCTGTGGATTGACGGACAGTAAGGCTCCAAGGGCGCGGCCACCGGGATAAAAGAAGTAAACGCGCGGGATCTGCTGCCAAAGGACATGGCCTCAGGGCCTGTCGATGACGAGACACTGCCTCCAGCACACCGCACAGCGCTTAAGGATGTGAAAGGCCCGACCAGTATGAGACCGTGCGCTAGGCCAGGGCCTCGTGCACCTCACTCACTGGAGTGAACCTCACGGCAAAAACGAACCATTCCCCGGAGCGATCGAGGCGCTGGGCGTCCAGTGCCGGCGCTCACAGATTCGCTTCACGAGTGAGAGCCCGATTCCATGCCCCTCCGAGCTGCCGTTCTGCCACTGCCAGTACGGTTTGAAAATCACCTGCATATGTTCCACGTGGAACATCAGATACACCATCATTAGACACCAGCCTGAAAATACCTCAGAGCCCAATAAATGCAGGTGCTATAATTTGGCCCAATTTTCGTCATGCACCAGTCACCCGTCAGCCCAATGAAAAAGAAAGACCGGAAGAAAGCGGGAAACACCACAGAAACCGCAACCGCTTCAACCGTTACCCCAGAAACCGCAGCCCCTGAGAGGGATCCCGAGGTCTCCTCCGGGAACCTCCTCCGCCAGCTCGTGTTGCCCTTTTATCTCCTTGAGGTCTTCGCGGCTCTTATCATCGCAGTCATCCTGATGCTGACTGGCGGCAGCGCCACCAAGCTCAGCTTCACCGGCTCGTCTGACTCACTGAACTCCTGCCAGTTCGAGTTATCCTCCGGCGGCATGAAGAGCACCCGCCTCATCAACCTCAGCGCTGATCCAACAGAGATTGAAATAACACTTCCGGTCCGTGAGGCTGACACCATAACCCTGACAATAAAGGCCGAGAAACCAGTCCTTCTCCGCGATTTCCGGATCGACGGCAAAGAGCTTTCCGGCAGCGAATACCTCTCCATCGGCGAGGAGAAAGCCAAAGGCGGCATCATCCGCGCAGACAAAGGCAGCAGCACCGTAACCATCAGCGGCCTCACCATCGACAAGGGCCGCTTCACAGAGCAGACCAAGGCTGTTCTCTTCCTCCTCTTTGTCATAACGGTCATCACCCCGCAGGTCCTCTTCATTGCCTGCAAAGCCATCGCGAGGCGCCAGCTCTTCTTCAGGCTCCGCCGCTATGTGCTCCTTGCCTTCTCGCTGCGCTCGCTCAAGATCTACGCGCTGGTTCTCATCCCGGCCGCGGCCCTCGCCCCTCACATTCTCGCCTCATCGTACACGTTATCTTTCGATGTGACAGCTGACCGAGAGACCACCGCGAACTTCACCGCCTGGTACACTCTCCACGACAACGACGCCTTCTCCAGTTCGAAATCATCCGAGAAGCGCGTTGACGTCGGGAACGATCCAGTACACATAAGCATCACGCTAGACGCACCATATATAAGCCGCTTCCGTTTTGAGCCAAATTCCACCGCAAGGCTTTCGATGACCGATCTGAAGCTTGACGGAGTCCCGCTCCTCACTCTCTGCGATGACATGGTCTGGACCGACATGGACCGGCACACCTGCACCGGGACCGAGCTTCAGACCTACACCGCCGCCCGCCACGGCCGGGCGACAATCGAGGGCGTGAAGGGGCTCTCCGATCATCTCTATGAGCTCAAGCTCTTCCTCTACGGCGCCTTTGTGCTCCTCACCGCGGGATTCCTCGCGTACCTCGCCTGCCGGCGCGGCACCGAGGGGACAGCCCCTGACAAGCGCCTGATGCGCGACTTCATCCTTGACTCAGTCCTTGTGTCGCTCTCATTCTGGATCGCCGTGCAGGCGGTCTTCGCCTTCCGCGTGACTACAACCTACCAGAGAATCGCGGATCAGCCCGGGGGCTTTATGCACATGTCGGTGCACCAGTACCCGGTGTATCTCATCGTGATGCTCTGCCTACTTGCCATCTACCTGCTGCGCCAGAAGGTCCTGCGGCTCCTCCTGATCCTCGTCCTCGCCGTCTTCTCCGGCCTTGTCATCTCCGACTTTGTGGTCATGCGCGAGCTCAACGCGCGGGTCATCATCTCCGAG
>JAEEGL015209089.1_pt1 | contig 20133 bp, 21 predicted proteins | sample 9134231 | NCBI WGS metagenome assembly JAEEGL01 (sample SAMN16246548, study PRJNA631951) | gut metagenome | biome: gut microbiome; feature: rumen; material: fiber-attached | host: Bos | place: Iran: Karaj | collected 2018-10
AATCTACGAGATGCTTGGATATAAGAAGATGCCCTTCTGGAGAAAAGTAAAAGTTTGTAGTACCCAATGAGGGAAACAGCTCAGCCGAAGCGACGGTGAAAGCAAGAAGAACTGAGAGGTAGGGGCAAAGTTGGGTTAAATATCGGGCTATCTCGAAAAATAATCGGCCGAAAGTTTGTAAAAACCCAAAAAAGTGTTTATCTTTGTAGCCGAATATCCGCCTATCGGAATTTACTAACGAAACAACACATCGCCCGAAAGGGCTCCTGCTCAGGACGGGTTCCTGATGATTCTCCGGGCTTAGGCCTGAACCCTCAACCGCACTTCGGTGCTACGTTTACTTCATTAACAAACACACCTAACGGACATCAGGGCGTATTCTTCCCGTAATAGTTGCGCCAGATTCCAACCAATTGTCGCTCTTTCTTCAGCTTGTTCCCCTGTGCGCCATAACGTGCTTATGTGCCCCACACCGGACAGGCAGTGCCAGAACACTACATCCCTGACGCGATCGGGGAGCCTGAATGTAGGATGCGAATGCGTTCTGTACTCTCTTCCTGTGGCCTTGTCCTCGCAAGAGGCTTGTGCCAGCTACGTAACAACACACATTTTTTACTTCAACTAACACACCTTACAACTATGGCATTCTTCAAAAAGGTAAAGATGAAGGTCCGTACCAAGACAGGCGAAACAGTCGACCTGTGGTACCCTCGCTCGGTGCTTGTCGGCAAGACCGTCTCCACCGAACAGTTATCAACCCGTGTTGCGCAGGAGTCAACGGTGTCACCACCCGACGTCCTCGCCGTACTGAAGGCCCTTTCGGGCTGCATGGGCGACTACATGTCAATGGGTCGTTCCGTAAAGCTCGACGGCATCGGTTCGTTCTACTACTCCGCTTCGGCCGCCGGAAACGGTGCTGCCAGTGAGGAGGACTGCTCGGCTAACGCCATCAACGGCGTGCTTGTCCGCTTCCTCCCCGAGACGAAGCTTCAGCGCACTCCCGGCTCTGGCCGTACCCGCCACGCCGTGCGTCCTCTGATCCACCACGATGTGGAATGGATCGATGTGGCCACCATCGTCACTGAGCCTACCGACGACGGTGAGTAGTCACCGCAGTGACCTCCCGTCATGGGCGGGAGGCCTGCATGCAAAAAACACACTTAAAAGGCTTTCTGGGGGTGTCGTCCGTGATGGACGGCACCCTTTTTCTATGGCCATCGCCGCAGGGGGTAGAAAGGGGGTGGCGGGAGTGGTTTGAAGAAGATGGGCTGTTTTTCGCGCCATGTTGTGGCAGTGGCAGTCCGACAATGTAGGGGCAGGCCTTGTGCCAGCCCGATGCCCCCAACGGGGGCACTGCCGCCGTGAATGTTGAAATTACACTGGCCCTTGCGGGCCATCGGGCTGGCACAAGGCCTGCCCCTACACTGGCGGAGGACTCCACGGCGGACGGTAGGAAGGGGGTGGCGGAGGTGGTTTGAAGAAGATACGGTATTGTTGCGAAGAAGATACGGTATTGTTGCGAAGAAGATACGGTATTGTTGCGAAGAAGATACGGTATTGTTGGGAAGAAGATACGGTATTGTCAAAATGAATTGGCGGACCGCCCGTTATTACGGGGCAGTCCGCCAATTATGATGGTGCCAGCCGCCAATGTAGGGGCAGGCCTTGTGCCAGCCCGATGGCCCGTTAGGGCCAGTGTAATTTCAACATTCGCGGCGACACTGACCCCGTTGGGGCCATCGGGCTGGCACAAGGCCTGCCCCTACATTGGCGGCCCGTCCAGTCACGTAACTCGGCCCGTCCAGTCACGGAAATTTTCCCTTCCTGTCACCTCACCCCTGCTTCATCTTCACCCTTTCGGTCTTCGGCAGCTCGCGGTTGCGCTTGTTGACAACCGTAACAACGGCTTGTGCCAGCGACAGGAACGCCTGTCCGGTGGCGGTGTCGGCGTTGAGGGCTGCGGGCGTACCGGCGTCGCCGTTGTCGCAGATGCTCTGCACCAGTGGTATCTGCGCCAGCAAGGGCACGCCCATCTCTTGTGCTAACTGTCGGCATCCCTCGCGCCCAAAGATGTAATACCGGTTCTCGGGCAGCTCGGCAGGCGTGAACCATGCCATGTTCTCCACCAACCCGAGGATGGGCACGTTGACCTTCTCGTTGCGATACATGTCTATGCCTTTGCGGGCATCGGCGAGTGCCACCTGCTGCGGTGTGCTGACGATGATGGCCCCCGTGAGTGCGAGCGTCTGGAGCAGCGTCAGGTGGATGTCGCTGGTGCCCGGCGGCGTGTCGAGAATCAGGTAGTCGAGCTCGCCCCAGTCGGCGTCGGCGATGAGCTGTTTCAGGGCATTCGAGGCCATGCCGCCGCGCCAGAGTGTGGCGGTGTCGGGGGAGACGAAGAACCCGATGGAGAGCAGCTTGATGCCATACTGCTCGATGGGCTCGATGAGGTCGCGGCCGTCGACGCTGACGGCGTAGGGACGGGCGTCCTCGCAGTGCAGCATCTTGGGCATCGATGGGCCGAAGATGTCGGCATCGAGTAGCCCCACGCTGTAGCCCAGACGGGCGAGGGCGATGGCGAGGTTGGCGGCGACGGTCGACTTGCCTACGCCGCCCTTTCCCGACGAGACGGCGACGATGTTCTTCACCTGTGGCAGCAGCTTGTCGGGCTCGGGGCGCGCCTTCGAGCGGAACTCGGTGACGATCTCCACCTCAACGTCGTCGCCGCAGTGGTAGTGTATGGCTGCCTCGGCAGCCTTGACGGTTGAGCGCAGGAAGGGGTCGGTGTCGCGGGGGAAGGTGAGCACCACCCGGACCTTCTGACCGGCGATGCTTGGTGTGTCGGCCACCATGTCGCTTTCAACGAGGTTGCGCTTCGTGCCGGCATAAGTAACGGTTGCCAGCGCGTCCATGATGAGCTTGGGATATAAAGACATTTCTATTTACAATTTGACAATTTACGATTTGACAATTTACAATTTACGATTTGACAATTTACAATTTACGGCAGTTCGACGATCTGGGGTACTTTGGCCCACGACTTGTCGTTGCGGTAGTTGGTCTTGGCTCCCTTGGGAACGGTGAAGCGGCAGGCGTTGAGGTTGACACCCTTGAACGTGGTGTTGGTGATGTTCGGCGGCAGTGGTGCGCCGATGGTCACCTCGCGCAGCGAGATACACTTGGCAAAGGCGTTGCCACCCACCTTTTTCAGTGTGGCGGGAAGCTCGACGCGTAGCAGTGAGGTGCACTCGCGGAAGGCGGCGCTGCCGATGGTTGTGCAGGCAGCGGGTACGATGAGCGATGTGAGTGCCGAGCACTTCTCGAAGGCATTGTCGCCGATGCTGGTCACGGTGATGGGCAGTACGATGTCGGTGAGCGAGGCACACTCGCTAAAGGCATTGTCGCCTATCGACTTCACCGAGACGGGGAGTGTGACGGAGCGCAGGGAGTGGCAGCCACGGAAGGCGTCGCTTTCGATCTTCTCGATGAAGCCCTGAATGTAGACACTGTCGAGCGAGGCGCAGTTCTCAAACGTGTCGCTGCCCATCTGCTTCACCATGTTCGGTATGTAGATGTGCCTTAGGCTGCTACAACCCTCGAAGGCGTGGTCGTGGAGGCGCGTCAGTGATCCGGGCAGGTCGATGGTTGTGAGCGACTTACAGTCGGCGAAGGCTTTCGTGCCAATGCTCTTCACGCTGTTGGGCAATGTGATGGTCGACAGGTTCGAACAGCTTTCGAAGGTCTCTGAGGCCACCTCCTTGAGGCCGCCCTCGATGGTGACGGCGCTGAGCGAGGTGCATCCCTCGAAGGCGCTGCTGCCGATGCGGTCGGCTCGCTCCAGCTCGACGTTGTCGAGGCTGATGCATCCCTTGAAAGCGTTGCTGCCGACCTTCTTGGCTGAGGGCAGTTCGATGGCCTTCAGACTGCTGCACTTCTCGAAGGCCGAGTTGCCCACTTCGGCGATGCCCTCGGGCAGTGCGATGGTCGCTAGACTGGTGCATTCGCGGAAGGCATCGTTGCCGATGGCACCAATGGTCGACGGCAGGGTGATGTCGTCGAGGCGTGTGCAGCCCTGGAACAGGGCATTGGCCACCGCGCTGATGCTACCCTCGATGACGGCCGTCTGCAGGGCTGTGCACGACTGGAAGGCGGAGTTGTCGAGGGTGGTGACGTTGGCGGGCACCACAATCTTCGTCAGCGACGAGCAGCCCTGGAAGGCGTGCTTGCCGATGGTGGTGAGCCCCTCGGGCAGCCGGACGTCTTCCAGCGACGAGCATTTCTCGAAGGCATTGTCGGCGATGGTGACAACGGTCTCGGGAATCACCACTTCCTTCAGGCCCGTGCAGCCGTTGAAGCAGCTCTTGCTCACCTCGGTGATGCTCTCAGGCAGCACGACGCGCTCCAGCGCCTTGTCGCCCTGGAACATGGCGGTAGGCATAGCCCCGGCCTTCTGTTTCGATGTGCCTTTGCTCTCGACGAACGAGGCTTCCGAGAGGTCTACGACGCGGAGCACCTGCTCGCCGGGTTTGCGGGGCTTGTTACGGCCGGTGATTTGCTGAAGAATCTTCACATCGGCACCGTTCAGCGGGCCGCAGATCTTCAGCTCGCTGATGGTGTAACGCACGCTGTCGGGCAGTTGCATGGACAGCAGACCCACGGAGTCGACAGTGACGGTGAGGTCCTGGGCGTGGGTGGCGGCAATGCCTGCCGTCAGGAGTGCTAAGCTTAATAGTAGTTTTCTCATATTGTTTTCGATTGATGGTTAGGATCGGGTTGTTAGGGAGGAGGATGGGGTGGGCAGCCAGTGTAGGGGCAGGCCTTGTGCCAGCCCGATGCCCCCAACGGGGGCACTGCCGCCGCAAATATTGAAATTACACTGGCCCTGACGGGCCATCGGGCTGGCACAAGGCCTGCCCCTACATTGGCGGCCTGGCCCGGCGCGGTAATCGGCCTGGCCCGACGCGGTAATCGGTTTGCCCCGGCGCGGCGATCGCCTCTTCTCTACCGCCTCTTCTCTATTGGCGACCGTCGGTCGCGTCTGTACGACCGGTAATCGTCGGTGGGAATCTCGACGTCGGGCTCCACAAGGCTTACGCCGTGTGGCAATTGCCACTTCAGGTATTTGATGTTCAACCCCCGGTCGATCCACATCTGTTCATAGTAGGTGCGGATGCCCAGGATGTCGCGCGTCTCATCGTCGAGTCCGTCGGTGTGGTACAGGTCGTCGGTACACATCAGCACCGGCAGGTGGTTTTCGTGTACCATGCACGAGGTGTAGGTGAAGAGGAACGTGGAGTCGGTCTTCAGGTGGACGGTGCCGCCGTCGACGAGGAACCGCCGGTAGCGCTCCATGAAGTACGTCGATGTCAGCCGCTTGCGCGGGTTTTTCATCTGTGGGTCGCTGAACGTGAGCCACAGCTCCTGCACTTCGTCAGGGCCGAAGAAGCGGTCGATGATCTCGATGTTCGTGCGCAGGAACGCCACGTTGCGCAGGCCCGACTGCAGGGCCTCCGTGGCGCCCGTCCACATGCGGGCACCCTTGATGTCGACGCCGACGAAGTTGGTCTGCGGGTAGCGGCGGGCCAGCTCCACGGTGTATTCGCCCTTGCCGCAGCCAAGCTCCAGGACGATGGGGTTCTGGTTGCCGAAGTAGTCGTCGCGCCACCGCCCACGCATGGTGAAAGGCACGTCGCTCACCACCGAGTAGGGGTACTGAAAGACGTTCGCGTAGGTCGCCATGTCGGCAAATTTGGCCAGTTTTCCTTTGCTCATAATACGGTTGTCTATGAGTTTGCAAAGGTACGAAAAATTATCCGTCCCGCCAAGTTTTCAAAAGGAAATTAGAAAGAATTAAGGGTAAGGGGGCAGGGAGGGTGAGGGAGGGGCGGGGCGGGAGGGGTGATTTCCGTGACGGGATGGGCGGAATAACGTGCCGGGGCGGGCCAATTAACGTGCCGGGGCGGGCCGCCAGTGTAGGGGCAGGCCTTGTGCCAGCCCGATGCCCCCAACGGGGGCAGTGCCGCCGCAAATATTGAAATTACACTGGCCCTGACGGGCCATCGGGCTGGCACAAGGCCTGCCCCTACATTGGCGGCCTGTCCCTTACCAATTCACAATCTTCAGGTCATGGTTCACGTCATCAGCATGTTCCGCGTCTACAAATGTGTTGAGGCGGTCGAGCGACCATCTTAATGGGTTGTTGTGAATGTAATGAAGTACATAATCATGCGCACAGGCGTTCTTTATAATTACATCATAGTAGCGCGTTTGCCACAGGCGGATGTCGAATTCTGACCACCCGTGTTCCTTGATGCCTTGAATATAATCGTGAGTGGTCTTGCTCTTAAACCTGCGGACTAACTCAGGAATGCTCGATGTGCCATTGTTGGCAAGTAGGAGGTGTACATGGTTAGGCATGATGACATGTGCAATATCGACCATGTCCGTGAAGTCGTTGAGCAGCTCCCTATAAACACGGTCGACCATCTCGCCTGCAGGGTTCAGCATCATCTGCCCGTCGTGAACGTGTCCGAAACGGCACACTCGGCCTTGTGTGACGATGGTTATGAAGATGCAGCACTGGGCGGAATAGTCGAATCTTTGCAGGCGTAGGCTGTTGTGCCGGGTAGAGAGTGGCGTTGAGTCTGGCATGTTGTTGGGTATGTGCGTAGTCGAATGGGTGTTGTTATTATTTACACTGGCCCTTGCGGGCCATCGGGCTGGCACAAGGCCTGCCCCTACATTGTCGGCCTGCCCTGCCGTTGGGGACATTGGCCCAGAAAGGGTTATACCCCCACCACGTTCCTCACCACGAACCAGATAGGGATACTCGCGGCGAGGGCAGTGGTGACCAAGCGACCCTCGACGAGGGAACGCAGGCGGTCGCGGGCGCGACCTGTCAGGAAGCAGCGCTCCAGAATGAAGAGCCCGACGTAGGGCAACAACAACAGAAGGAAATAATTATACGCCGCCGCCTCGGCGAAATGGCCATTTGCCAGGGCATGCACAAAGCGTTGCATGCCGCAGCCTGGGCAGCTGAGCCCCGTCAGTTGGCGGAAAAGACACCGTGGAAAAAGCGGATACTCCACAGGATCAAGCCTGCAGAGTATCGCGATAACAACAATGACGCAGACAGCGGCCGCGAGTTTCAGTTTCACGTTCGGGCGGGTTAGGATGAAGTGGATAGCAGGCGACCGATAGGACGTGCCGCCGATGTAGGGGCAGGCCCCGTGCCAGCCCGTTGTCCCCAACGGGGGCAGTGTGACCTCTGATGTTGGAGTTACACTGGCCCTGACGGGGATAGTGTTGCCGCGGATGTTGGGGTTACATTGGCATTGACGGGGATAGTGTTGCCTCTGATGTTGGAGTTACACTGGCCCTGACGGGGATAGTGTTGCCGCGGATGATGGAGTTACACTGGCCCTGACGGGCCATCGGGCTGGCACAGGGCCTGCCCCTACACTGGCGGCCTGCATCATCGCGAGAGGCGAACTGCCCCATCGTGAGAGGCGGCCTGCATCATCGCGAGAGGCGGCCTGCATCGTTGCGATAACCGGCCTGCCCCATCGTGACTGGCGGCCTGCATCGTTGCGATAACCGGCCTGCCCCATCGTGATAACCGGCTGGCCCAATCACATAAAACATCCTGCCATACCGCGTGAAGCGGATGGCAGTGATGCTTGTCGTTTCCTTCGTCCTTACTTGTTCATCATCTTCTCTACCATCTCCATGTATCCGTCTACGCCACCAACAGACATGATGAAGATGAAGTTGATAATGAGTCCGAGCACGAGGAGGCCGATGGCAATCCAACTAAAGAGCTTGGCACTCTTTGCTGCCGACATGGCGAGTTGCTGCTGTCCTGCTGCGGCAAACTTTGTCACGTCATTGGACTTGACGACGCCGATGATGGCGAGGACAATCGAGATGATGTTGCAACAGACGATTGAAAGCACGAGGGCCACGATGGCCAGGGCCTTGTTGTCGTTGATGGGCATGCCGTTGTTGGCGCCCTGAACATTTTGATAATTCAGTTGTTCCATATAGTTTTGATTGGTTGTTATCCGATGATGACGCGCGTCCAGCCGTGCTTATCCTCGATGGTGCCATACTGGATGCCGCGCAGGGTCTCGTAGAGTCGGCGTGAGATGGGGCCAGGCTCCGGTCCGAAGTTGTAGCGGCGGCCACTCTCAAGGTCGTCGATGTAGCTGATGGGGCTGATGACGGCTGCCGTACCGCATGCGCCGGCCTCCTCGAAGGTTGCCAGCTCTTCCTCGGGGACGGGGCGGCGCTCCACCTTCAATCCCAGGTCTTCGGCAATCTGCATCAGTGAGCGGTTGGTGATCGATGGCAGGATGCTTGTCGAGGCGGGTGTGATATAGGTGTTGTCCTTAATGCCGAAGAAGTTGGCGGCACCGCACTCGTCCATGTATTTCTTCTCCTTGGCGTCGACGTAGAACTCGGCGGCGTAGCCCTTGGCATGGGCAATCTCGTGGGCACGCAGCGACGCGGCGTAGTTGCCACCAACCTTGTAGCAGCCCGTGCCGAGGGGGGCGGCGCGGTCGAACTCGCGGATGATGACGTAGGGATTCGTCTGGAAGCCGCCCTTGAAGTAGGGGCCTACGGGTGTGACGAATATTAGGAAGAGGTACTCGTCGGTGGGGGCTACGCCCACCTGGGCGCCGGTACCGATGAGCAGGGGCCGCAGGTAAAGTGTGGCACCACTCTCGTAGGTGGGGATGAACTCCTGGTTCAGGCGCACCACTTGTTCGCACATCTGGATGAAAAGATCCGTTGGGACCTCGGGCATGCAGATACCGCGTGAGGTGCTTTGCAGGCGCTCGGCGTTGGCATCGGGACGGAAGAGGCGCACCTTGCCGTCGGGACAGCGATAGGCCTTCAGGCCTTCGAAGCCCTCCTGTCCGTAGTGCAGGCAGGCGGCAGCCATGTGCATCTTGATGTACTCGTCGGAGCAGATTTCTACTTCGCCCCACTTCCCGTTACGGTAGTAGCAGCGCACGTTGTAATTGGTCGGCATGTAGCCGAAGGGGAGCTTGCCCCAGTCAATATTCTTCATCATACAGTATTTAAAGGTATATAAGGTTTAGTCGGTTTCTAAATGTCTGCTGCGGTTGTGCTCGTAAATACCGGCACAGGCAGCCACCAGGATGGCCACAATGCCTGTACCTAAGAGAAAATAGATGTATGCCATGTCTTAAAACTTTTTGATGGATAGATAATAGAGGTATGCACCGGATGCGATGAGTGCCACAAGTACGATGGAACTATAGGTGATGAGGCTTGTCTCGTTGATACTCATCCCTGTTACCGTACTCAAGATGACACCCGCAAACACCAGTTTCGCGATGTCGAGCACGAACTTACTGGCTTCCTTGTAGGCCTCTTTCTTCTCTGCATCGGTGATGCGCTCCTTTTTCTTCTTCTGAACCATGCGTTATGATTGGTCAGTGTCGGCGTATTTCTCGCCTCATTTCGGGCTGCAAAGATACGGAGAAAATCTGAATGCCGCAAACTTTTCGGGCTTTTTATTCATCGTCGCCGAGAATTTTCTTGATTTCGGCGTCGGTCTTGAGCAGTTTGTCCTTGCAGAGTGTGATGAGCTGTTGGGCAGTCTTGAGCTGTTGTGCCAGCTCGTCGATGGAGTATTCTCCGGCTTCCATCTTGCGGACGATGGCTTCTAATTGTTGCAGGGCTTCTTCGTACTTCATGTCGTTTCGGGGTTTGGGAGTTTTAGGGTTGGGAAGTTTGCGAGTCGGGCAGGGCAGGCTCTGTCGTGGTGACCGTGGCTGTCAGCTGGCCTTTCTCCACGCGTGTGACAATCTCGTCGCCGATGTGGGCGTCGGCGGGGTCGCGCAGCACGCGGCCGTTCAGCAGGGTGATGCTGTAGCCACGGCGGAGCAGCAGGGTGGGGTCGAGGGCTTTCGCGCGCTGGGCCAGCAGTTCCAGTCGGTGGCGCTCGTTGGTGAGCCGCTGGGTGTTGACGGTTCTCAGTCGCAGGCTGTGTGTCTCGATGCGCTGCTGTTCGCGGTCCAGGCGGCGTAGCATGCTGGCCGTCAGGCGCTGAAGGTCGCTGTCGAGGCGTGCCTCCTGGCGTGAGCGTACGACGGAGAACAGCGGCGGGATGCGCTCTGCCAGGCGTGTCAGCCGCAGCTGTTCCAGGTTGAGGCGGTTGCGGGCGTCGGTGGTGATGTGCTCCTCACACAGGGTCAGTCGGTCCAGTGTACGTTGGGCATGGGTAATAAGATGCTGGGCTGCTGCCGTGGGCGTCTTGACCCGTATGCAACTCACCATGTCGAGCACCGACTCATCTCGGTCGTGTCCGATGCCCGTAATGACGGGCAGGGGGAACTGTGCTACGTTCTCGGCCAGTGCCAGCGTGTCGAAGCCCGACAGGTCGGCCGTAGCTCCGCCGCCACGGATGATGACTACGCAGTCGAAAGGGGAACAAAAAGCCCCCCCTTCGGCCAAGGATGCCCCCCCTTCGCCCCCCGAGGGGGGCACGATACCATTGCGCACATCATCTATAGTGCCCCCCTCGGGGGGCGAAGGGGGGGCTTCGTAGATGCTGTTCAGCGCCGCAATGATGCTCTCCTCGATCTGCTCGCCCTGCATGATGGCAGGGAACAGCTGCGTCTGGAAAGCAAAGGGTGAGTCGGCCAACTGGGCGGCGAAGTCGCCATAGCCGGCCGCCGTGGCACTGCTGATGACGGCTATGCGCAGGCAGAACAGGGGCAACTGCAGCTCCTTCTGCATGTCGAAGACGCCCTCGGCACGCAGTTGGCGGATGATCTCCTGGCGGCGGCGTGCCATGTCGCCCATGGTGAAGGCGGGGTCGATGTCGCTGACAATCCATGAGAAGCCGTAGGCAGCATGGAACTGTGCCCGCACTTTCAGGCGCACTTTCAGGCCGGCCCGCAACTGCTGACCGGTGGTGCGCTCGAAGTAAGGACGTAATAGTGACCACGTCGACTGCCAGCATCGTGCCTGTGCCCGTGCCACTGGGGTGTTCGAACGAGCGTCTTTTTCCACCAGCTCCATGTAGCAGTGACCACGGCTCTCGCGGCACTCGCTGAGCTCGGCCTCCACCCAGTAGTCGCGGTTCAGGCCGTGCTCAACGACCCTCGTCACCAGCGTGTTCAGCTCGAGCAGCGTCAGTGTCGGCATCGCTGCCGCGTCCTGCCAGATAGGCTTTCCAGAAGTCTGGTATTCCATAGCCAAGAATGTTTGTTGGTTCGTCGTATTGGTTGGCGCTCCGGCGCACCAGGTCCATAATCTCGAAGGCCGTCAGCCGTGGCAGACCCTGCCACAGGCAGGCCACGAGACCGCTGACGAGGGGTGTCGAGAACGAGGTTCCCATGTCGTGGGCCAGCGTTCCGCGGCCCGACAGCAGGGCAGTGGGCGCGCCCAAGGCCACCACGTCGGGCTTCACACGAAGGTCTTGCGACGGTCCCACGCTGGAAAAGGCTGCGATGCGCTCCGTCTTGTCGATGGCGCCAACAGTGAGTACGTCGGTGGCGTCGCCGGGGACGCCAATCTTTTTCCATTGCCCCATGCCGGCATTGCCTGCCGAGGTGCACACCACGATGCCCTTCGAGGCCAGCATCGACGCCGTGCGCGAGATGAGGGCCGTCTGCCCGTTGAGGTCCTGCAGGCGGTAGCTGTCGCGGTTGTCGTCGTAGGCATAGTAGCCTAACGACGAGCTGATGATGTCGGCGCCTACCGAGTCGGCATACTCGGCGGCCAGCGTCCAGTAGTCCTCCTCGACGGGTTGCTCGGTCAGCGGGTCCTCGCAGCGCAGCAGCCAGTAGGTGGCCTCAGTGGCCACACCCACCAGCACCTCGGGTGCCTCGGCCGCCAGCACCGACAGTACCTTCGTGCCGTGGTCGATGCCATGGAAGGCTTGTCGCCGGGCGGCTTTGAGGGCCTCTTCGTCGCGCAGTCCGTTCTTCGATATGTCGCCCCGGCTGATGCTCAGTGGCACGAAGTCGTGCTGTCCGGCGATGCGCGCCGACCTGAGTGCCGGAATACGGTCGTAGTTGCGGAAGCCTCCGTCGAGCACGGCAATGGCCATCCCCGATCCCCGCAGCCCCTTGTCGTGGAGCCGTTCACCGCGAAGCATCTCTACTTGCGGTCGCCCCATGCCGTAGGGGTCGTTCCGCACGGAGTCCCACTTGTTGAAGTCCTCGCGGACTGTCCAGCGTATGTCCTCGGGCTTGTCGATAGAGTCGGGGCCGACGTACACGCAGCGGGCATCGACCACCATCGGTAGCCGGCTCAGCCGCTGCAGCGCAGCCGTGTCGGCCGACAGCACCAGCACGGTGTTGTGCCAGCGGCTGGTGCCAATGACCTCGGTCTGAGGCGTTCGGAACTGCCTGACGTAGGCCGGGCTCACGGGCAGGTCGGTGCTGTCGACGCTGAGGCCCTGCCGCTCGCGGCGCTGCAGGCTGCGGTGCGACAGGAAGCGCCACGGCTCGCTCAGCGTGTGGCGTCCGCCGGCCTTGTCGCGCAGGGTGTAGCGGTAGATGCAGCGCCCCGCGCCAGGGTTCTTCACCTTGGCGCCGCTTGTGCTCAGCGTGATGGCCAGCAGCGTCAGCAGCAGCAGTGTCCTTATTTTGTCTGTTAGTAGTTTTCGGTTCATTAGTATGGCGTTTTCATCGCGGCTGCAAAGGTACATCTTTTTTCTGAAACCGCCAAATCTTTCCGGGTTTTCCGTGCGGCGAGGTGAGAATGATGTGCCCTTGGACAGTGAAATTGGCGGCCACTTGTTCCACCCTTCCCCAAACTCCTGCCCCAAAAATTTGGTGGTTTCAAAAAAACTTCGTACCTTTGCACGTGCTAATGGATAATAAACAGCAAGCCTTGGAGCTGGGGCAGAAGCCCGTGGGTGCCCTCCTCTGGCAGTACGCACTGCCGGCCATCGTGGCCATGACCGCCTCCTCGCTCTACAACATCATCGACCGCGCGTCGATAGGACAGGTGGTTGGTGCCGACGCCATCAACGGCCTTACGGTCACCTTCCCCTTTATGAACCTCAGTGCAGCCTTTGGGGCTGCCGTCGGAGTGGGGGCCTCCACCTGCATCTCCGTCCGCCTGGGGCAGCGCGACTACCGTACCGCCGAGCACCTGCTGGGCAACACCATCACGCTGAACCTCGTCGTCGGACTGCTCTTCATGCTGGTCAGCTTCATCTTTCTCGACCCCATCCTGCGTTTCTTCGGCGCCAGCGATGTCACCCTGCCGTATGCCCGTGAGTTCATGGAGGTGATTCTGGCCGGTAACATGGTCACTCACATGTACTTCGGAATGAATGCCGTGCTGCGCGCATCGGGCAAGCCACGCCATGCCATGTACGCCACGCTCTTCACCGTAGGCTGTAACATCGTCCTCGTCATCGCCTTCGTGTGGTGGTTCCGATGGGGCATCCGAGGGGCGGCACTGGCTACCATCGTCTCGCAGACGCTGGCCATGTCGTGGCAGATGTGGGTCTTCGCCAATCCGAAAGAGCTCCTGCACCTGCGGAAGGGCATATATGGCCTGCAGCCGGAGCTGGTTCGCAACATCCTCTCCATCGGTATTTCGCCCTTCCTGATGAACGCCACCGCCTGCATCATCGTCATCTTCATGAACAGGCAGTTCCTGCATTACGGCGGCGACATGGCCGTTGGCGCTTACGGCATCGCCAACACCATGGGCATGTTCTTCTTTATGTTTGTCATCGGAATCACACAGGGCATGCAGCCCATCGTGGGCTACAACTACGGCGCACGCCAGTACGACCGCATGATGCGCTGTCTGTGGCTCGCCGTCTTGGCTGCCACTGCCGTCATGACGGCGGGATGGTTGCTGGCAATATGCTTCCCGCGAGCCATGGCCCGTATATTCACCACCGACGCCACCCAGATAGCCCTGGCGGCTGAAGGCATTCGCCTGAACATGGTGCTGTTCCCGCTCATCGGCTTTCAGGCCGTGGTCACCAACTTCTTCCAGTGTATTGGCCGCGTCCGCATCAGCATCTTCCTGTCGCTGTCGCGCCAGCTGCTGTTCCTGCTGCCGCTGGTGCTGTTCCTGCCGACGGTGTGGGGACTGAAGGGCGTCTGGTACTCGTTGCCGGCGAGCGATGGCATTGCGGCACTCATCACCGCCGTCATTATTTGGAATTATATGCGAGTTTTTAAGTCATCATCACTATGAGCATCATCATCAACGTGGGCCGGCAGATAGGATCCGGCGGGCGCGTCATCGCCCAGAAGCTGGCAACGACATTCGACGCTACGTTCTACGACCGCGAAATACTGGAGCTGGCGGCCAAGGAGAGCGGATTCGCCAAGGAGGTGTTCGAGCGAAACGACGAGCACAAAGGCTTTTTCCGTTCGCTCTTTAACCTGCATGCACCTAACATGAGTGGCAATTTCTATACGCCAGACCTATCGCAGGAGGCGCTCTTCAAACTACAGAGCGATGCCATCCGCAAGGCGGCTTCCGAGGGGCCCTGCGTCTTCGTAGGGCGTTGTGCCGACTATGTGCTGCGCGACTTCCCCGAGGTCTTCAACGTCTTCGTAACGGCTTCCATCGGCTTCCGTATAGCCCACGTCAAGGAGCGCCACGGATGCTCAGAAGAGGAAGCGCTGAGGCTCATCGAGAAAGGGGAGTCCGACCGCGCCTCCTACTACAACTACTACACCGGAAAACGCTGGGGAGCGGCCGACAACTACCACCTCTGTGTCGACGCATCGCTGCTCGGCGTCGAGGCCACTGCCGACTTCATTGCTGACTTCATACGTTCGTGTCAAAACAGCAACCGCCATGAGTGACTTGAAAAAATGGGTCTACGAACTCGTCCTCTGCACAATAGTTGCAGGGGTTATTACGTTATTATTTTGGGCACTGCGGCTCGACCGCACGTGGAACGACGTCTTCCAGACGTTCTTTACCGCATTCGTCGTCATGACCGCCCTCGGCATCTGGCATAACTTACGTCACAATAGCAACAACAAAACATAATACAGCACAATATGAAAACCATCGTCATCACCGGAGGAGCCGGCTTCATCGGAAGCCATGTGGTGAGGCTCTTCGTCAACAAGTACCCTGACTATCACATCATTAACCTCGACAAACTGACCTACGCCGGCAACCTCGCCAACCTCAAAGACGTGGAGGACAAGCCCAACTACGAGTTTGTCCGAATGGACATCTGCGACTTCGACGCCTTCTACCGCCTGATGCAGGAGAAGAAGGTCGACGGCATCATTCACCTCGCCGCCGAGAGCCATGTCGACCGTAGTATCAAGGATCCGTTCACGTTTGCCAAGACCAATGTCATGGGCACGCTCTCGCTGCTGCAGGCTGCCAAGCTCTACTGGGAGAGCCTCCCCGAGCACTACGAGGGGAAGCGCTTCTACCACATCTCTACCGACGAGGTTTACGGGGCCTTGGAGCTGACGCATCCCGAAGGCATCGAGCCGCCCTTCACAACGACTGCCAGCTCGTCGGAGCATCATCTTGCCTACGGCGACAAGTTCTTCCTCGAGACCACGAAGTACAACCCGCATTCTCCCTATTCGGCTGCCAAGGCTTCGTCTGACCATTTCGTGCGTGCCTACCACGACACCTACGGCATGCCCGTCATCGTCACCAACTGCTCGAACAACTACGGACCGTATCAGTTCCCTGAAAAGCTTATACCTCTTTTTATTAATAATATACGCCACCGCAAGCCGCTACCCGTCTATGGCAAGGGCGAAAACGTGCGCGACTGGCTCTATGTCGAGGACCACGCAAGGGCTATCGACCTCATCTTCCATCGCGGTACCGTAGCCGAGACCTATAACATCGGCGGATTCAACGAGTGGAAAAACATTGATATCATCAACGTACTCATCAAGACTGTGGACCGTCTCCTCGGGCGCAAGGAGGGAGAAGACCGGGATCTCATCACCTTTGTCACCGACCGTGCAGGCCACGACCTGCGCTACGCCATCGACAGCTCCAAGCTGCAGCGCGAGCTGGGCTGGGAGCCCTCGCTACAGTTCGAGGAAGGGATCGAGAAAACTGTTCGCTGGTACCTCGACAACCAGCCCTGGCTCGACAATGTCACCTCAGGCGACTACCAGCGCTACTACGAGCAGATGTACGCCAACCGCTGACCGTCAACGTGAGGCGGCCCGCCCGCCTCACTTGTAGCGCTCCGCCCGGCATCCTGCACTGCTCCGCCCGGCGCCCTGCACCGCTCCGCCCTGCGCCCTGCACCGCTCCGCCCGGCGCCCTGCTCGCAGTTAGGCCGTGCAGCCCCACCCGCCGTTAGGCCGTGCTTCTCTGTCCGTCGCCTCGTTCGCTGTATGGCCGTGCTGCTCCGTCCGCCGCTCCTTTCGACGCCTTCTCTATCTGGCCTTCTCTCGTATGCCGCGACATCGTCGCGGCACGCTGGCCTCCCTGTCCTCCCTGTCTTCCCCGTCCCTCCTGTCCCCCTTCCCCCAGTCCTCCTCCTCTCTTCCCGCCGCTTCGCCCCGTCTCCTCCTCATAATCCCTTCTCCCATGTCCCCTCAGAAAGTAACCCTCATCGACCTCCCCAAAATCGTTGACCCCCGCGGCAACCTCACCGTTGCCGAGCAGCTCCGCAACGTTCCCTTCTCCATTGCCCGTGTCTACTGGACTTACGACATCCCTTCTGGCGAGCGTCGTGGTGGCCATGCCCATCGCACCTGCCAGGAGGTCATCATTGCCGTTAGCGGTTCCTTCGATGTGGAGGTCTTCGATGGCCTGGAGCGCCGCACGTTCCACCTCAACCACCCCTATCAGGGCCTCTATGTCGGCACCAACGTCTGGCGCACCCTTGAGGACTTCTCCAGCGGCGCCGTCTGTCTGGTCCTTGCTTCTGAACTCTTCGATGAGGACGAGTATATCTACGAATACGACGAGTTCCTCACCATCACTGCCCATGGTTAGCATCACTCCATACGCACCGGCACTCCGCTCTATCTGGGACACCTTCGTCGACAGCGCCAGGAACGGCAACTTTCTCTTCCGCCGTGACTACATGGACTACCACGCCGACCGATTCCAGGATGCTTCCCTGATGGCCTACGACGGCAGCCGTCTCGTCGCCATCCTCCCAGCTAATAGGGTAGGCGATACGTTCTTCTCACACCAGGGACTGACCTTTGGGGGCCTCATCATCGGCCCCAAGACCACGGCATCTGCCGTCTGCGACATCTTCACGGCCGTCAATGCTCACCTCCGCTCCCAAGGCTTCTCCCGTGCCGTATGCCGTGTGCAGCCTTGGACTTACGCCTCGCTGCCGGCTGAGGAGCCGCTCTTCGCGCTCTCAAAAGTGTGTCGGGCGACGCTCATTTCGCGTGACATCGACTCGGTCATCGACCTCTCCCGTCCGTTACCCTTTACGGAACTCCGCAGGCGAGGCGCCCGAAAGGCGCTGCGCAACGGCGTCGACATTGCGTTCTCCGACGATTTCCCGTCTTTCTGGACCATCCTCTCCGACAACCTCCGGCAGAAATACGATGCGCGCCCCGTCCATTCCCTCGACGAGATAAGCCTGCTCAGGCAGCGCTTCCCTCGCAACATCCGTCTCTGTGCGGCTTTTTGTCAGGGCGTCATGGTCGCCGGAACCGTCCTCTATATCTCGGAGCGGGTCGTCAAAACCCAGTATATATCGGCGTCGGAACGGGGTAAGCAGATCGGCGCACTCGACTTGCTTTTCGATCATCTCATCATGCACTCACAATTCTCACAGCAGTTTCTCGACCTTGGCACGTCGGCACTCGAACACGACAACGACCTCCGCCTGCCGCTGCTCTTCCAGAAGGAGGGGTTTGGGGCGCGGGCCGTCTGCTACGACACCTACGAATGGACACTATGATTGATTACTTGCCCTTGAAACGCATCACGGCCATGCATGCCGAAGAACTGCATGAAGCCGTTACCAAAGTCATAGACTCTGGATGGTACATCCGCGGAGAGACGGTGTCCGCCTTCGAGCGTCAGTATGCCAGTTTCATTGGTTCCCGCCATTGCATCGGCGTGGCAAACGGCCTCGATGCGCTGACGCTCATCCTCCGCTCCTACATAGAGATGGGACGACTGCGCGAGGGCGACGAGGTCATCGTGCCTGCCAATACTTACATCGCCACCATTCTCTCCATCACCGAGAACCGGCTTGTGCCTGTCCTTGTCGAGCCTCGTATTGACACGCTCCAGATTGATGACTCTCTCATACGTCAGGCCATCACGCCGCGCACCAGGGCCATCATGATTGTTCACCTCTACGGGCGCTGTGCCTTCACCCCTCTTATAGCCGACATTTGTCGGGACAGTAACCTCCTCCTCATCGAGGACAATGCGCAGGCCCACGGTTGCCTCCCCCCTTCTCCCTCTCCTTCTTCCTCACAGTCTGCCTGGCCTTCCCTCGTAAGCGGCGACATTGTCGCCGTCACCACCCCTCGCACTGGCTCCCTCGGCCACGCCGCCGCCCACTCCTTCTACCCTGGTAAGAACCTCGGAGCCTTCGGCGATGCCGGTGCCGTCACCACCGACGACGATGCTCTTGCCGATGTTCTCCGTTCCATCGCCAACTATGGCTCTGCTCGCAAGTACGTCTTCACGTATCAAGGTCGCAATTCCCGCCTCGACGAAATCCAGGCTGCTGTCCTCGCTGTCAGGCTGAAGTACCTCGATGCTGACAATGCGCGTAGACGCCAGATTGCGCGTTTCTACATCGACAACGTCCAAAACCCTCTCATCACTCACCCACGCGACGACAACAGTGTCTTCCATATTTATCCTGTACTCTGCCAGCAGCGTGACGCTCTCCAGCATTTTCTTGCCGACAAAGGTGTGCAAACTGTCATTCACTACCCCATACCGCCGCACAAGCAGGCGTGTTATCCCGATTGGCATACTTTTTGCTTGCCTATTACGGAGACCATCCACCAACAGGAACTTAGCATTCCGTGTCATCAGGCCATGACCGACGCCGAGGTGGAGTACGTCGTCCATTGTCTAAATCAATTTACTTATCATTAACAAAACAACGTATTATGGATTATCAAGAACTGAATTATCAACAGCAGTCTCTGCCACGCGAACAGCAGTTGGAGGCGGCACAGGCATTCCCTGTACTCATGCGTAAGGTCTACTCATGGATGGCTTTTGCACTCATCATAACGGGCCTCACTGCATACACAGTCGCAACAAGTGAGACCTTCATCTCATTGCTTTACGCTAAACCCGTCGTAATGTGGGTGCTTATCGCCGTGGAACTGCTCCTCGTCTTCGGACTCTCTGCTGCCATCAACCGCCTTTCACTCACCGTCGCAACCTTGATGTTTGTAATCTACTCGGTGATTAACGGCGCAATGCTATCGTCAGTCTTCCTCATCTATCAGGTGGGAAGCGTGGCAAAGGTATTCTTTATCACTGCAGGAACATTTGCGGCCATGTCCGTCTTTGGCTACACCACAAAGTCCGACCTGACGTCATGGGGTAAAATTCTACTTATGGCACTCATCGGCCTCATCATAGCCTCGGTCGTCAACATCTTCCTGAAGAGCTCCGGACTTGACCTTATTGTTTCATACGCCGGCGTACTCATCTTCGTTGGCCTCGTAGCTTACGACACACAGAAAATAAAGCGGATGTTCCTCATGGCCCCGGATGCTGGTGAAACAATGCAGAAGTTCGCACTCATGGGAGCACTTTCTCTCTATCTCGACTTCATCAACCTCTTCATTCACCTCCTAAGAATCTTGGGCGATCGCCGCGGCTGACTTTTTTCCGTTTCTGCATCTTTTTTGCCCCTTTCTTATATATAATAATAAGGTGTAGGAAGGGTCGATTGTAACAAAAACGGAAAAATATCACCTATAAATAGAAAAAAAGTGCAGAAAAGTTTGCAGGTTTCAAAAAAAGCCGTACCTTTGCACTCGCTTTCGCTCAAAAATGAGTGACAAGCCACCAAGAAAGAGTTCTTTGAAAGACTTACATAAGCAGAGAAGTAGTACAAGAAGCGAGTACTCCTTGCGAGTACTTGGGTAGAAGAAACAAACCGTTTAATTCTTTTTCAACTTGATTACTGGATACTCGTCCTGACGCACAGAT
>JAEEGL010570108.1_pt1 | contig 20132 bp, 21 predicted proteins | sample 9134231 | NCBI WGS metagenome assembly JAEEGL01 (sample SAMN16246548, study PRJNA631951) | gut metagenome | biome: gut microbiome; feature: rumen; material: fiber-attached | host: Bos | place: Iran: Karaj | collected 2018-10
AGAGAGCTTTAACGAAGTAGCTGTAAGTGAAGAATTAACTCCAACTATATATAAATTAGTAAACTCTTCATTTATTTTTGATAATTTTTATACACCGGTAAACAATAGTACAATTGGAGGAGAGTTCCAAGAATTAACTGGTTTATTTGCTAACAACTCAATATTAAGAACATTTAGAAACGGTAGAAATTATTATCCTTTTGGAATTGCCACAGTATTTAAAGATATGGGATATAAGACATATGCTTATCATGATCATTACTATACATTCCAAGATCGTAATAAGTACTTAAAATCATTGGGATTTGATAATTTTAAAGGCTGTTACAATGGAATGGAAAAACTAATCAATTGTAAAGGATGGCCAGAAAGTGATGTAGATATGATTAAAACTACATACACAGATTTTATAAACGATGATAAGTTTATGGTTTTCTATGCTTCAGTAAGCGGACACGGTGGATATAACTGGGGTAATCAAATGAGTAGAAAACACAAAGCAGAAGTTGCTAATCTTCCATATAGTGATCCAGTAAAAGCATATATAGCTGCTCAAATAGAGTTTGATAACGCTCTAGAGCTATTAATTGAAAAATTAGAAGAAGCAGGGAAGTTAGAAGATACTGTAATTGCATTTGTTGGAGATCATTATCCTTATATGCTTACACTTGATCAAATGAATGAAGCTGCCACTTATAAAAAAGATGGTGTAATTGAAATAAATAGAAGTCGATTTGCTTTATATAACCCAACTGTAAAAGATATTCATATTTCTAAAGTGGGAAATCAAATAGATGTATTACCAACTTTATACAATTTATTTGGGGTTAAATATGATTCAAGATTAATAATTGGTAAAGATATTTTAAGTACTGAACCAGGACTTGCTATCTTTAATAATCGTTCATGGGTATCTGATAAAGGAAAATATTTTGCTAACAAAAAAACTTTTGAGCCATTTGAAGGTGTTACAGTTGAAGATGATTATGTAGATACCATGAACAAAATAGTATCTAATAAAATAAATATGAGTAAGTTAATTATTGAAAAAGATTATTACAAGAAAGCGATGGGTAATTAATATGTGTGGAATTGCTGGCTTTGTAAATAACGATAAAAATAAAAAAACGATAATTGGAAAAATGAGTCAAAGGATGATTCATCGTGGCCCAGATAGTGAAGGTTTCTATATAGATGATGATATAGCTTTAGCTCATAGAAGATTATCTATTATTGATTTAGAGGGTGGACTTCAACCATTATATAATGAAGATAATAGTATGGTTATTATCTTTAATGGTGAAATCTATAATTATATAGAATTAACTGCCGAATTAAAAAAGCGTAAACATAAATTTAAAACAACATGTGATACGGAAGTATTAATTCATGGATATGAAGAGTGGGGCAAAGATTTACCTAAAAAGCTTAGAGGTATGTTTGCCTTTGCAATTTATGATATTAAGAAAAAGACTTTATTCTTAGCAAGAGACAATTTTGGGATCAAACCTCTTTACTATGCTAATATGAATGATACATTCATGTTTGCATCAGAAATTAAATGTTTCTTAGACAATCCATATTTTACAAAAGAATTAAATGAGGAATTAATCGGTCCTTATTTATCATTTAGTTTTACTCCAACTAACGAAACATTCTTTAAAGGAGTATATCGCCTAGAACCTGGTTGTTCACTAACTTATAAAAATGGCAAAATAAAAAAAGAAAGATTTTTTGATTTAACATTTAAAGAAAAAGAAAAGTCTTATGATAAAGCTGTAAAAGAAATTGCAGACATCATGAAAGATTCAGTGGATCATCACATGCTTGCTGATGTTGAGGTAGGATCATTCTTATCGAGTGGTATAGATTCATCTTATATTGTTACTCTTGCTCACCCTGATAAGACATATACAGTGGGTTATGATATACCACAATACAACGAAATTGATTATGCCGAAGATTTGGCAAATAGATTAAATATAAAAAATACAAGTAAAAAGATAACCAAAAGAGAATATATGAGAATTATTCCAAAAATAATGTATCATATGGATGAACCAACTTCTGATCCATCTGCTATAGCTTTATATTTTGTAGCTAACTTAGCTAGACAAGATGTTAAGGTTGTTTTATCAGGAGAAGGAGCAGATGAATTTTTTGGAGGATATAATACATATCGTGAAGAAGTGGATTTAAAAATATATAATAAGATTCCATTCTTTATTAGAAATATTATATCTCGTATTTGCAGTCATCTACCTGAGGTAAGAGGAATAAACTTCTTAGTTAGAAGAGGGCAGAAATTAGAAGACAATTATATTGGAGTTAATAAATGCTTTAGTGAAAGAGAGTGTAAAAGAGTTTTAAAAGAAGCTCCAACATTAAAGAACAAAGATATAACTAAAGAAGTATATGATGAATATAAAGACGAATCAAATATAGTCAAGATGCAAGCTATAGATATCAAGTATTGGTTAATAAAAGATATCTTACAAAAAGCAGATAAAATGACTATGGCTAATTCTTTAGAAGGAAGAGTACCATTTGTTGATAAAGAAGTATTTAAAGTTGCATCGTCTTTACCTTTTGATTATAAAGTTACTAAAGCCAATACTAAAGTAGCTTTAAGAGATGCTGCTAAAGAAGTCATTCCTAATGAATCTTATAAAAAGAAGAAATTAGGATTCCCGGTTCCAATAAGATCTTGGATGAGAGATGATGACGTTTATGATGAGATTAAAAAAACATTTACATCAGATGTTGCTGATAAATATTTTAATCAAAAATATATATTAAAATTACTTGATCAACATAAAAATAAACGTCGTGATAATTATAAAAAGGTTTGGACCATTTATGTATTTTTAAAATGGTATGAAGAGTTTTTTAGTTAATAAATAAACAAAATATAATCTTTAATAAAAGATTATTTTTTGCTATAATACAAATGATATCAAGATAGTAGGTGATATAATGAAAAAAGTTTTAGTAACTGGAGCTGCAGGAGCAATAGGTACAAACGTAATTAAGTTTTTACTTAGTGAAGGAAAATATGAGATTACAGCTGTAGATTTACCTAACAAAAAATCCTCTAAGAATTTAAAAAAGTATCGTAAGAGAATTAATGTTGTATATGCTGATTTGACTGATCCAGTTATAACCGATGGACTTGTTAAAGGACAAGACTATATTATTCACTTAGCTTCTATTAATCCAGTAATGGGGAATGTGAAAAAAGAATTATGTGATTTAATAGATTATAAAATGTGTGAAAATATAGTAAGGGCAATAACTTTTTATAATTCCAAATGCAATTTATTATTTGCTTCAACAACATCACTTTATAAAGGATCGTTAAAAGAAGTATCAGTTAAGGATAAAGAAAAGCCATTAAAAGAAGATTATTATTCAAACTGCAAGTTTAAATGTGAAACTTTAATCAAGAAAAATTTAACTGATTATATAATATTTAGATTACCAATGGTTTTAACTGACCCAAGAAACAATTTCTTTGTTTATAATGGAGTAGCAAGTGAAATTGTTGAAACCGTTAGTGATATAGATGCAGCATATGCTTTTGTTAAGGCCTTAGATAGTATTGCTAAATTAAATAAAAAAACATTTAATTTAGCAGGTGGAGAATCATGCCAAATCAAATATCGTGAATTAATTAGTAAAATACTATATGTTTATGGACTTAGTTTTAAATATATTTCCACCAAACTATTAATAAGTAAAAACTATCATGGCTTTGTATATAAGGATAGTGATGATTTAAACAACATTCTTCATTTTAGAAATGATTCTATATCTTCATACTTGATGAGATTAAAAAGAAAAAGCAAAAAGAGATTATTTAGCATTATTCTAGCTAAACCAATATTAGCAATAAGGAATTTGAAAAAATGATAGGTATTACATTTGAAGGTGGCGGAACTAGAGGTTCATATCAAATAGGATCTTACTTAGCATTCAAAGATTGTCATATACGTCCAAAAGGAGTATGTGGGACTTCAATTGGAGCTTTTAATAGCGCTATGATTGCTGCTAAGCAAGAAAAAGACTTATTAGATTTTTGGCAAAACGTTGATATAGCTAGCATTCTAAAATTACAAGGATTAAAAGATATAAGAATTAAAACTCTACCAAAAGCTGTTACAAATATATTTCAAATACTTAAGAATAAGGGCGTAGATACCAATGGTATGAGAGAAAAGCTTGATGATTTGTTAGACCAAGATAGACTATATAAAAGTAAAATTGATTTTGGATTATGCACAGTAAGATTAAATACCTTTAAGCCGGTATATAAATATAAAAAAGATATTCCTAAAAATAAAGTTATTGATTATATATTAGCTAGTTGTTACTTACCACTTTTTAAAATGGAGAAGATTATTGATAATAGTTATTATATAGATGGAGGATTTTATGATAATTCTCCAGTTAATATGTTAATAAAAAAAGGATACAAGAAGATTTACTGTGTTGGAGTAAAAGGAATAGGAAGACATCAAAAAAGGCCAAAAGATATAAATATAATAGATATACTTCCATCTCGTCCTTTGGGAGGAATTATTAATTTAAAGCAAGAAAAAATGAGAGAGAATATCAAGATTGGATATTTTGATACTTTAAAAGTATTAAAACATCTAGATGGTTATAAGTTTTGTTTTAAAAAGAGAAGTAATAGATATTATAACTTTATATCTCGAGGTGTAGATCAAAAGCTAATGGATAGGGCTAAGAAATTTTGGAAGGTAAAAACAAATAAAGAAGCAATTATTAAATCTTTAGAATTTGTTATGAAGGAAGAAGATATTAGTTATTTTAATGTTTATCATCCATATAAACTAGCCAAACAAGTAAAAAAGACTTATAATAAGAAATATTTTATATATAAATTAATTAAAGATTTAAAATTTATTTAGGAGATGATTACATGGGAAGAGCATACGAAGTAAGAAAAGCAAGTATTCAAAAAACAGGAGCAGCTAAAGCTAAGTTATATTCTACTTATGCAAAAGAAATTTACTTAGCAGCTAAAAAAGGCGTTCCAGAGATTGAATCTAATATAACTTTAAAAAGACTTGTTGAAAAAGCCAAAAAAGAACAAGTGCCATCAGATATTATTAATAGAGCAATTGATAAAGCTAAAGGTGCTGGACAAGATGATTATTCAAAAGTTGTTTATGAAGGATTTGGACCTGGAGCATCTACACTTATTATTGAATGCTTAACTGATAACGTTAATAGAACAGTTGGGATGGTAAGAGCTGCTTTTAATAAAGTTCACAAAAGCTTAGGTGTAACAAATTCAGTTAGTTATAATTATGATTATCTTGGAGTATTATCATTTAAGTATGATGATGAAGAAGCTGTGTTTAATGCTATATTAGAAGATGGGATAGAACCAATTGATTTTGAATCTGAAGATGGCGAAATTACTATTTCAGTTAAACCTACTAATTATAATGCTCTAAAAGATTCACTAGAAAAACTTATACCTAATATCGATTATAGTCTTGATGAAGTAGGAATGTTTGCTAAAGAAAAAGTTACATTAGAAGGTGAAGATTTAGAACTCTTTAATAGACTCATATCTTTACTTGAAGATGTAGAAGATGTATCAAACATTTATCATAATGTTAATTTATAAGATTACTATGTAATCTTTTTTTTATTTATGATACAATTTTATTGTAGGTGGTATGATGAAAACATTATTTTTAATAGCTAATAATCTAGTAATAGGGGATATTACTTATTTACAAAAAGGCCCAATAGATGAAAAAAGAGAAAAAAGAGTTTTATCTATTGAAGGAGAAAAAGCTGCTTTAAAGTTAGCTAAAATTAGAGGTTTAGATTGTGTATCTAAAATATATTCATCCGGTTATGCTAGCGCTATTGGTACAGCTAAGTATCTAGCTAAAAGATTAAATATATCTGTTAATGTATTAACGGATTTAAATGAAAGAAAAATAGGAAGATTTCCTGATGGGTTAAAATTATCTTATTTTAAGGATAGTCAAGAACATGATTTTAATTATCATTTACCTGAGGGAGAAAGCATTAATGATACAAAAGAAAGATTAACTAAAGTTATTAATAAGATTCTTAAAGAAGAAGAGGAAGTAAGTGCAATATTTACTCATCAAACAGCTATTAACAGTTATTTAATGAACTTTTGTGAAACAAGCTATAATTTAGATGATCATTTAGTGCTAAATTATAATGATAATGTAGTATCTAATTTTAACAGCTTAATAATTTATAAATTAGTATACAATGATAAAAATGAGTTAATTGATATTAAAACATATTAAAAGCAACTATAAAGTTGCTTTTTTAATCTAATAATGATCTTTTTTTAATCATTATATCTTTCTCAACATTTTCTTCTAAAGGAATACTTAAATATTCTTTTATTGGTTCATGATGATTTATCTGATTAATAAAATATTCATAGTAATCTTTTAATATTCCTCCATATGGAATAAAATTTTTAATATGATTTACATCACTATATCTTTTTATTTCCTTTTCTAAATCAAAATCATAAAGCAACGATAAAGCAGAAATAAACATTTTAATAATATCTCCGTTTTTATCATCTAAGCATTCTTCATTGTTAAATAATTGATAACATACTGTAGGGTTTTTAGATAAAGTGTTTCTAACTGCAAAATCAAAATCTATCATATAAGCATTTCTGTCTTCGCCAATCATTAAATTACTATTTCTTATATCACCAACAGTAAGATATTCATGAACTTGTTTCAATAAGTAGAAAAAGTCATTAATAATTCTTGTTTTATCATAAAAATCTAAATCGTCATGAAGTATTTTTTTACTAATTGTTTCACCTTTAATATAATCCATAATATAACCAATAACAATTCCGTGCTCATCTGGAATTAGGGCGTTTGGCATAACTATTCTTCTGTCTAAATCTTCTTTGATTGCTAGATTATAATATAATTGTGTTTCTAAATCTTCTAGAACAAGGCCCTTAAACATTTTATATATCTTATTATTATATAAATACAAGTTGGATTTACTTGTGTCATAAAACAAACATCTTTCGTTTTGAACCATTATTTTACCAACTTTCTAATTATCTTTTTATCTTCTTCAATCATTTTTTCAAAAGACTTGCTTTGTGGAAGAACTAAATAGTCATCAACTTTTTTTCCTTTTTCTATATTATGAAGATTAGTCTTAAAAAAGTCTTTAAAGAAGGTATTATTTGTATATTGTAAATACTTGTCCCATGCTGAATATGATTTTGAAGATACAAAACTATCTTCAAAATTAATATTATATAAAACGGAAGCAACAATTATAGCCATTTTTAATTTATCAGTACTTAAATTAGAGCGAATATCCTTTTTCTTATCACTAGTAAAGTTATAATAGGACATTAAAGTCGGTTCTTCATCTAACTTGGATGATAAATCAAAATCGATTAGATAACCATTTAGGTTTTTATCATACATACAATTGCCAAGATTTAAATCTCCAACAATTAAATAACTATTAATCTCTTTAAGCAAGCTAGTTAAATCATTTAGCAGTTTTATTTTTTCTTCTATACTTAAATCTTTAGCTAAGTTTTCTAAATCTTTTCCATTAACATAATTACATTTATAACCTCTAATGTCTGTTCCGTTATTGTCAATTATTAATTCGTTTGGAAGAATAATTCTTGGATTAACTTGTTGGTTTATAGAATAATTATATAAAATGTTATTAATTATTTCATAATAAAGCCAAGTGTATCTTTCAATAATTTTATATACACTGGTTTTATCTTTATATAAAGTAGAAGTATTAGTTCTCTTAAATCTACTAGTTTCTTTTTTAACATAATCGATTGAAACCATAAAATCCCCTCTTTAAAAGTAGCGGGATGTATTATATAATAGTAACGTTAATTTGTCAATTTCCGACATATATAATTGGTATTATATACTAGGTGATAATATGCAAGTTAAAGTGTTTGATGAATGTCATGAAAAAGATTTAGAAATAGCTATAAATGATTATTTAGACAGCAATGATATTGATGTTATTGATATAAAATATAATGTAGCTATTAGTACTTGTGGTGAAGATCAAATATATTGTTTTAGTGCAATGATAATTTATCATTAAAAAACTTACTTATAAAAGTAAGTTATACCATATACATATTAGTATTATCGTTATAATTATCAGTGATGCTAACTTGACCATTAGATTCTAATTTACTAACTCTAGAATCTAGACGATTTATTTGTCTTTCCATTTTTGCTAAACGATATTCTAAATCATTTTCTTGATAGTTGTTAGAAACATTTGGCCCTTGGAAAAAGCTTTGACTAGATGTGCTAGCAACACTTGGCATCATATTCATATTAGGTGTAGGGTAGTAAGCTTGGTTATAAGATTGTTGCTCAAAAAAGGCATTTCTTTCTTTTCTCATGTTATCCTCCTTACTACCTATTATATGTAACTAGAAAAGATAGGTGATATTATGCGAATGAGAAATAGCAAAGATCAAAAAGATGTTATAAATAATTGCTCTTTTTTAATAAATAATCCCGAAAGATATAAAGGACACTTTAAAGATCTATTTGGCAATAATAATCCGATTAGATTAGAGATAGGGTGTGGAAAAGGAAAATTTATTTATGAAATGGCTAAAACATTTCCTGATGTTAATTTTATCGGATTAGAAAAGTTTGATAATGTTATGGCTAAAGCTATTAAAACAATAGATGAAAAATTACCCAATTTATATCTCATTAAAGTAGATGCTCTAAAAATTGGAGATATTTTTGATCATGAGATAGATACAATATACCTTAATTTTTCAGACCCATGGCCAAAGAAAAGACAAAATAAAAGAAGATTAACTCATTATAATTTTTTAAAAGTGTATGATGAAGTATTTATGGGGAAAAACCATATAATTATGAAAACTGATAATATCGATTTGTTTGCTGATAGTCTAGTATATTTATCTAATTATGGTTATATTTTAAATGATGTTTCTCTAGATTTACATAACAAAGATATTTTTAATGTTAAAACAGAATACGAGGAAAAGTTTTCTGAAAAAGGATATAAAATAAATTATTTAGATGCCACAAAAGATTAGTTGAAATATAAGTCTTATAAATGGTATAATTAATAATGTAGTGGAGGACGTATGAAGAAATTGTTACTTATATTAACAGCTATAGTTTTTATTACTGGATGTACTGATGTAAGAACTAAATCGTATGATGATGTTATTAACAGTTCTTTGTCCGGGAATTATAAATATATAAATATATATCGAGAAGGCTATAGTTATTATTTGCCAAAAGGATTAAAAGTTTATTTAAACATGGAAACTAGCGATGTTATAACAGATAATAAATATAATTATTATTTATATGTTGACAGAATTAGTTATCATAATAAAGTTAAAAACGAATATAAAATAGTAAAAAATGCTGTGTATTCAAGTGCGTTTGATGATGAGGGTAAGTTTGGTTATTTAGAAATCACAGGTTTACAAAATGATAAATATTTAATTGAAATTATGTATAATTATGCTAAAATAGAAGTGATAGTGGATAAAGACGATATTAATACTAGTTTGGGTTATTCAATCATCGTTTTATCTTCTATAAAATATAACGATAAAATCATTGCTAACTTGATTAATAAAGGTGAGACAGAATTTAAAGAAGAAGAATACAATATATTCTCAACAGTTAACAATGATAGTAATGTTTTAAAGTTTAAAGAAACATATACTGAAGAAGAAGACGAAATTATACCTGATACAGATTTGATTAATTAGGAAGGTGAACTTATGGGTTTATTTAGCAAAATAAAAAATATTTTATTTGAAGAAGAAGAGATAGAAGTTCCAGTTAAGGAACCAAAAAAAGAACAAAAAGTAAAAGAGGAAGTAGAAGTTGAACCTGAAATAAAACTTGAAAAAGCTAAACAAGTGGTTGATGAATCAGAGGACGTTACTTTATTTGAAAAAGAACCAACATTTAATTTCCCGGATTTTGATGAAGATGAATTCGAAAATACTTTACCAAAGTATAAGGAAGAACCTAAAAAGGAAGAGCCTAAATTATACTTTGAACATCAAAGAGAATTAAAAAAGGAAGAACCTAAGAAAGAAGAACTTCGTCACAAAAGTGATATTAGAAGTATTGGAAGAGGTTATGCTCCGCTTGATAAACCAGTAAGAGACAATGCTCCTAAAAAATTTGTTCCTTCTCCTATTATTTCTCCTGTATATGGAATACTTGATAAAGATTATCATCCAGATGATATTCTAGCAAGAGAAGATGCTGATCTTAAAAGAAACAGGTTAGATGTTGATAGCGTTAGAAAAAAAGCTTTTGAACCAAAAGTGATAAAAGCGGATAAAGAAGAGCCAATAAAAGAAATAGAAGAAGTAAAAGAAGAAAAAGTAGAAGAACCAGTTAGAGAAGAACTACCAAAAGAAGAAAAGAAACCTAAGAAAACTGTTGATGAACTTTTAGCAGACAGCGCTGAAGAAGTAGTAGCTGTAGATGAAGAATTAAATGTTGAAAATAACATTAAAGAAATAGAAGATGAATTAGATAAGATTGATGATGAATTAGTTTTAGATGAAAAGCCTAAAGAAAAAGATGACGACGACACTTTAGAGCAAGATTTATTTGAACTAATTGATTCAATGTATGAAGATGATAAGGAGGATGATTAGTAGTGGATTTTTGGCTATCATTTTTACCAATAATAATTTATTTACTATTAATAGTTATTTTAGTAGTGGGTATAATAATTGGTGTAAAGTTAATTAATACTCTTAATAGAGTAGATAAGGTAGTAGATGATGCTAATAAGAAGTTAGAATCTCTCGATGGAATATTTTCATTATTTGATTTTATAACTGATAAGATATCATTATTATCTGATAAGCTAGTTGATGGCATAAGCGATTTCTTTGCTAAAAAATTATTTAAAAAGAGACAAAAGAACACAATAGAAGAAAGGGAAGATGAAGAAGATGAGTAAAAGAGGATTTGGAAAATTTATATTAGGAGCTGGAATTGGTGCAGGACTTGGTTTATTACTTGCTCCAAAGAAAGGCTCTCAAACTAGAAAAGAATTAAAAGAAAAATTAGATGAACTTTATAACAAAGTTAAAGAAATTGATACTAAAGAAGTAAAAGAAAACATCGAATTAAAAGTTAAACAACTACAAAAAGAATTAAAAGATTTAGATAAAGAAAAAGTTATGACAGTTGTTAAAACTAAAGCTGCAGAAATTAGTAAAAAAGCTGAAGAATTAGTTAAAGTGGCTAAAGAAAAAGCAACACCTGTAGTTGTAGATGCAGCTAACGATGTTAAAAAACAAGCAGCTAAACTTTTAAAAGAAACTGCTGCAAAGCTTGAAAAATAATTTTTTCTAGTTTATAATATGCACATATTTGGCGTTGAAGGAATTTACGACTCCTGAGCTAAACCGTTTATCGCGTTAAGATAAGAGTGTATGATTAAGTTCATAAATAAAGGTGGTACCGCGGGTAATCTCGTCCTTTGTTTATGGACTTTTTATTATTTAAGGAGGAGATATGATAAAACGAATAATATTTGATTTAGATGATACTTTAATACCATGGACCAAAAGGTATTATTTAGGTTTAACTAAGATAGCTAAAAAGCATGGCATCAAAATCAAACTAAAAGAACTAGCTAAAATAGCTGATTCAATAGATGTTTATGAAAAAGAATATCCCAACTTTAAAAAAGACAATGTAAAAGAAATGGTTACCAAGATGTCAGGAATAAAGCTTACTGATGAATTGCTGGATATTCTAATAGATTGGGTAGGTACTTGCGTGCCTAAAAGAAAAAATAAAAAGCTAATGGAAACATTAGAATATTTATCTAGTAAATATGAACTTGTAGTTCTAACTAATTTTTTTACCATAGCTCAAGATGTTAGATTAGAAAGATTTGGAATAAGAAAATATTTTAAAGAAGTATATGGAGCAGATGATCATTCTAAACCTAATAAAGAAGCCTACATAATGGCAGCAAATAAAACACCATTAAATGAATGCTTGTTTGTTGGAGATAATTTAATAAACGATTATGAAAAACCAATTGAGCTTGGTATGGAAGCTATCTGGCTTACTAAACAAAAAACAGATAAAAGAAGTATAAAAGATATAAATGAATTAAGGAGGTTATTATGAATTTATATGAAGATTTAATGTATAGGGGTCTTATTAAAGATGTAGCTAGTGAAAATCTAGAAAAAATATTAAATGGAGAACCAATTAGCTTTTATTGGGGTACTGATCCAACTGCAGAAAGCTTACATATTGGACATTATTCATCTTTAATAACTGCTAAAAGACTTGCTAAAGCTGGACATCATCCAATTTTATTGGTTGGAGGTGCAACAGGTCTTATTGGAGATCCAAGACCAACAGCTGAAAGAGAAATTATTTCTAAAGAAACAGTAGAGAAGAATATTGAAGGAATAAGAAAACAAGTTTCCGAAATTATAGGTGGAGATGTTGAAGTAGTAAATAACTATGATTGGTTTAAAGATATTTCTTGGATTGATTTTTTAAGAGATACTGGTAAATATATTAATATTAACTATATGTTAGATAAAGATATAATAAGAAGAAGATTAGAAACAGGAATTACTTTTGCTGAGTTTGCTTACACCTTAATGCAAGGTTATGATTTTGAATATTTATATGAAACAAAAAATGTTACATTACAATGTGCTGGATCTGACCAATGGGGAAATATTACAACTGGTGTTGATCTTATAGCAAGAAAACTTGGTAAAACTGTAAGTGCTTTTACAATGCCACTTATCTTAGATGAAACAGGTAAAAAATTTGGTAAAAGTGAAGGTAATGCTTTATGGCTTGATAAAAACTTAACTTCAAGTTATAAGCTATTTCAATACCTAATTAATACTGCAGATTCTAAAGTAGAAGAATATTTAAAAGTATATACATTCCTTTCTAAAGAAGAAATAGAAGAAGTTATGGCTCGTCATAATGAAAAACCAGAAGAAAGAACTGCTCAAAGAGCTTTAGCTAGAGAAATAATAACTGACTTACATGGTAAAGAAGAATTTGAAAAAGCTGAAAAAATATCAAGAGCGTTATTTACGGATGAAATATATTCTTTATCTAAAGAAGATATTTTAGGTGCACTAGATGGAGTGCCAACATTTACAATAATTGATACTAATATTATAGATGTATTAGTAAATGGTGGTATCTGCTCTAGTAAAAGAGAAGCAAGAGAAATGGTAAGCGGTAACGCTATTAGCATTAACAACAATAAGATTACTGATTTAGAGTATGAAGTAACTTCTAAAGACGCCATAGACGGAGAAGTATTAGTTTTAAAAAAGGGTAAGAGAAATTACTACATAGGAAGTTTTAAATAAGATAATTAGGCTAACTAATTATCTTTTTTTATTAGTTATACATAATTTAAAATGAAGGGAGTATTATTATGTATTCTAATAGAATTTATTATAACAACGGGGATAGACAATTTTTAGTACCATTTTTACTCGGAGGATTAGCTGGAGGAGCTGCAATTGGACTTACTCGTCCAAGACCAGTTTATGTTAATAGCCCATATAATTATCGTCCATATCCAAATTATCCATCTTACTATGGCCCATATGGATATAATCCTTATTAATGAAAGTTACATAAGTAACTTTTTTTGTTCTTATAATGTTTTAACTTCATATATTTATATAGGAAAGGGACAAGCTAGATGAAAGGTTTAACAAATAATGAAGTATTAAAACAAAGAAAAAAATATGGCACTAATAGTATCACAAAAATAAAAAAGAATAGCTTTTTTAAATTGTTTTTAGAATCATTAGCTGATCCAATTATTAGAATATTATTAATTGCTTTAGCTATTAAAGTTCTTTTTTTATTTAAAGATTTTGATATATATGAAACAATAGGAATTTTAGTAGCTGTTTTTTTAGCATCATTTATTTCATCAATATCAGAATATGGAAGTGAAGCGGCATTTAATAGATTGCAAGAAGAATCATCTAAAATTAAAGCTAAAGTGTATAGATCTGGAAAACTAAAAGAAGTATATATAGATGAAATTGTTGTAGGGGATTATATAAGTCTTTTAAATGGTGATAAAATTCCTGCTGATGGCTATTTAATAAACGGCAATCTAAAAGTTGATGAATCATCATTAAATGGTGAGAATAAAGAGATTAAAAAAACTGCTTTAATATCTGGTAATCCTAATTCCCATAATAAAGTGTTTAGGGGTAGTGTTGTTTATAGCGGTGAAGCTACAATGATAGTAAGTGAAGTAGGAGATAAAACTATATATGGCAAAATTGCTAAGGAATTACAAGAAGTTGAACCTCCAAGTCCTCTTAAACTACGCCTAAGAGGACTTGCTAAAGTAATAAGTAAAATTGGTTATGTGGGGGCAGTATTGGTTAGTCTATCATATCTTTTTTCCGTTATAGTAATTCAAAATAATTTTGATAAAACACTAATTATTAATACTATAACTAATTTTAAACTTATGTCTTCCTATCTTTTATATACTCTTACTCTTAGTGTTACTATCATTGTAGTAGCAGTACCAGAAGGTCTTCCAATGATGATAACACTAGTATTATCATCTAATATGAAAAGAATGTTAAAAGATAATGTTTTAGTAAGAAAGTTAGTTGGTATAGAAACTAGTGGTAGTATAAATGTATTACTAACTGATAAAACTGGAACTCTTACTAAAGGAAAGTTAGAAGTAACAAAAGTACTAGATTCATCTTTAAATCCATTAAAAGTTTTAAATGAAAATATTTTAAATAACTTGTATTACAATAATGATAGCAGATTAACTGATTCTAAAATAGTTGGTGGAAATATTACTGATCAAGCAATATTAAAATATGTATCTAAAAGTAGCGTTATAAAATATAGCATTGTTAATAAAGAGGTATTTAATAGTAGTAAAAAATATAGTTCAGTAACTCTTAGTAATAATATGACTTACTATAAGGGAGCTTTTGAAATAATTATTGATAAATGCTTATTTAAAGATTCATTAAATAAACGTGAATTACTTCAAAAGGATAAGTTAAAAAAAAGTATAGATAATTTAGCTGCTAAAGGCATCAGAGTTATTGCTTTAGCACATAAAAATGACTCAAAGTTTAATGATTTAATATTTGATGGTATTGTATGTATTAAAGATGAATTAAAAAGTGAAGCTATAGAAGGAATAAGCTTAATAAAAAGCGCAGGTATTCACACTATTATGATAACTGGTGACAATTTAGATACTGCTAAAAATATTGCCAAAGAAGTTGGAATAATAGATGATAATAACGATATTTGTTTAACAAGCGATGAATTAAATCAATTAGACGATGAAGAAATAAAAAAAATAATTTTAAAAACTAAAGTAATAGCAAGAGCGTTACCATCTGATAAAAGTCGATTAGTAAATATACTAGAAGATATGAATCAAATTGTAGGTATGACAGGTGATGGAGTAAATGATGCTCCTGCTTTAAAAAAAGCCAATGTTGGTTTTGCTATGGGAAGTGGAACAGAAGTTGCTAAAGAAGCATCTGACATTATTATTTTAGATGATAATATTCTTTCCATAAGTAAAGCTATATTATATGGAAGAACAATTTTTAAAAGCATTAGAAAATTTATTATATATCAACTGACAGTAAATATGTGTGCTCTTGTTTTATCCATAGTTGGACCTTTTATTGGAATTAATACTCCAATTACTATAATTCAAATGCTATGGCTAAATATGATAATGGATACTTTTGCAGGACTAGCTTTTTCTTTTGAACCTCCCTTAAAAGAATATATGAAAGAACCCCCAAAAGATAAAAAGGAACCTATTATCAACAAATATATGTATGGAGAAATATTTTTTACCGGCTTATATTCAGCTATACTGTGTATCTTCTTTTTAAAAAGTCCAATTATTAAGATGTTTGTTAGAAATGATCCTAAGTATTTAATGACAGCTTACTTTGCACTATTTATTTTTATGGGTATATGTAATTCATTTAATGCTAGAAGTCAAAGATTAAATATAATTGGAAATATAACTAAAAACAAAGTGTTTTTAATAACGATTGCTTTTATAATAATAGTTCAAATATACTTAATCTATAACGGAGGAGATTTATTTAGGACATATGGCTTACATGCCAAGGAATTTGCCTTTGTTTTACTATTATCTTTTACAGTAATACCTGTAGATTTTATTAGAAAACTTTATTTAAGAAAAAAGCACTATCAAAAAGGTGTATAAAGCAAACGACAATTATAGTATTTAATTCTTTTTCTATATAACAAAATATGATACAATTTAAGAGGATAAAGTAGGGTGTTTTATATGGAAAAAGAAATCTATAAAACAGGGTTATCAACAAGAGAAGTTAATGACCGAATTAATAACCATAAGGTTAATTATAATGAAGAACCAAAAACATTAAGCGTTAAAGAAATAATTAAAAAACATACTTTTACTTTCTTTAATTATCTTAATGTTGTTTTGGGTGGTTTAGTTTTATTTAGCGGAATTATAAGTGGTCAGTTTTTATATAGTTTAAAAAACTGCTTATTTATGGGAGTAATCTTTTGGAATACCATAATAAGTACAGTAGAAGAAATACTTGCTAAAAGAACAATAGATAAACTAAATGTTATATCAGAAAGCAAAATAACTGTTGTAAGAGATAAAGAAGAAAAACAAATATCTAAAGAAGAAATAGTATTAGATGATATATGTAAGTATGAAATAGGTAGTCAAGTTATTACTGATTGTGAAGTAATAAAAGGAACTGTTGAAGTAAACGAATCATTTATTACTGGTGAAGAAAAAACTATCACTAAAAAAGTAGGAGATACAATTTTAAGTGGGTCATTTATTATCAGTGGTGTTGCATATGTTAAGGTAACTACTGTAGGAAAAGATAATTATGTATCTAAAATAACTAATGAAGCAAAATACATTAAAAAGACTAATTCAGTTATTTATAATTCATTTGATCAAATGTTAAAAATATTAGGAATTATGTTAGTAGTAATTGGTTTATTCTTCTTAATAAACCAACTTGCTATAACTGACATGAACGTTCCTAATTCAATTATGAGTACAGTAAGTGCATTAATTGGTATGATTCCTGAAGGGTTAGTACTTTTAACTAGTAGTGCTATGGCTGTAAGTGTTCTAAGACTTCGTAAGTTTAAGGTTTTAGTTCAAGATTTATATTCAATCGAAAACTTAGCTAGAGTAGATGTAATTTGCTTGGATAAAACAGGTACTTTAACTGAAGGAGATATGCAAGTAAAAGAAATAATTGCTTATAAAAATAATACTACAGCTAAAATTAAAGATGTTCTTAGTAAATATACTAGTAGTTTAGATGATAAAAGTCCAACTTTTATGGCTTTAAAAAAATACTGTGGTGAAACAAGTGATGAATCAATTGATACTTTAGCTTTCTCATCAGAAAGAAAGTATAGTGGAGTGGCTTTTAAAGGTATTAATTATTATTTAGGAAGCCCTGAAAATTTATTAAAAAAACTACCAGATGATATAAAAAAATATCAAGAAGATTATCGTTTGCTTGTACTAGCAAGTAGTAAAGGTAAGTTTAAGGATATTTCTAAACTAGATATTTTGGGTTTTATCTTAGTTCAAGATAGAATTAAACAAAACGCTAAAGAAACATTAGATTATTTTAAAAAACAGGGTGTTGATATTAAAATAATTAGTGGTGATAATGATAAGACTGTTGCTAAGATTGCTAGACAAGTAGGAATGAGCGATATTAAAAGTATTGATTTTTCTAAAGTAGAAGATTCTGATATTCCTGCTATTGTAAATGAATACAATATTTTAGGAAGAGTAAAACCAGATCAAAAGAAAAAGATTATCAAAGCTTTAAAAAGACAAGGACATTTTGTGGCTATGACAGGTGATGGAGTTAATGACTGTCTAGCTTTAAAAGAATCAGACTGTTCAATAGCTATGGCCAGTGGTTCTGATGCTGCTAAAAATGTTAGTCAGTTCGTTTTATTAGATTCTAAAATAGATAATTTACCAGAAATATTAAAAGAAGGTAGAAGAAGTATTAATAATATTGAAAGAAGTAGTTGCTTACTTCTTAGTAAAACTATATTTACTGTTATTTTAATAATAGCTGCGCTATTTTTAAAAACAGAATATTTCTTTATTCCAATTCACTTAACTCTAATTACAACATTTACTATTGGAATTCCTTCATTTATTCTTGCTTTAGAAAAAAATCATGATTTAGTAAAAGGAAATTTCTTACAAAAAATATTTATTAAGAGTTTTCCTGCTGCATTAACTGTTGTGTTTAATATCGTTATTATTAAATTATTTGAAATACAATTTGGACTTAGTAGTTCATTATGTGACACATTAAATGTGTTCTTAACCGCAGCAACTGGATTTATTTTCTTAAATAATTTATGCCGTCCATATAATTATTTAAGAGCATGTTTAATAGCTATTTTATTAATATCATTTGGATATTGTGCTATTTATGCTTATAGTTTCTTTAATATAAGCTTTATAAATCAAGATACTATTTTAGTATTTATAGTACTATTTATTTGTAGTTTATTTATCTTTGATAAGTTAAAATCATTTTCAAATTATTTGCTTAAAAAAACAAATAATATTTAGGAGGTTAATTATGGGTAGAGGTTTTGAAGTAGCAAAAGGATGGGAAGATAAAGATATTCATATTCCTGAAAGAAAGACAGTAAGATCAGCCGGATATGATTTAGAAGCAGCAGAAGATATAGTGCTACCTAAGTTTGAGTTAGGTGCTAAACCAACTCTTATACCAACAGGATTGAAAGCTTATATGGAAGATGACGAAGTATTAATGCTGTTTCCAAGAAGTTCTGGGCCTAAAAAAATGGGCATCTTATTTCCCCATAGTGCTGGAATAATAGATTCAGATTATTATGGTAATATCGATAACGATGGCCACATAATGGTTCAATGTATTAATATAAAAAATGAAGATGTACAAATCAAAAAGGGTGATGCAGTAGCTCAAGCAATATTTCAAAAATTTTTAATAACTGATGATGATAATGCTAGTGGAAAAAGAACCGGTGGATTTGGATCTACTAATAAATAAAAAAGCAAAGTTTTAAACTTTGCTTTTTTAATAATTTGTTAATCTATAAAGATTTATTGATGGATTATTAAATAACCTTAAGTTAGGACTATTAGTACCAAGTCCATTTGTAATATAGATTTTAAACTCTTTATTATCATAATAATCATCAGTATATTTTTTAGCTCCGTATCTTCTTAGTAACGCTCCATAAAAAGGTATTCTAATTTGGCCGTTTAAACTATGTCCTGATAAAACAACATTAACATTATCCATACTATTTTTATCTATATCATCAGGTCTATGAATTAATCTTATAGTAAATAAATCAGCATCACTATCAGTTGTACTAAGAAGTATTGGCACTGTTCCGTTATAGTATAGTTCTTCATTACTTTCTTTTAATATAGTAAAACCTGAATCTTGCATAATTTTTTCATAATCTTTTTGATCATTATCGCCATATATAGCATACTTATATAAAGAAGGTTTAATCTTTTTTAAGACATCTGTTATTTCTTTTTTATTATTATCAGTGAGCTTATTATCTTTAGAATACAAATCTCCAGTAAATAAAACTATGTCTGGTTTATATTTGTTTATTTCTTTAACAACTTTATTTAAATAATTTTTATCTACAGATGAGCCATATAATATATCTCCAAAGTGAATAATTTTAAATCCATTAAAACTATCTGGTAAAGACTTATCGATAATATTATATTCTTTTACCTTTAGCGTTTTAGTTTCAAAATATCCATAAAATATAATACCAACTAACAATAATATAAATATTACAAACCCTTTAATTAAAGTTTTCATTTTAAGCTCCTATGGCATTAGTAAGCAGTAATAAAGTGATGATCGCACCATTATGGGACATGTGAGTTATCATACTACTCCAAAT